>Ga0310120_10004149_pt1 | contig 10220 bp, 8 predicted proteins | sample CB27_AW_983_MG_FD_203506 | JGI IMG/M metagenome (GOLD analysis project Ga0310120, IMG submission 203506) | Marine microbial communities from Western Arctic Ocean, Canada - CB27_AW_983 | ecosystem: Environmental > Aquatic > Marine > Oceanic | place: Canada: Western Arctic Ocean | collected... | reverse complement strand
TCATTGCGATCACCGGCCACAATGTGACCGATTGTTATGACACCATCACCGTTCACGTCCACGCCAGGAGGAAACGCCCCCTCCTCTTCTTCAGGAGCAGTTGTCGCCGGAGCGGCAGTTGTCGCCGGAGCGGCAGTTGTCGCCGGAGCGGCAGTTGTCGCCGGAGCGGCGGCGTCGTCATCATCACCGCATGCACTCGCCACCAATGCGAGGCCGATCATGAAACTGGCAATACAGCGGAGTTTGAAGCCCATTTCTGACCCCTTGAGGTAGATATCGATACGTCCTGCTGTCTGGATTCAAGCCGAATGTACCATACGGTCTGACCACAGAGAGAAGGAAATGGCTCAAATGAGGCGAGGACGATCCCCACCGTCAAACTGTAAGAAACCGGACCTACGCTCCTTAGCACCTGCCGCAGACGGTGGTTGCGTACGTAGCCGTCGCTATAAGGTTCGTCCCTCCGGTCGATGACGACAGTTCCGCGCGGCGCGAACCGTCGTAACACACCAGCCAGATATGGGCGGACCATGCTTCCGGATTTTCGGTCCCGGCTCGCCGTCTCCTGTTATTTACTCCTGCTTATTTAGCTGAACCCCAATTCCTATACTGATGGTCCGACCTTGTGATAGACCGTCGGCTAGGAGGGTTTTTCGGCCGAAAGCGCCGAGTCCGTAAGAAAGTCCGACTAACGCCCCAGAGGAGAATCAAGGTGGCATATCTGACCGGGTCACCAATACCGATCGGTGAGTTTGCCTCTTCCGCCGGCGAGTTCGACAGCGTGGTGGGGCTTCCACCTGCCGCCTACTCCGATCCGGCGTTTTTCGAGTTTGAGATGGAGGCCATCTACGGGCACGAGTGGATTTGCGTTGGCCGCGGCGACCAGATCCCGAATCCGGGTGATTTTTTCACGATCACCATTGCCGGAGAGCCCCTGATCGTCACCAGAAATAAGGCCGGGGAAGTAAACGTCATGAGTTCGGTCTGCCAGCACCGGGCGATGTGCATCACTGCTCCCGGGCAAAGACCCCAGGAAGAGTGGTTTGAGTTGCCGCCAGAAACATCGGGTAACTGCAACACCTTCCGCTGCCCGTATCACTGGTGGACCTACGACCTGGATGGTCATCTCGTCGGAGCGGCCGACATGGACCGCACAACCGGTTTCGACAAGTCCGACGTCCAACTACCCAAACTCAAGGTAGAACTCTGGAAGGGTTTCATTTTCGTGAATTTCGACGACAAGGCGGAGGCCCTTTCGCCTCGCCTGGGTCGTGTCTCGACGGCCCTCGCGAACTTCCATCTCGAGGAGATGATCACCGTCGATCCTATGACAGTGCCGGACCTCCCCTTCAACTGGAAGATCATGGCCGAGAACTTCATGGAGGGCTACCACCCAAGCCGTCTCCACAGCGGAATCCACGACATGGCGCCATCGAAGAATTCGGACTTCGCACCATACGAACCAGGAGATGCTGGCTTTTTTGGTGCCATGGGATCAATCCACGTTGACCCTGCCTTCAACCCCACTTCGAAGATCCTCTTCCCAGTCATCGAGACGCTCACCGAGGAGGAACGCTGGAAGATCCAGTTCGCCTATATTCCACCGAGTTTGCTTATCGGCCTCCAGCCCGATTCAGTTTTCTGGTTCACCGTGCAGCCGACAAGCGTCAACTCGCACACGCTTACGATGGCGTACATCTTCCCGCCTTCGACACTAGAACTCCCGCTGTTCTCTGAGTTGCTCGGTGCTGCTGTTCAGGGCGTCGAACTCTTCAACAATCAGGATCTCCCAACGAATACAGCGGTCCAACTGGGGATGGAGTCGCGGTTCGCTCCGCGGGGCCGGTACTCCTGGCAGGAGAGCATCCTTCCGACGTTTAACACCTGGCTCATAGAGCGCTACCTGAGGGCCGATGAGCGGGCCGGAATGGTCCAACCTACGTAGGGGGTTCCGGTCTGTTCAGGTGGTAACGCCGAGTGGGTTCGCCTTGACACCGTTCTCGCGTAACAGACGCCGCACGTGCTGGGGACCGAGATTTGTCTGAGTGACCTTGGCGCCCACAGGGCGGAGGGCATCGTGGACAGCATTGGCCAGTGCCGCAGGAGTCACGATGATCGCCCCCTCACCAGCCCCTCGGAAGCCCCCAAGGAGGTTCGAAGGTGTTTCACGGTGAATGATTCGCGAGTCGGGAATATCGCCAAACCCTGGGATCGTGTAGTCAAGCAACGTCGTCGTCAATGGTTGCCCGATTTCGTCGTAGCGCACTTCTTCAAAGAAGGTCGCACCTATCGCCTGTGCGATTGCGCCGCGAATCTGTCCCTCCAAGATCACCTCATCAATGATCCGACCGCAATCGTGGACAAGCGTAAGGTCGCGCACCGTCACGACCCCGGTGTTCGGATCAATCTCCACAACCGCAGCTGCCGCCGCCGACGCGTAGGTAGCGGCAACGTTGAGTTTGCCACTCTCATCCGGGAACGGGCTGGTGTTACCAGGGTCATAGCCCACCACCACTGATAGGCCCGGTTCCATGCCCGGGGGGAGAAGAAAGGTGTGGAGGTAGGCCGCCCCGGCGACCTCTGCCAGAGGAACCTCTCCCTCGCCCGCATGAAAAACACCCTCTCGGAGCTCAGTGCGTTCGGGCGTCGAGCCGAGCATGTTGGCAGCGATGGCGACCATCTTGTCGCGAACCTGTGTGGCTGCCTTGAGGACCGCCCCACCACCCATCACGGCCGAGCGGCTGCCCCACGTGCCCATGCCGTAGGGCAGGAAACGGGTATCACCGTCGTGGACTTCGATCATCTCAGCCGGCACAGAGAGCACCTCGCTAGCAAGTTTCGCGAAAACCGTCTCGTGACCTTGGCCCTGCGACTTGGTCCCGACGTGAATGCTGACGTGACCGTCAGGTTGCACCGTGAGCAAAGCCATCTCGAATCCGCCGAACTGTCCAGCTAGTGAGTGGAGATTCGGAGCCGTTGGCTCGACCATCTGGGCAACGCCTAGGCCGACGAACTTCCCGGCTTCCCGCTCCGCGGCAACCTGGGCACGAAGCACCGGATAGTCGATCGCGTCTAGAAGTTCATCAAGTTGTTCGTTGAAACCACCACAATCAAGGATGGCGCCAGTTGCGGTGGTGAACGGGAGCGCATCAACGTCGATGTTGTTAATCCTGCGCACCTCGACGGGATCCATCTTCAGTTCGTCGGCAATCAAATCAACTAGACGCTCCATCGTAAAGATTGCCTGGGGCTGCCCGAAGCCTCGATAGCCGCCAATCGGACACTTGTTGGTAACAACGCATTGGAGCTCGACCTCGTAGTTCTGAAAATCGTATGTGTTGGGCATGACGCCGGTAGTGACAACCGCTGGAGCGCAACCGAGCATGTACAACTCAGGGGATCCCACGTCAGCAACGATGCGGGCCCGTAAACCAAGGATCTTCCCGTTCTCGCGGTAAGCCACCTCGGCCTCGTGAACCTGTTGGCGCGAGTGAATCCCGGCTGTGAGGTGCTCAAAGCGATCCTGTTGCCATACGACCGGATACGGGAGCCGCATGGCCACAACCGCGACCAGAGCTTCTTCTCGCATGAAATGGTTCTTCACGCCGAACCCACCACCCATATCGGGAGCGACGATCCGAACCTGGGCCTCGCTCAAGCCGGTCACCTCGCAGATTGTGGTACGGAGCATGTGTGGCGACTGAGTCGATACGTGGAGGGTTAGGCGACCCGTCGCTGCCTCGAACTCGCCCATAGCACCAAGTCCTTCCATCGGTAGGGCTGCGACCCGGTGATGGGTGAACGTTTCTCGAAGCACAGCATCGGCCTGGGCGAACGCTTCGTCAACGTCGCCATGACTAGCCGACATGTGGAGGAACAGATTGTCCGGCCAATCCTCGTACAACAAAGGTGCGTCTTCGGCCAAACCAGCCTTCGCGTCGACCACGGGCGGTAGGTCCTCGTAGTCGACGGAAATAAGGGAAAGCGCGTCCTCCGCGAGGTGGCGGCTTTCTGCCACCACTGCCGCTATCGCCTCACCGACAAACAACACCTTGTCGACCGCAAGGACACCCCACTCGATCTGGCGCAGAGTTGGGATCATCGGCAAGTGGTGGCTGAATCGGCCCGTCGTCTCGGCCAACTCCGCTCCCGTGAATGCAGCGACAACACCAGGTAGGGCCAGTGCGTTGGTCACGTCGATGGAATTGATACGGGCATGAGCCTGGGTACTGCGCATCACTGCGAGATGGAGCAGGCCCGGTGGCCGCAGGTCACCGAGGTAACTGCCCCGGCCGGTCAGAAACCGGGTGTCTTCACGTCGCCTGGGAACAGACGTAGCCGTCGTCCGAGCCCTTTCTGAAGTGGTCACGGTCATGTGGCTGCCCCTTCAGCCGCGACCGCGTTAACGGCGTCGACAATCCCCGAATAGCCGGTGCAACGACAGAGAACGCCGGACATCCAGCGTTCTATATCTACTCGTGACGGCTTCTCGACCGTGTCAAGGAGTTCCAAAGCACTCATCACAACCCCCGGTGTACAGAACCCACATTGAAGGCCGTGATACTCCGACAGTGCGGCCTGAAGGGGATGGAGAGCCTCCGGATGACCTACACCTTCGATCGTGCGGACAGTTCTTCCCTCCACTTGAGGTACAAACACAAGGCAGGACATAACGCTCTGTCCATCGAGCAGAACTGTGCAAACGCCACACGAGCCCTGCTCGCAACTTGCGTGGGTGCCGGTAAGACCTAGTTGGTCACGAAGAACGTCGAGCAACGATTCGCGCGGTTCCGCCTCCACATCAACCGACTCACCGTTCAGTGCTAGCGAGATCTTCATCGATCTACTCCTTCGGCTCTCTTCCACGCAGTTCGGAGTGTCCTCACGGTAAGGAGTTGCGCCAGCTCGCGTCGGTATTCGGCCGAACCATGGATGTCACCCGTAGGGTCCACCCCTTCCGCTACTCCGTCAGCAACAGCAAGTAACACTTCGTCCGAAAGTTCCCCCAGTCCTATGAGTGGGTCGGCCGAACCGCTCAGGTCTACCGGAGTCGCACCCAGTCCGGCGCCCACCAACCGGGCATAGGTGCAACTGCCCGACTCATCAAGTGATACGACAGCCGCTATCCCAGCAACCGCGAAGTCTCCGTGACGCCGAGAGAACTCGTCCCATGCGAAGCCATCCCTCGTGCCGGGGACGGGAAGACTCACCGAAGTCAACAGTTCACCCGGTTCGAGTGTCGTGGTAAAGGTTCCGACGTAGAAATCGCGAGCAGCTATCATGCGTGACCCGGTCGCACTGGTTGCCTCGATCTCACCTTCCAACGCCATGAGTACTGCCGGGAGTTCGGACAACGGATCCGCGTGGGCGAGGCTGCCACCGAGAGTTCCTCGATTACGGATCTGGACGTGCCCCACGTGCACGACGGCCTCACTGACGAGCGGTGCAAGTTCGGTTATCTCAGGATCGGTCTCAAGCCGACGATGCCGACACATTGATCCGAGTCTTACCGTCCCATTAAGTCGCTCGACTTTGTTGAGATCCGAAATCCCGTTGATATCCACGACTACGGAAGGCTGCGCCAACCGCAGGTTCATAAGCGGCACGAGGCTCTGTCCGCCGGCTAGGACCACCGCGTCCTCGGTTTCACCCAGCACGTCAGTCGCCTCGGTTAGCGACCGGGCCAGTACATACTCAAACGGCGCTGCCTTCATCGCTCCTCAAACCTCGTTTCCGGGCCAAGATCCTCTTGACCTTCAACCGCAGTGTCTTTCGACCGGAGTTTCGTTCCGCTTGGTGTCCCCTACTTAGTTGCCCTTCAGTTGGATCGCTGCAACGACGGAACCAGTTGTGCGATTTCGATAATTAGTTCCGTGAGTCTCTCCTCGTTCATAACTGCTCGTTGGCCTCGTCGAGAGTCAACGCGGCGGCCAAGTAGCGCTTAACAAGCCAGCGGTTGAACTGTACCAAGCGAGCCTCTTGGTGCGAGTACCGGCCGCGCTCCGCGAGTTTGGAGTGGAGACCCATCTGCACGCTGGTATTGGCCGCTAGATCGGCCTGATTAAAAACATCAACGCCAGCGATAGCCATTTTGTACAACTCGTCGAACAGTTCAAGTTCGAGAGTCCTTGCGGGGAAGCAGTATGCCATTCGGAGTGAGATCGCGTTCGGTGATTGGGGTAATCCGATGAACCAGAATAAGTGGTCGACCGCGAGCCCGATCATGAGCATCGGCGGCACCAGGGCGAACATCGTCTTCTGACGCTCCTGGGTGTCGAGGGTCGGGATCGGGGGGAACAATGCCTTCATCGTCGGGTTGAACCCGCCGTCGGGGTGTGTGGTCACCGTCCAGCCGAAGATGCACGCTTCCTCGTCGGCCCAATCCTCACGCCAGACGGCGTTGGAGCTCGGAGCGAAATCGTGTGGTCCTTTGTGAAGGCGAGACGAGTGGTACGACTCAATGAAGTTCTCGACCATCACCTTCCAGTTGCAGTCGACACGATCAAGTATCTCGGGCGGCATAGTCACCATCTCGCCCACATGGTAGTTGACGAGCAATTCGTCGAGTTTGGCGAGTTGCGGTGCGAGCGGTGCAGCATCGTTTTCAAAATTGGCAAAGATGAAGCCCTGCCAGACCTCGACCGCGAGTTCCGGTAACCGAATTTCGCTCATGTCGAAGTCCGCGGTCTGGTCCATCTCGGGAGCGCCGATCAGGCGGCCATCGAGGTCGTAGACCCACCAGTGGTATGGGCAACGAAAAACTCGCCCGCCATTACCTGAACCTTCAGCCACGAGACACGCCCGATGGCGACACACGTTCGACATGACCCGAACATCCCCGTCGCGATCCCTTACGACCAACAGTGGTTCGTCGAGAATCTGCACGGTGAAGTAGTCACCGGCCTCGGGGATTTCTTCCTGGCGTCCCACGCATAGCCAGGCGCGGGCAAAGACGGCCTCCTTCTCGAACGTTAGGAAATCGATCGACGTGTAGCAGTACGACGGCAGGGTTACTGCGGTCTCAACACCTGTTGCCGACGGCGGGAGGTCCTGTTCGAGTTGCGCGCGGCTGACGCGCATCAATTTTAGTTGTGGCCTTCGTCGGGGGTGGCCCCCCACTCAATTATCTGTACGAGGTTGCCGTCGGGGTCCGACACTGTCCCGATCAGACCGAACGGCATCTGCTCCACCTCACGTACCCAGTTGACTCCCTGATCCTTCAGATCCTCTTCGAGGCCTCGACAGTCTTCAACGTCGAGGTTAAGGATGATGCGATGCGAGTCGGTATTCGGTCCCGACACCTCGCTGTGCTCCTCGACGAAGAACTGCGTGTTGCCAAAGATGAACGCCCCCATCTCGTTCTCTTCAGGAGCAAAACAACTGCGGTACCAATCCTTCATTGCGTCGACCTGCGACGAGCCGACGAGGACACTGCCAAGATTGGGTGCTGCCACAAGTACCCCCCCCCTCTATCATCGTGGTCTATGGTCAGACCATAGTTACGGAATCCTGACTCAGTCAACCGCGACCTCGGCTAAAGAATGCCCCTCGATTCTGTAGTTGCCTTCCGGGCCGACGGTGCCGTCTAACAGACACGCCTGGCGAGCCCAACTGGTTTGTCGTTCTGGTTTGTCGTTCACAAGGACTACGTGGTGGCATTCCCGGTTGACGGAGATTCCGCACGCGGGCGGCGCGTACTCTGGTCCGACGGCCCGACTATCGCTCCCGATCGCCCCGAAAGGACAAACGATGTGACGATCCTCACCCCGGAGTTGTTGGCAAGTTTCGATGATTCAGTCGGGCCCGTCAACGAGGCCCAACTCCTTCCTCCGAGTCTGTACACCTCTGACGAGTTCTACGCCTTCGAACGGGAAGCTATCTTCGGCCGCGAGTGGTTAGCCGTTGGCCGCGTCGCGCAATTCAAAGCCTCCGGAGACTTCCGGTGCATCACAATTGCCGGCGAGCCCCTGCTGGTCGTACTCGACGCGAATGGCAAGTTCCACGTGCTTTCAGCGGTGTGCCAACACCGCGGAATGGTCCTCGCCGAAGGAACCGGTAACTGTCGGCGCTTCACGTGTCCTTACCACCACTGGTCGTACGGACTCGATGGCCAACTGCTTGGAGCACCGGCGATGGACCACGCGGTCGGATTCGACTTGGCCAACCACGGGCTTCCCGACCTCAAGGTAGAGATCTGGCAGGGCTTCATCATGGCTAACTTCGACCTCGATGCGAAGCCATTGGGTCCAACCTTGACCAAAATCGACGCCTTGCTTGAGAACTATGATCTCGACTCCACCGTCACCCTTGACGGAGCAATCATCCCCGACCTGGAGTGGAACTGGAAAGTCATGTTGGAAAACTTCAACGACCCCTATCACGCCAGCCGGCTACACGGGCCCCTCCAGACCTTCGCTCCCAGCCACATGAACGACTTCCTGCCTTGGGACGACGACGACGGAGCCATCGGACGTATCCAGCATTTCACCCACATGGACGCCTCGTTCAACCCAACGAAGCGGTCCATTCTTCCAGTCTTCTCGAGCCTTACGAAGGACCAGCGAAAGCGAGGCGGATTCGTACTCATCCCACCGACCCTCGCCCTGGCCATTGTCCCCGACGAGGTTGCGTACTTCATCATCAGCCCCCGGGACGTCGGCCACATCACGATCAACATCGGCTATTGCTTCGAGCCGACTTCCATTGAGGATCCGATGTTCGAGTACCTGTTCCAAGCGGCCGAGACAGGGGTGAACAACTTCAACGTGCAGGACATCTATGCCGACAAGATGATTCAGAAAGGACTCAACTCCCGCTCCGCACCCCGCGGTCGGTACTCATGGCAAGAGGAGACCCTCGTACAATTCAATCGCTGGCTCGTAAAGCGCTATCGCAGCCATTGGCCGACAAACTGAAACCAGCCGCTGCTGCAACACGGCAGACCTACGGCTGCCGGATCCGTAAGGTCTCTAGGAAACGTGTCGGGGTAGGAGGCAGAAGGTTCGCGGCCACCTCGAAGACCATCTCGTTCCGGCCTTTGGCCCGATGCGACTCGCATCAATCCAGCCTTGACACGTTCGCAACTGGGTCGCTGGAATATCAGCCACAGATAGATCACCAACAACGATCCGGGGCATTGCTTCGACCCTTCGGCGGATCATGAATACCGCGGTCAGGGACGGGGTGCTTGGACAGTCCCCTTGTGATGGTGTCGAACTTACCCGACCCGGTCCAACCGCAGAGATGCGGGTGATCACGCCGGCTGAGATTGTCAGGCTCGCTATTGCCATTCACCCTCGATACGAGGCGGCGATCTATCTAGCGGCCTATGGAGGGCTGCGCTGGGGTGAACTGGCTGCGCTGCGTCCCGAACGCCTCGATCTCCGACGTGGTTCCATCGAAGTGCGCGAATCCCTCGCAGATGTTTCGGGAGCACTGATAACCCAGCCGCCGAAATCTGGGAAAGGCCGCTCGGTGGGCCTGCCACGCTTTCTCTGCGACATTCTCAACGACCACCTCGGCAAGTTCTCCTCCGATGACTACATGTTCACCTCACCGATGGGAGAGCCTCTACGGAGATCTAACTGGTACCGACGGGATTTCAAGCCCGCAGTCGTCGCAGCAGGCATCGACCCAGGGTTCCGCTTTCACGACTTGAGGCACACCTGCGCCGCTCTGGCAATCGCTCAGGGAGCGCACCCCAAGGCCGTTCAGGAGCGCCTAGGGCATGCCTCAATCAGGCTCACGCTCGACACCTATGGGCATTTGATGCCCGGCCTAGACGAGCAACTGTGTGACGACCTAGATCAGGCCCATTTCAAAGCACTCGCGGCCTGTACGCGGCCTGAAGGCAAACAAGTCGTCCCATTCGAGCCAACAAAAACAGAAGAACCCCCTGCTGAGCAGGGGGTTCTGTTGGAGCGGACGACGAGATTCGAACCCGCGACCCTCACCTTGGCAAGGTGATGCTCTACCAGCTGAGCTACGTCCGCGTCAGACCGGAACGATAGCGGAAGGCCGCCCGTTTGGCGCTGCCGGGGGTCAGCCCCCGGAAGTGTCGCCCAGGTCGATCCGAAGCGTCAGGATGCCCTCATCCAGGCTGGCCTCGGCGTCCGCGATGATGGCGAAGTCCTGGAAGTCGTTCTGGGCCTGGTCGATGAAGCGCTGGCGCTCCTCGCCGCCCACCGGAGGCAGGGTGCGGGTCCGCACCGCCGCGGCAC
>Ga0310120_10004147_pt1 | contig 10221 bp, 10 predicted proteins | sample CB27_AW_983_MG_FD_203506 | JGI IMG/M metagenome (GOLD analysis project Ga0310120, IMG submission 203506) | Marine microbial communities from Western Arctic Ocean, Canada - CB27_AW_983 | ecosystem: Environmental > Aquatic > Marine > Oceanic | place: Canada: Western Arctic Ocean | collected... | reverse complement strand
CTGGAGGAATATGCGGCCCAGTTGGCGTTGGTGATCCATTTCACTCGATGGGCGGCCGACACTGCGAACTCAGATGATGTGATAGACGCGGAAAGCATGCAGGCCGGCATCAAGCTGGCCCAGTGGTTCAAGTCCGAAGCCCGGCGAATCTACCCGCTGTTGTCCGAATCCGACGATGACCGCGACCAACGCCGGCTGATCGAATGGATCGAGCGCAAAGGTGGATCGGTGACAGCTCGCGAAGTGCAACGAGGGCATCGGCGATATCGCACGGCTGACGATGCCGACGCGGCCTTGGGCGAACTCGTAGCGGCCGGCGACGGTGATTGGCATGATGTCCCATCTGGCCAGAAGGGTGGGCATCCATCGCGAGTGTTCCAACTGTCTACACTGAAACACAATCTGATAACGATTGGGGGGAACTGTGAGCGTTGTCAACCTGATAGCAGATCTCGACCAATTGGAAATTCAGTTAGAGGCTCGTGGCGATCGGTTGCGATACTGGCCTCGGTCGGCAGTGACGCCCGAACTGGCCCAACGCATGAAGGACCACAAATGTGAGCTACTAACGATCCTACAGCCTGCTTCCGACGCCCCCTCGGCCGACCTGACCGACGCACCGGCATTGTGGCAAGCGGCCCTGGATCGGCTGGCAGGCGACGTGCTATTTCCGCCCGATATAATGGAAGCCTTGCGGGCAGCTGATGCCCAATGGGCAGACACACCTGGCGACGAAATAGCAGATAATTGACAGCTAGCCATCTAATCGATATGAAAATCAATAGGCTAACAAGCAACTAATAGAAAGTAATCAGATGGCAAAGCAACGAAGAAAACCGAAGTCCCTATCGGACCAGCTACGAAAGATTATCGAACACGGACCGTTAACGCGGTACAGGATCTCGAAGAGATTCTGGCGTCGATGCTTCTCAGTTGCTAAGGTTTGTCCATGGACGCGGCAAGTTGACGACCGACACGCTCGACCGAATCGGTGACGTGCTCAAATTAAGGATTGTTTCTGACCTGGAGGAAAAGTGATGGCGAGTATAAACAAACGTAAAGATTGGTACTACGTGCGGTTTATGGACCTTGACGGTGTGCGTCGAACTATCGCGCTACGTACAAAGTCAGAGCGCCTCGCTATCAACAGTAAGTTTAAAATCGAGGACCTGATTTCGGCCAGCAAGACGGGACAGGCGATCGATCCCGAAACCAAAGTTTGGCTGGCCCAGCAAAAGGCCTGGATGCGAGCAAATCTAGTTAAATTTAGTCTTATTGATGCCGACCCAGCAGCCGCAACACCAGGCCCTCTGTCACTTGCTCAGCATATCGACAGCTATATTTCCAACGAACGGACGTTAAACCGTCCACAAAGATCAATTGGGGACATACACGACGCAATCTCGTCGATTTCTTTGGTGCCGACAAACCCTTAGCCCACATCACCACTGGAGATGCAAAAGACTTTGAGCGACACCTGAAATCGGATGCGAGAGAAAAATCATACGCAGGAACCGAAGTAACCGCTGGGTTGAGCCCCAATACGGTCCGAAAACGCATCAACAACTCTAAACAGTTTTTCCATGATGCAGTGGAACATGAAATCATCGACCGAAACCCGCTTGCGAAGCTTCGATCATCGGTGGTCGGAAATCGTGACCGAGACTTCTTTGTGACGCGTGAAATGGCTGAAAAGGTTCTGGACGTCTGCCCTGACGCCCAGTGGCGGTTGCTATTCACACTTTCGCGATTCGGGGGCCTACGATGTCCTAGCGAACATCTTGCGTTACGGCTTGATGCCGTGGACTGGGACGCCCAACGGATAAGAGTGCCGTCACCAAAAACAGAGCACCATAACGGCAGGGCCTTTCGCATCATTCCACTATTTCCCGAGCTGCAGTCGTACCTTGAAGAAGTCTGGCATCAAGCCGGACCTGGTGAAGCGTACTTTATCACCCGCTATCGCGACTCGACACAAAATTTGCGGACGCAATTAAGCAAGATCATCAAGCGGGCAGGTTTGAAACAGTGGCCCAAGCTGTGGCAAAATCTGCGGGCGAGTCGGCAGACGGAGCTAGAGGAATATTTTCCCTCGCATGTGGTTTGCCAATGGATTGGCAACAGCCAGCAAGTGGCCCGGGAACACTATTTACAGGTGACCGATAGCCACTATAAAAGGGCAGCTTCGAATGTAGCCAATTTTGTAGCCAGCAAGGCGCTGCAGGGGGTCGCAAATGAAAAATGCGACGCAACAAAACCTGCAGAAACCCGCAGTGTTTTGCCATGCGCCGCATCTTCGATGGGCTCGACTGGATTCGAACCAGCACGGGATTTAACTCCCACCAGGCCCTCAACCTGGCGCGTCTGCCAATTTCGCCACGAGCCCCAAGGGTTTGTCTCCCTAATGTAGGAACTAGTTGAATTGTCGGAAAGGGGGGATATGGCCTTCAAGCACCTGGACCATTGTTCGAGCGATGACACAGAGAAATCTGCTGAAAACTTTCGTGTTTCGTGAGAGCTTTCCCGACCGAAAGATCCCAGCGGTAAAAATACTGGAGGTGGGTGTCCAGCTATCGTGCTGGGTGGTGTTTGCTTTTTTAAAGATTCCACGTCGATGGCACGCGCTGTATTGCTTGGCAGCATCGAGTCAGACGGCGGGACATCAGAATCCTGCCGGTCGGCAAATGCCTGTGCGTTGCAGAGCAACGGTTGTCAGTGATCGTTGGTAAGCTGCGTTTCGTTTCGCTTAACCACCAGAATCGTTCCCCCTTTTTCGACTCGCAAATCCGAGGTCGAGGCCAAGTTTTCAACAATTTCGATCAATTGTTGTGGGGTTGCCTCGCGGCGTTGGTGAAGTGCGACTGCGATCGTTTTCGTGTCTAAACGGCCACGGTTTGCCTCAGAGCTGAAGAGGCTACCGGACAAGACTACCAGTGTTTCACCATTTGCCATTACCTGGCGAAACTGCTCATAAGAGGTTTCCAGATCAGTACCAAGGGGTACGGATGGCTGAGAAATTGCCTCCCATCCATGAGATCGCAACACAATGGCCTCGACGATTCCGGCTGTAACAAATTGAAGATGTCCCACATCCGGAGTGATCCGACCGCAAAACATGGAAGCGAACTGGTCTCCTGATGAACCCATCCAAAGCGAGCTGTTGGCCTGCTCGATCAGATTTCGAGCTTGCTGACATTGATCACCGTGAGATTGAACAACCGCCTGAAGTGACGCGGCCTGCATGGCTGCACCGACGCTGCTTCCGTGGACGATACCGGCTGTGATATTGAGAGAGTGGTCTTCAGACACTTGCCAATTGTGCCATGAGCCTCCCAGGTCGTCTTTTGGAAATCGCGTTGCCGCGACTTGCCACCCCTCGACCAGTGGAGCGACCGGATTGAGTTGATGGTGACGAATTTGTGTGGCAGTGTTCCATTGTTGTTCTCGTCGTTTGGCCGACTGACACTCGGAGATCAAAACCTCACGTTCCAGTTCGCAGGCAACGCGCCCGGCAACGATCTCGACCAGATTGGTTTCTCGCGGGGAATAGTCCCGTTTTTGGTTACCAAAAATCCAAAGCGTACCCAGGGGTGTCGTGGGACTTGAAACCGGTACGCAAATTGCCGATTGACAAGGGTAATCGGTGGGCAGGTTCCAATGTTCGAAGAGCGATGTATCTTCAAGTACGACAGCATGTCCGGCAAGCACTTCCAAATCGGCGACCGCACCCCGGAGTGCGCGAGCCGGCGCGGAGTAGCATTTAGCAGGCAATCGCCAGGCGGCACGAAGTTTGAGTTGACTTGTTGTATCATCAAGCAGGTACAGGGCTGCCGCCTGACATTGAACCGCCTCAGCAGCACCCCTTAGCACGGCTTCCAGACGTTCTGCCAAATGGGTTGTCTCATGCTTGTGAGGCCGCATGGGAATACCGGCGGCAAGTTCTGCTTCTCTTTCCCAGAGGCTGCGCTCCAGAGTGAGCAAATGATTTAGCATTTTCCCCGTCGCTTCAGCGAGCGGTTGAGTTCTAGAAAGAGGAAAATGTTTCTCATCAGAATCCGTGATGTCGGCCACATCGATACTTAAATGACCAGCGATGCTTTCGGGAGAATTCTGGATTGGCATCTGCCATTGTCCCGGTAACCGGTTCTCCTGATCGCCAGCGGGGCAGAATTTTAGCGCCCAGCCGGTCATCTTGGTAAAGGCCGTTTGCAACGGCTCGAAAGGGACTCCGTCCAATGGCGATGACTGGACAGTGTCGAATTCTTCGACATGCAGTCGAAGGTATTTTGGAAGTTGATTTTTGACTTTCACGAATCGAGTGCCCGAAATTACTTTGCGTTTTGCAATGGACTCGTCCGTGAAGCGTTAAAGGCTCCCGTATTACCGGAAATTGCCCAGCATCCGTGACCGCTAATGTTTAACATCGTCCGGTGAAATAAAAACCTGAAGCTGGATCGGGAGATCGGACCGTTTGAGCTTTACAAAAGACAATTCGGAGAACGACCACACCGGTTAGTGGGATAACGAGGATTAAGTCGTTAGAAACTGGTTAGTTTTCTTTCAAGGCTGAAACGATTTCCAAGACGGCCTTTTTGCCGTCACCGAATAACATCAGCGTGTTATCGGCAGCGAACAAGGGGTTGGGGATACCAGCAAATCCCGGACTCAGGCTGCGCTTGATCACGATCACGGTACGGGCCTTGTCGATGTCAATGATCGGCATTCCAGCGATCGGGCTCTCTGGATCCGTACGAGCCAGTGGATTCACCACGTCGTTGGCACCGATCACGATCCCCACGTCGGCCTGTACCAGTGTAGGGTTGACCTGATCCATTTCCAACAATTGGTCGTAGGGCACGCCCGCCTCGGCCAGCAACACGTTCATGTGACCTGGCATACGACCAGCTACTGGATGAATGGCATACTCAACCGTTGTCCCTTGGGCGACCAATTGATTGGCCAGATCTCGCACGGCGTGTTGGGCCTGGGCAACAGCCATGCCATAGCCGGGTACGAAAACGACTCGGTTGGCGGATTCCAGGATGATCGCAACGTCTTCGGCCGAGGTGCTGCGCACGGTGGCATACATTTCATCGGTCATTTCAGTGCGAGAGCCGGAATCCATCACGCCAAATAACACATTGGTCAGTGAGCGGTTCATTGCTTTACACATGATATTGGTCAGGATCACCCCTGATGCTCCTACCAATGATCCTGCAATGATCAAGACGTTGTTATTAATAACGAATCCGGTTGCTGATGCGGCCAACCCAGAATAGGAATTGAGCAGCGCGATCACAACAGGCATGTCGGCTCCACCAATCGGATTGACCAGTAATATGCCCAGGACGGATGCGACGATCACCAACCACAAATAGACGGTATCACTGCCGTTGGTGATCAGTACCACGGCCAATCCTATGGATACAACGCCCAGTACCCGATTGACCATCTGGTTGCCTGGAATGGGAAATGGCCGTTTAAATAGCGAGAGTTCCTGTAATTTCCCAAAGGCGATCAGGCTTCCTGAAAAGGTAATGGAACCGATCAATCCAGTCACCGCCGTTGCTGTGAGCACATCCCAGGGGGCGATCGTTGCTGTTTCTGTTGGATCCGTTTGGATGATTTGGGAACCTGCAACCAGTACAGAAGCAAGTCCGCCAAACCCGTTGAAAATTGCTACCAACTGTGGCATTTCCGTCATTTGGATTTTGATTGCAAGGGCCACACCGATGAGACTGCCGACCACGGCACCCAGGGCGATCAAGGCATAGGCATCGCGACCGAAAAGCGTCACCACAACGGCAAGTAGCATGCCACAGGCACCCAACCAGTTACCGCGGACAGCAGTGCGTGGATGGGTGATATTCTTCAGTCCCAGTATGAACAGGACAGAAGAAACCACATAAGCCAGGTTAATAATCGAAGTTTTATCCACGGTTAGCTTGTCCCAGTTGATTCGATTATTTTACTTCTTGAACATCGCCAACATCCGACCAGTGACCAGGAATCCGCCGACCACGTTGATCGACGCCATTGCCACGGCCAAACAACCAATCCATGAAGCTTGATTCACTGCTGTTCCTGTGGCGATGATTGCGCCGACGACCGTGATGCCGCTGATGGCGTTGGAACCGGACATCAAGGGTGTATGCAAGGTCGGTGGAATTTTGGTAATGATTTCGAAGCCAACAAAAACTGCCAACACGAAAATGGTCAGGCTTGCGATCAGGGTCTTGCGCCGATTGTCCCATGTCTCAGGAAGATCATCGGCAACGGTGGATGAGGAATCGGCGGTTGGATTCCCGTCGCTTCCACTGCATGGGCAGGTGATTGTGAACAAGACAATCGTCAATAGAAGCAGGGTGATCCATGACCCAAAACGGACGGCCGATGACGCGATCGTAGTCTTTCCCAGGTCTGCCCAGTTTGGAAAATCCCAGCCTTTCGTATTGCGGATTTTGGATTTTGTCATTTTTCAAGTTCCATCATTCTACATTTTGACCAGAAGTTGTTTGCTGAGTGGATGCAACCAGTGGTTCTAATCCTAAACGCTCGCGAATGGCGGGATGGACAATCTGGCCGGCTCTGGCCACGACTGTTTCCCGGGTAATTTCATCATTGAGGTCCCACAACAACTTTCCGTCCTGGATCAGGTGACCCAGCAGCGTGGTGACATTTTTGGAAAACATTTGACTGGCGTGTGTAGGGACTTCTGACGGTAGATTTGTAGGCCCTAGAATGGTGACTTCATGGGTGTGTACGACTTGATCGGCCTGGGTCAGCTCGCAATTACCTCCGCGTTCGGCTGCCAGGTCAACAATCACGGAGCCCGGTTTCATCTTGGCAACAGCATCCGCCGTGATTAACAACGGTGAGCTTTTTCCCGGGATGGCAGCCGTGGTGATCACAACATCGCTTTCGGCTACGACACAAGACATCAACTCTCGCTGTTTTTGGTAGAACGTCTCGTCCAGAGTCTTGGCGTACCCGCCGGTGTCTTCAGATTCAGCGGTATCCAACTCCATTTCGACGAACTTGGCACCGAGGCTTTCCACCTGCTCCCTGACTGCAGGACGCACGTCGTACGCGTTTACGACAGCTCCCAGTCGTCGAGCGGTTGCAATCGCTTGCAGACCGGCGACACCAGCCCCGATCACGAATACCCGTGCAGGACTTAATGTGCCAGCAGCGGTCATAAGCAGGGGAAACATCCGTGGTATTTCGACAGCCGCTAAGAGGACGGCACGGTAACCGGCGATGGTGGCCATGGATGACAGCACATCCATACTTTGAGCTCGAGAAATTCGAGGAATGAGTTCTAATGCGATCTGGCTGGCACCGGTCCTTGCCACATCAGCGATGGCTTGGGGCTCACCCCAAGGATCACACGTGCCGATGATCAACTGGTCGCTGCTTAGTTGCTCGAGATCGTCGCGGCCTGCTTCCAGGTTGGCACCTAAAGAGCGGACTTGTAAAACAACTTCACTGTCGAAGGCGGCTTGGCGATCGTTGACGATTTTGGCACCCGACTGGAGAAATTGTTGGTCGGAATACCCGGCTGAGGCTCCGGCACCCGATTGGACTAGCATCTGACAACCGGTCTTGGATAGTTGTGCAACTCCCGATGGAATCAACGCGACACGTCGTTCGCTGGGGTGGGTTTCTTTGAGGACGGCGACGATCATAAGATTTTTGGAGTGGCAATTCAGTAATTGTCGGCAAATGAACCGATCAAGGGGATGCTTAGAAAACCCGATTTTGTCAGATTCGGCCGTCCATTTTGTCAGATTCGGCCGTCTATCGGAAGAGAGCAATTTTAATGAAGGCCAAGATTTTGTGGCTGACAGCGGCTGAAATGCACCTTTTCTCGATAAATAGGGCTGTTTGGTGATGCAGTGCGGAGCGATACGTACGATGACGACGGAACCTGATCGCCATAACAGTGATCATGCCTTGCTGCATGGTTGCCAAACAGGTAGGTTGCTGGGTTTGGTGCGATTCCATACGAAGGCTTCGGTGGGTTGCTGGTACAAGCCAATCAAATCGGGGTAGATAGAAGAACCGGCATGATTAAGACATACATGGCCAAATCGGCCGAAGTGCAACGCGAATGGTGGTTGGTTGATGCTGAGGACAAAATCGTCGGTCGGCTGGCCAGCGATATTGCGGTGATTTTGATGGGCAAGCACCGGCCTACCTACACACCGCATGTGGATACGGGTGATTTTGTCGTTGCTATTAATTCCGAGAAAGTAGTGTTTCGTGGTAACAAATGGGATCAGAAGATGTACACCTGGTACACGGGGTATACGGGGCAAAGATCTGAGACCGCCCGAAGTCGGCTTGAGCGCCGTCCTGAACTCATTTTACGCGAAGCCGTCCGGCGTATGTTGCCCAAGAGCAAGTTGGGCCGACAGATGCTTTCCAAGCTAAAGATTTACGCCGGAGCGGAACACCCGCATCAGGCACAGAATCCACAACCAAAAGATCTAGGAGTTAAGTAATCGTGGGAGCTGTAAAACAAGACAAGCATACGGGTGACTATTTGGGGACCGGCCGACGGAAATCTGCCGTTGCACGTGTGCGAGTTCGGCCTGGCAGTGGCAACATTACTATCAATAAACGGTCGTTAGAAGAGTATTTTGACACGCCACAAGATCGCATCGATGTGGCAGCTCCACTGGAACAGTCTGGCCGACGGGCTGAAGTGGATGTCCATATTCGTGTCTCTGGAGGCGGTAATACGGGCCAGTCCGGAGCCTGCCGCATGGGCATTGCACGTGCGCTGGCCGCTTTTGACGAAGAGCTCGACACGGTCTTGCGTGCTGGTGGTTTCATGACCCGGGATTCACGCATGAAGGAAAGAAAGAAGCCGGGACTTCATGGAGCTCGTCGCGGAACGCAATTCTCCAAGCGTTAGTAAACGGTTGCACCGGTCTGTCCTTCTTCACGTGATCATTATCTCGGGATTGGATTCTCGGTAGAGAATCGGTGTGGTATGATTAAGTGTGCGCGGCACGGTCGGTGTGGTTGCGGGGCGTTGGACGTCGTCATTTTCTTTGAGACTCACTCCAGATGTCATCCATTACGGACTGCGAGTCATTTTGGGATATTTTTCGGCGGAGTCGGATTCTTCCGGAAGACCGACTGCAAGAGCTGAGTGATCAGTATGGGGCCAGATCTGACCTAGCCAGCGCAGAAGGTCTCGCTGACGAACTCGTCGATTCCGGTGTGTTGACGCGATGGCAAGCTGGCATGTTGCTCAAGGGAAAGCATCGCGGATTTGTGCTGGGGTCGTATCGTTTGACCGACATGCTGGGTAAGGGGGGAATGGGGTCGGTTTATCTGGCTGAGCACGCGGTGATGCGTCGGCGCTGCGCCGTGAAGGTTTTACCTTCCAAACGCTTGCTTGACAAAGCGTCAGTTTTGGATCGTTTCCATCGAGAGGCCCAGGCAGTTGCCGCATTGGATCATCCGAATATTGTACGCGCTTACGATGTAACAAAAGTGGACGAAGGGGCGTCGACTGTCCACATTTTGGTAATGGAATTCATTCAAGGAGCGGACCTGCAATCGATTGTTCAGGAGAATGGTGTACTGGACTTTGTGACTGCGGTGGATTTCATCCGTCAGGCTGCCGAAGGGCTATCTCATGCCCATGCTGCAGGGCTGGTCCATCGTGATATCAAGCCCGCCAATCTAATGATTGACAACCGGGGTATTGTCAAAATTTTGGACCTTGGTTTAGCGAGGTTTTCCAATGATCAGACGGAAGACGGATCGCTGACACGGGACAACGATGAAACCGTTTTGGGAACGGCTGATTATCTTGCCCCCGAGCAAGCCAAGAATAGCCACGAAGCTGACAGTCGCGCGGACATCTATGGTTTGGGATGTGTGTTTTACTTTGGTTTGGCTGGACATGCGCCTTTTCCTGAAGGTACGATTACTCAGCGATTGCTTGCCCATCAAAATGACTCGCCTGAATCAATTTTGGAGATTCGCCCTAATGTGCCGGAAGACTTGTTGGCCATTCACAAAAAAATGACGCAGAAGGATCCGGCCGATCGTTTTCAGGCTGCCGACCAAGTTGCCAAGGTCATGTCGCTTTGGTTGCAACATCACGCCGATAAGACCTGGCTCGACGAACATCCAGAAATTAACAGCGAACGGTACAATGCGTGGCTCGCGACCGCACCAGCTCCAACACGAGCTATT
>Ga0310120_10004145_pt1 | contig 10222 bp, 6 predicted proteins | sample CB27_AW_983_MG_FD_203506 | JGI IMG/M metagenome (GOLD analysis project Ga0310120, IMG submission 203506) | Marine microbial communities from Western Arctic Ocean, Canada - CB27_AW_983 | ecosystem: Environmental > Aquatic > Marine > Oceanic | place: Canada: Western Arctic Ocean | collected... | reverse complement strand
TCGATGCGAACCGCGGCAAGGCCCGAATCGGAGATCTCCGCCAGGGCGATCTCGAATATCCGGTTGCGGGTGGCGAGGCTTTGGCGAGCCCGAAGCGGGAGGGCGTCGGTGGTCAACTCTGGGAAATCGGGGGACGCGCCGGGCTCCATGGGGAAATTGCCTCCGGACGGCGCGCTTAGACCGTCCACGGGTTGATATCTCACTTTACAGTTGTATACAATGAAGAAAACGCGAGGCGAGGGCCCGGAGCAGGGCAGGGGAGCCACGATCCATGGGACGTTTGAAGGGCAAAGTTGCCATCGTGACCGGCGCGGGGCAGGGAGTCGGCTACGGAGTGGCCCGGGCATTGGCCCGGGAAGGGGCCAAGGTGGTCTGTGCCAATCGCAATGCGGAAAAGGGCGAAGCCGTGGTCGCGAGCATTCGCGAAGACTTTGCCGAGTCGGGGGCCGAGGCGCTCTATCGGCAGACGGATGTTTCCCAGCGTGAGAGTGTGCTGAGCCTGGTGGACGAAACCGTTTCCGCCTTTGGGGGCGTGGATATTCTGGTCAACAACGCAACGCCCACCGGGGGTACCTCGCGATTCGAATCGATGACCGATGCCGCGATGAACGACTATATGAGCGTGAACTACTACGCTTCGTTCTGGGCGATGCAGGCCGTCTTCCCCCATATGAAGGCTCGGAACTGGGGACGCATCATCACCATGGCCTCCCTCAATGGTATCAACGCCCACAGGTACACGGTTATGTACAACGGGTCGAAGGAGGCGGCGCGATCCCTAACCCGGACGGCGGCGGCGGAGTGGGGGCGGTACGGGATCACCTGCAACGTTCTGTGCCCCTTTGCGGCGACGCCCTCCTGGCAGGGGTTTGAAAAGTTCGATCCCGAAGGCGCCCGAGCCATCGTGGAAGGCAACCCGATTCGATACGCCGGGGACCCCGAGCAGGATATCGGCCCCGTGGTCGTGTTCCTGGCTTCGGACGACTCCCGCTTTGTGACGGGCAATACGATTCATGCCGACGGGGGCGGCCATATCAATGGGGTCGCGTGGAAAATGGATCTGCCCGAGTAGACCGGCCTTTTGGTCATTGAATTGGAGATATTGAATGGGATCCATGTCGCAATTCCTGCCCCTTCCGGCGGCTCGTCGTCTCTTGGCCGAGCATTCGGTGGATGACCGCTATCTCAAGCGCAAGAAGTCCTGGCTCACATTTCTTCGCATTCTCGAGCCCTTGCGCGGGTACGAAAACCTGCGCTGGGGAGCAAAAATCCGAAAAACCGAGTTGGTGGGCGATCCCATTTTCCTGCTGGGCTTCGGGCGCAGCGGCACGACCCATCTTCACAATCTCATGTGGCAGGATCCGCAATTGGGAGGGGTGACCAACTACCAGGCGGCGATGCATCCCATCGCCCTGATGGGACGGAATTGGCTGCCCAAGCTTTTCGCCAGTCGACTGCCCGCCAAGCGTCCCATGGACAACGTGGCGATCTCCCTGGATGGGCCCCAGGAAGAAGAAATGGCGATGATCAACGCCACGGAGCATGCCCCGCTTCACATCATGAACTTCCCCAAGGCGATCCCGGAACTCTATGACCGCTACGTGGTCGACCTCGGCAAGGATCCCGTGGCCACCGAGGGCTGGAAGAAGGGCTACATGGAGGTGCTGCGCAAGGCCACGATTCTGTCGGGTGGCAAGCGACTGGTTCTGAAGACGCCGCCCAATACTGCTCGAGTGAAGATACTGCTCGACATGTTCCCCGATGCGCGTTTCGTCAATATCGTGCGCAACCCGTACCCGGTCTACCAGTCCATGCGCAATATGTACAAGAAGACCATGCCCGGCGCGGTGCTGCAAGAGATTAGCTGGGATGCCATCGATGAATGGACGGTGACGGGATACCAGAAGCAGATGAAGAAATATCTCGCCGAGAGAGATTTGATTCCCGAGGGCCATCTCGTCGAAATTCGCTACGAGGACCTTGATGCCGAGCCCATCAAGAATTTGGAGAATATCTACAAGACTCTCGGAATCGGCGATTTCGAGGCAGTGAGGCCGAGGCTCGAGAGCTACCTGGAGGGACTCGGAACCTACGAGAAGAACAAGTTCGAGTTTCCGCCGGACGTCATTTCCACGGTGAATGAAAACTGGGGATTTGCTTTCGACGCCTTCGGGTATGAGCGCCAATAAGGCACCCCATCTCTCCACTCTCCATCCCCCCATCCCCCCTGCAGCGCGCAGGAACTCCGCCCCGGCGGTGGTTCAGGAGATTCCATGAGCGAAAGCGACCTGTTCGAAAAGACCTTGAAGCAGATGATTGCGGGGGAACTACCCGTCAAATGGGACTACAACGAGTTCGTGGGCCACGCCGATGTGGTGCGGCAACTTCTCGAAGTTGCGCCCGACGCCATTCGAGATGACCTGCAATTTCTGCACGACTTGATGGCCGATGCGGCCAACGCCGAGGGCGCGGTGTTGGGTATTTTCCCCAGACTCACGGATCCCGAACTCGCCGGTGTAGAGGGTCGCATCTCCGATTACATTGCCGAGCATTGCGGCATCCGCTTGGGCGATCCCGAGTACGTCGTGGGCGAACTGATTGGGGAATCCAGGTGCCCCGGTTGGCCTGGTATCGGCAGTCCGCTGACCAACAATCGCTTCCCCTACCTACTCGATACGTCGGCCTCGAATTATTTCAGCAATCGTTTTTGGCACGGTGACAAGGGGCCCCGTGGTTTCATTCCCGTTCCCGAAGGCGGCAAGGTCGTCTTCCGGGGAGAGTTTCCCTACTCGCGCTACTTTGCCTTTCACCCCTCGGATTTCGATACCAATAATCTGCCGACCTTGGTGGACGAGGACCTGGATCCGGATCCCGGCAGTGTGAATCCCTTCCGGGAAGAGGTGGAGGAGGGGCAAGGACGTCGCTTCACCGCCCAGCTGGTTTTTGCGGCGGCTCCGGAAAATCCAGAACCCAATACCACATACTGCGGCGTGAAGAAGAACGGCGGCCGCAACCCGGCGGTTTTCAACATCTACCGAACTACGGATTCCGTTCTGGGCGCCATGCCGCCCAACAACACCGGGGTCCTGCTTCCCTCCATCACGGTGTATGACGCCGAGGGCAACAAAACCGCCTTTTTTGAGGAGGTCGACCCCCACCCGGAGGGCGTCGAACCGCCCGTGGAAACCACAAAATTTTCACCCCTACCCATTCCCGATCATCGGGGCCTGTGCTGGCCCGAGGAATACAGCACCAAGTCCAATTGGGGCCTTCCCTACGACATCCTGGCCAGTCAAGACATCCTCTACCTGGTGACCCCGTATACCCAACGGTTGGGGGAGGTACACGTGACTCGCGGCAAGATGTTCTCGGCCCCCCGCACGCCGGACGAATCCGTCTGCATAGAGGGCAAGGATATTCGGGGCTTTACCGTTACCACCTACAACTTCTGGGCGGGGATCTGCGAAGCGGCCGTGGTCGATCACGAGATCGCTGTGGACGAAGAAGGTTTTTATACCCTGGTGGTCTCGACGCCGGAAAACCGGCCTGGGAATGCGACTCACGAGAATGGGGTGACTTGGCTCAATTGGGGGAACTACCTCGACGGCCAACTCACCTACCGCATGCTCCTGCGTCGCAGCGAGATGCTGACGAAACTTAGGAACGCGGTGGAAACGGGGGAGGCCGACGCGGCCATTGCTCCCTATGTACCTCGCTCGAAGCACACCACTCGCGAGGCATTCGAGGCTCGAGGGTGGAGAGCGGCATTCAACGAGTAGGGAGGGTCCAATGATGATGCTGCCCCGAATTCAATGTGTTTCCTTGGTTCTCCTCTTTGTCGGCGCGCTGGGAACCGGGACGCCGAGTAGCGTGCTGGCTGAGGCGCAGGCTACCCGCGTGGGAATTCCGAAGCCATGCGCGGATAACGATCCCCTGCGCCAGGCCTTCTTTGGCGACACCCACGTGCACACGACGTACTCCTTTGACGCGAACTCTCAGGACACGCGCAATTCGCCGCGAGATGCCTACCGCTTCGCCCAGGGCCAGGGAATGGGGATCCAGCCCTACGATGACGAGGGCCGGCCTCTGCGCGAGATCCGTCTGGACCGCCCACTGGATTTTACGGCGGTGACCGATCACGCGGAGTTCCTGGGCGAAATGAGTATCTGCACGACGCCGGGCACTTGGTCCTATTGGCATCCGATCTGCTTTGCCCATCGCAATATTCCGACGGCGGGTATCCTGGCTTTTGGTTTTCGGGGCCTGGTGGACAAGGAGCGCTGGGGACTTTGCGGCGAGGACGGTGCGGACTGCCGGGCGAAGGCCGGGGAGACCTGGGCCGAGATCATCGCCGCTGCCGAGGAAGCCAACGACTCGGCCCCGGGCTGCGCTTTCACCAGCTTCGTGGCCTACGAGTGGACGGCCAGCGTGGGGGAGGGCCAAAACCTGCATCGCAACGTGATCTTCCGGGGGGCAGAGGTGCCCGCATTGCCCGCGAGTTGGATCGAGACCCCATCGGCGGTGGACTTGTGGGATCGCCTGGAGGCGGAATGCGTGGAGGGCATCGAGGGCTGCGATGCACTGACGATTCCCCACAACTCGAATCTCAGCGGCGGGCTGATTTTTCAGAGTGCGACCGCCACCAGCGAAGAAGAGCCCGGGCCCACCCGGATCGAAGAAGCCCGGCGGCGCAGTCGCTGGGAACCCTTGGTCGAGATCATGCAGCACAAGGGCTCATCGGAGTGCGACTCCCGACTACCGGTCTGGCAAGGGGACGAATTCTGTGGCTTCGAAAAACTCCCCTACGACCGCTTCGGTGCGAAGCAGAGCAGCTACGTGGAATCCCAGCAGGCGACGGCCAACAACTACGTGCGCTGGGCGTTGGGGGAAGGCTTGCGGATCCAGGGCGAACTCGGGGTCAATCCCTTTCACTTTGGGGTCATCGGCAGCACGGACACGCATATCGCCGCGCCGGGCCTGACCTCGGAGCAGGCGCATCCCGGCCACGGGGGGGCGGGTAGGATGGAAGCGTGGGGCGCGGCCGAAGCCGAGAGTTTTAGCGACGACCTGGAGTTCGGCCCCGGCGGTTTGGCGGTTCTTTGGGCCGAGGAAAACAGTCGCGATGCGCTCTTTCGGGCCATGCAACGCGGGGAAGCCTATGGGACCAGCGGGACCCGGCCCCGGGTTCGCTTCTTCGGGGGATGGGATTATCCCGAGGACATGTGCGGGAGCCCCGATGCCGTTGCCCGGGGGTACGCGGGCGGAACGCCCATGGGCGGGGATCTCGGGGCCCGGCCCGGCGGTGCAACCGGGGGCCCACGGTTCTTCGTTTCCGCTTTGCGCGATCCCGGAACCGCCCGGGATGCCGGCGCCGCCCTGGAACGCATTCAGATCATCAAGGGTCAGCTCTCGGAAGGAGAAATCCTGGAGAGCGTGCTGACCGTGGCCGGCGGGCCCAACGGCGGGGCCGTGGATCTCGCTACCTGCGAACGCCGTGGCCAGGGGGCGGCTTCCCTTTGCAGTGTCTGGGAAGACCCCGACTTCGATCCCGCCCAAGCGGCCTTCTACTACGCCCGGGTGCTTGAGAACCCGTCGTGTCGTTGGAGCCAGTACACCTGCAACGCCGCCGGCGTGCGTTGCGAAGACCCAACCACGATTCCCGAAGCTCTGGAGGGCTGTTGCTCTGAAGACCATCAGCCCATCATCCAAGAGCGCGCCTGGACGTCGCCGATCTGGTTCACCCCCTGATCTCACACTGAGTGCTCTTGGCGCCCGTTCTGAGGGCGGTGCCGTTGGCCCTGTGGAAGGGGGCAGAGGGGCGGCATGGAACATCATCGGGGTGACCTACGCGTTCGCGTAGTCTTCGATGAGAAAGTCCATGAAGGCCACTCCGGGATTCGAGGAGGTAGCCGAACGCTCGCTGAACTCTTCCTCCAAGCGCTTTATCGGAAAGCTGGCGTTGCTGGTGGCAACGTATCCTTCCGGGGTCGGGTCGGGTCGGGTGGTCGACGGCGAGGATTAGGGGCAGGGGATAGACGGCGTTCTCAAACTCTTCGGGGCGGGCTAGAGTTCGACGCCCCGGCCGTGGGCCGCGGCCCCAAGGTCCGGATCGGAGTGAGAGCCATGGCGCTGACGAGCTTGATGGTGGCGAATCGCGGAGAAATCGCGATTCGTATTTTGCGGGCGGCCAGGGACCTCGGGCTGCGGGGCGTGGCGATTCATAGCGAAGATGACGTGCGCGGATTGCACGTGTTGCGAGGGGATACGGCCCTGGCGCTGACGGGCAGGGGCGCGTCGGCCTATCTCGACGCCGAACAGATTGTCGCGCGCGCTCTGGAGGCCGGCTGCGATGGGGTTCATCCCGGTTATGGGTTTCTGAGCGAGTCGGCGGACTTCGCCCGGCTGTGCCGGGCGGCGGGCTTGGTTTTTGTGGGGCCCAGCGTGGAGACCCTGGAACGGTTGGGGGACAAGGCTCAGGCCCGGGCCTTGGCCGAAGAACTCGGGGTTCCGATCTTGCGCGGGACCGCCCGCGGCGCATCCGTAGACGAAGTCCGAGATTTCCTGGGCTCCCTGGGTGAAGGCGGCGCTCTGCTCATCAAGGCGGTCTCCGGTGGTGGTGGGCGGGGAATGCGCCGGGTGACCAGCGTCGACGAGGTGGAGAACGCATATGCGCGCTGTGCCTCGGAAGCCGAAAAGTATTTTGGCGGGGGGGATCTCTACGCCGAGGAGTGGATGCCCGAGGCCCGGCATATCGAAGTGCAGGTGGCGGGGGATGGACAGGCGGTGAGACATTTTTGGGAGCGCGAGTGCACGCTCCAGCGGCGCCACCAGAAAGTGGTCGAAGTGGCGCCCAGCCCCACCTTGGACCCATTGGTGCGCGAACGGTTGCTGGATGCCGCGCTTCGAATGGCCAGTGGCCTCGACTACCTGGGGCTTGGCACCTTCGAGTTCCTCGTCCCGGCCGGGCAGAATCCCGATGGGGCATTTGCCTTCATGGAGGCCAACCCCAGGCTTCAGGTGGAGCATACGGTGACCGAGGAAGTGACCGGAGTGGATCTGGTTGCTCTGCAACTCGAGTTGGCGGATGGCCGGAGCCTGGCGGATCTGGGACTGAGCCCGGCGAAGCCTGTTCCGACCCGCGGCTATGCGGTTCAGGTGCGAATCAACATGGAAACCATGGCCAAGGATGGTTCCCCGCGTCCCGCTAGCGGAACCCTGTCGGTTTTCGAGCCCCCTTCGGGTCCGGGCATCCGCGTCGATCATCACGGGTATGCGGGCTTCAAGTCGAATCCCAATTTCGATGGCCTGCTGGCCAAGGTGATCGCCCACTCGGGTTCGGATGTTTACGAAAAGGCCTTGGACCGTGCCTACCGGGCTCTTTGCGAACTTCGGATCGAAGGCATTGCGACCAACGTGGGCTTTCTCCAGGCCCTGCTTCGGCACCCCGATGTCGTGGCCAATCGCTTGGATACGGGTTTTATCCAGAGGCATGCTGGGGACTGGCGGGCCCGGTCCGAGGGGGACCATCCCCGGCGCTTTTTCCCGGGTTCGGAGCAGGTTGGGGGAGACGACTCCGCCCGAACTCCTGCGACCCCGGCCGGCATTGGCGCCCAGATCAGTCGCTCCGATCCTCTGGCGATTCTCGATCATGGTCGCACCCCGGCGGCGGGTTCGAGTCCGACCTCGCCTTCGACCTCGCCCTCGACCTCGCCCCAGGCCTCTACCTCGCCATCGACCCAGGCCTCTACCCCGCCGGGTGCAGATTTTGTCGCGGTCCTTCCCACGCCGGCGGGCAGCGTGGCTGTGTGCGCCCCTGTCCAGGGCACCGTGGTGAGCATCGATGTTCAGGAGGGTCAGCTTGTTCGGTCGGGATCCTGCCTGCTCGTGATGGAAGCCATGAAGATGGAGCACGTCCTCGAGGCCTCGGTCGCGGGTGAGGTCACCGGGGTGACGGTGCGGGTCGGGGACACGGTGGCCGAAGGGCATCCCCTGATTTTTCTGACCCAGGGCGATGTGGGGGAGGTGGCCGAGCGCGCGGAGGTGGCGGTTGATCTGGATTGGATCCGACCCGACCTGGCCGAGGTGCACGAACGGCACGCTTTGATCCTCGACGCCCGGCGGCCAGACGCCGTGGCCCGCCGGCGCAAGACCGGGCAGCGCACGGCTCGGGAGAACATCGAGGACCTTTGCGATCCCGACAGCTTCATCGAGTACGCGCCTCTCGTGGTGGCCGCCCAGCGCCGACGCCGGGACATCGACGACCTGATCCGCAATACCCCCGGCGATGGCATGGTGGCCGGCGTGGGCAGCGTCAACGGCGAATCCTTTCCCGATGCCGAATCCCGTTGTGTGCTGGCCTCCTATGACTACACAGTTCTGGCCGGTACCCAGGGGCTTTTTAATCATCGCAAGAAGGATCGTGTCTTCGAGCTGGCGGAGAAAAATCGGCTGCCCCTGGTTTTGCTCACCGAGGGCGGGGGAGGCCGGCCCGGGGATACCGACGGCAGCGGCGTGGCGGGTCTCGACTGCCTGGCCTTCCAGTTGTTCGCCGAGCTTTCGGGCTGGGTCCCCCTGGTGGGGATCAATTCCGGGTACTGTTTCGCGGGCAATGCGGCGCTGCTCGGATGCTGTGACGTGGTGATTGCCACGGCGAACTCGAATATCGGGATGGGCGGACCGGCCATGATCGAGGGCGGGGGCCTCGGCGTCTTTCGGCCGGAAGAAGTGGGGCCGATGGAGGTCCAGATCGCCAACGGCGTGGTTGATATCGCGGTGGAGAACGAAGAGGAGGCCGTGCTTGCGGCAAAGCAATACCTCTCGTATTTCCAGGGAAGCACTTCGGATTGGACGTGCGCGGATCAGCGCATTTTGCGCGGGCTGATTCCGGAAAATCGTCTGCGGATCTACGACGTGCGCGAGGTGATCACGACCCTGGCCGACGAGGGTTCTGTACTCGAACTCAGGCAGGGTTTCGGTTTTGGCATGGTGACCGCCCTGGTGCGGATCGAGGGGCGCCCCATGGGCGTGATTGCGAACAACCCCACCCATCTCGCTGGGGCCATCGATCGGGAGGGGGCCGACAAGGCCTCGCGTTTCATGCAACTCTGCGACGCCTTTGATGTGCCGCTGCTTTTTCTCTGTGACACGCCGGGCATCATGGTGGGGCCCGAGTCCGAAAAGACCGCCCTGGTTCGGCATGCGGCGCGCATGTTTGTCACATCCGCGAGCCTGACCGTCCCCTTCTTCACGGTGGTGCTTCGCAAGGGTTACGGCCTCGGGGCCCAGGCCATGGCGGGGGGCAGCTTTCGGGCTCCCTTCTTCACGATTTCCTGGCCCACGGGCGAGTTCGGCGGGATGGGGCTCGAGGGTGCCGTGAAACTCGGCTACCGCAAGGAACTCGAGGCCAAGACGGATCCCGAGGAGCGACGGGCGCTCTACGAGGAAATGGTGGCGCGCATGTACGCGCACGGGAAGGCCGTCAACATGGCGTCGCATTTCGAGATCGACGGGGTGATCGATCCGCTGGATACGCGCATGTGGATCACCCGTGGGCTGCGCTCGGCTCCCGTGCCGCCGCTCCGGACGAGCAAGAAACGGCCCTGTATCGACACTTGGTAGGGGGGGCTGGGTAGGGCCTGCTCCGGGTGGGCTCGGAGGGACTTAGTCCCAGCTGAGTTCGAGCAGGGAGGCTTCGCCCGGGACGCCCACCCGCAGCGGGAAGCCGTAGAAGCCCGTGCCTCGATGGACGTAGAGGTGATTTGTCCCCTTGGCGAAGTGCCCGTGGTCGGGCCAGCGCGACCGGGACAGAACGGTCCAGTTGAGCCCCAGGCTGACCAGGCCCATCTGTCCACCGTGAGTATGGCCTGAGAACACCAGGTCGGCGGCGTCATCGGGCAGGTCGTGAAAGGCGCTGGGGTCGTGGAGCAGAAGGAGTCGTCGGTGATCGGGCAGCCGGGGGTGATCGCCGAGCAGGGTTTCGAGGTGAGCTTCGCGTTCCCGGCCCACGTAGTCGGCGCCCACGATCTGGACCGGCCCGGCTTCGGTCTGCACCGTGCAGGCGTCGTCCACTAGCAGTCGGACGTTGTTGGCCGCGAGGCCCGCACGAACTTCGTCCGGGGCCTCGTGATCGTGGTTGCCGAAGATGGCGAAGCAGCGCCCGGGAAGCTTTTGCAGGGGGAGCAGGGCCTCGGCTAAAGCGCCTTCGGTGGAGTTGCTCTCCATG
>Ga0310120_10004143_pt1 | contig 10222 bp, 11 predicted proteins | sample CB27_AW_983_MG_FD_203506 | JGI IMG/M metagenome (GOLD analysis project Ga0310120, IMG submission 203506) | Marine microbial communities from Western Arctic Ocean, Canada - CB27_AW_983 | ecosystem: Environmental > Aquatic > Marine > Oceanic | place: Canada: Western Arctic Ocean | collected... | reverse complement strand
CGCTGGCAGTTTCCCTCGACATGCCAAAGGAGCCATCGGCAATACTGGTCGCGACATCCTCCGAGGTCTGGCCGATCATCGCCAGTTCGAGGTCATGGATCGCGGTCGCCCCGTTCATGGCGATGGCAGAGATCACGCCTCGCTGCATCAGGTCGTTGATCAGCGGTCCCATGCCCACCTTGGCGACATGGCCACCGAGAGCCGCCACCACGGGAGCCTCGCGCTCGACAGAAAGGGCCACCGCGGCCACGGCAGACTTCAGTTCACTGCCGGCCAGGATATCGGGCAAGGAATCGATGAATTGCTCGATCGAGCCGTGAGGGTCGCACAGGTCGCGAAACTGCTCCCGGTGGACGATATTTCTGCGTTCACCGAGGGGACTCGGCTTCACAGCATCGAGATCGAGCGGCTGCCATCGTGGATCGGGGACCAAGGACTCTCCTGTTCTCGAGCGAGTTGTCTGGATGCTAGCAGGAAGGGGCACCCGTTTCACGCGTCCCCGAGGCGGTAGAGGCATCAATTCCGGCGAGAATCGGCCCCACATCGAGTGATATTCGCATCTCCTGGACCAGGATCGGCAACTGGCTGGTGTATCCAGAAGCGAGCAGACGCTCGATCTTCGGCGCATCCTTGGCAGTACACAGCAGTGCTTGAGCTCCAGCGGCGATCGCCTCACGGTTCAGTCGCTCGAGATCCCGCATCGAATAGCGGTGGTGATCTGCCAGCGTCCTCCAGGCATGCAACTTCCAGCCACCCTCGATCAGGCTGTGGCGAAAGGAGTCTGGAACCCCGATGCCACAGAAACCGAGCACGGGAATCGCTGAATCGGGCACTGCTTGGCCGCCGAGTGCCCTGACTTCTGTCAGCCGGGTGCTGGCGAGCGAACGGGGAATGCCGGGAAACCACTGACGAAGAAAGCCCATCGATTGTGATAGCTGAGCATCCACACAGCGCTGCGCCCCGGTCAGGATCAGATGATCGGCTCGAGCGAGTTGCCGCCATGGCTCTCTCAATCTACCCAGCGGTAGGCAGTGGCCTCCGGCCAGTGGATGGCGAGCATCGAGGAGTACCAGATCCAGGTCTCGATGGAGACGTCGGTGCTGAAAACCGTCGTCGACCAGGATCAGATCGGTATCGGGGTGCTGCTCCAGCAATCGCGTTCCTGCAACATGGCGGCAGCGGTGCTGGTGGTGCGGCACCTCGGGCAAGGATCTGCGCAGCATCGCGAACTCATCGTTACCATCTGGACCACCTCGGTAGCCCCGACTGACGATGCCAGGCCGCCCCCCACGCTCGAGCCAGTGACGAGCCAGCGCCTCGGTGACCGGTGTCTTGCCGGTTCCCCCGACGGCGATGTTACCGATACTCACCACCGGCACCGGTAATTTCAACGGCCAGTCGCCGGAGCGCTCTCGACGCTGGTGACGCCAGCGGTCGATCCCGACCACGCCTTTCCAGCACGCCTCGAGCAGGCTCAGTATCGGACGAGGCCAGGGCAGGACCGGTTCAACTGACAGGGTCAACTCTTCCGTTGACGCTGGCTGGAACTGCCATGAAGGACTTCAAGTACCTTGAGTACCTGCTTGTCGGTCATGTATCCGAGATCGATCAGGATTTGACCGAGAAAGCGGTGCGGTGAACCGCTGACCTCGTCACGAGCCTGCAGTGCGAGCGCTTCGTAGAGGTGAGCAGTGGTGATGCACTGCATCTCGAAGGCGACCTCGCCAAATAACCTGGTGTCGCCAGACATGGCTCCTCCTGAACTCCGATCGCTTCAACCCGCATGAGATCGTTCAGCCGATGTGATTGTGAACTGGGTTACAAGAAGATAACGATAACCCTGACTCTGCATCAACGCCACTGTGCTAGGCGTTGCGACGACGCCTCTCCTGCACCTGTCTCTGATAGAGGCGGTCTGCACTGGAAGTGATTTCATCCCTCTCCAGTAAGCCTTCGATCAACCTGGAGGGAAAGCACTCCTCGCCAACGCAAGAGCCGACCAGTGCCCCGCCAACCGCCGCCGTCATCTCCACGGCTCCGCCGGAATGAAGACAGGAGCCCATCACTTCCAGCGGATCTGAAGGACTGCGAAGCCAACTGTAAAGAGCGACAAGAAAGATGGGAAGAGCACGATTTTCAACCCCAGAATGTTCTACATCGGAGATCTCTTCCTCTGATACAGCCAGTTTTTCGAACGCCTCGGCTTCGGAAACAGCCAGTAACATCGGGATTTCCTGGATTCGCCGGGGTACCGAGGTGTCGATTCTTGCGGCTGCAGTTGTGGCGCCGTCAATGACATCTCCAAGCACGACATCATGATGTGTGAGATTGTGCCCGATGATGCTGGCGAGTGCGGCGCACACGGCTCGAACCTCGGTGTCCTCATGAGTGACACCAATCAGGCGTTCGCAGTCATCGACGAGAGCATCGGGTGAGTCATGATCCCACAACCCGATCAGGATGCTGCTCACCAGCGATCCGCTGCCGTTCTCTCCCGGCCCGCAAGCACACCCTCTCGCCTCGGTTCCACGTCTGAGCCAGCGCGACATCGCGACATCGACGTCCGGCAGTCGTTCGATGATCCGGTTCTCTCGCCAGAGGGGAATCCAGTGGTCGACGATCTGTTCCGGATCCACGGCACCCGCATGTGAAATCGCATCTGCAGCGAGCGAGAGCATCTGGACGCCTGCGCCGTGCTGTCCCACTGGATAGTAGCCATTTCGATGGCGGACATAGCCCTGAAGCACCTCGGAACCGAGCGCTCGCATGAAGGTGCGTGAGGATCCCGAGTAGGGAAATCCGAGGGCGCTGCCGATCGCGGCTCCCTGGATGGTACCTCGGAAGCGAGAGGGCAGTTGATCCTTCAGTGTCGTGCTGCTCTTCACGTCTGTTCTCTCGTTTCCATATCGGAACTTCCGCTGGAAGCGGCGCATCGATCCAGCCAGTACTCGAGGGCCACTGTCTTGCACCGCTTGCGCCACAGTGGTCTCAGGTCGCGAAACCAGCCGAGCCCTACTCCGGCCAGCAATGCAGGTGCACGCGAGGCGGCACCAAAGTCTGCTGACACCATCATCGAGCCGGCATCGGGGTTCCACGACTGAGCTGGATCGATCTCGGCAGCATCGTGAACCACATCGGAGAGAGGAGTATCTCCTCGGCGGGGGTCGGCGACCTCGATCGCTTCTCGATGATACCAGTGATCGCCGTACGGAGCCGGTATCACTTCCTCGCAACTAGCGCCCGCTTCCGGCGCTGCCCCGACTCGCCAGAGGGTCGCCCCACCTGGTTCCAGCAGCACTATTCCCTGACCGGGTGTTGGCTCCGCAGCTAACCACAGACGAGCAGCACGCGGCGAGGTTCCAGCACAGACCCATGTACCTCTCGGCAGGCCCGTGTCGGTGACCAGATCCTCCTGCAAGGTTCCGACCCTGTGAGGACCCGGCATCAGCGGCGGAAGCTGACCCGATTCGAGCCCCACCTGCTGCAGCGCAACCGGATCGAAGCGTTGTGCGGGACTACTGTTGCTCGAAAGACCGGAGTGCCAGGCGAAGGTACTCGAAGTGGCGACCGCTCCGGTCCAGCGGTATCGCAGCCAGTCCTGCAAATCCATCACCGAATGCAGTCCACGCAGGATGGATGGAAATCGCGCCAGTGTGCTTCGCAGCACCTGCTCGGGACTCGAGTCCGATGGATCGAGATGTTGCCAGTCGAGCGCGCGTGGCGGAATCGGTTCCATCTCCGCATCGACGAGGACCAGAGATGGCTCGCAGGAGATCCCTATTGCAGCGATCGACGCGGGGCGAATGTGCCCCTCCTGGAGTGCATGCTGGAGGAGCGCCCGCACCGACCGAACTCTCTCGTCAGGATGAGTCCCCCACCAGCGTTCAAAAGGAACACTGACCGGCTCTTCCAGCAGCGCCAGGCGGGTTCCCTTGCGATCGACCGCCTGTAGCCGGATGCAGTTGCCGTGTAATTCGATGCCAAGAAGAACGCTCATCGGGCTCGCTTTCAGGGGATTCACCCCTCGAGGTACAAAGGGGCCTTCCCTCGAAGCCCCGGGCAGATCATTCTACCTGACGTGAGACCTCTTCCCAGCAAACCACTATCTCCTAGATCGATCCTTGTCGTTCGTCTGAGCGCACTGGGCGATCTGATTCAGGTGCTACCTGCGCTCGATGCCGTGTCAGCACGTTTCCCTGCCGCCAGCATCGATGCCGTGACTGAATCACTCTCAAGCGGCATTCTTGAGGGTCACCCGGCACTTCGTCGTGTGATCCGCCTTCCTCGTTCGGAGCTGAAGAATTGCTGGCGACAACCCCATCGACGCTCGATGACCTGGCCGCTGATCGATCAATTTTGCCGCGAGTTGAGGAGCGAGCACTACGATCTGCTGATCGACTGGCAGTCCAACTACCGCTCCGCCATCGTCAGGGGGTTGGCTCGCGCCGACATGGTTCTCGGTATCCATCCAGATGATGGCGGGGAATTACCCCGTTGGTGGCCAGGCTACCGACCTGCAACGGCTGCAGGATATGTTCACCGCAGCGAACGAGCGCTACATGTCGTGCGCAGCCTCGGATGGCATGGAGAAACTCCCACTGGAAGGGTCGGTGCTGTCGACGATTCACTCGAAGAAGTGGATCTCGATCCGGTCGATGCGATGGGTGCTCCGGTGCTATTGCACCCTTTCGTCAGTGACTTCGCCCGCTTCAAGGAGTGGCCTGCTCATCGATGGATTGAACTTGCCCGATCACTGTCAGGGCAAGGGCTGCCAGTGTGGATCTCCGGAGCTCCCGAAGATCGCAACGCCGTAGCTACGATGGTGGAAGCCAGCGGTACGTGTGCCGTCGCCGCTCCCTTCACGTCCGACCTGAAGCAACTGGCAGCATTGCTGGGCTGCTGTCGGGCGATTGTAGCTGCGGACACCGGAGTGCTTCATCTCGCAGCCATCCGTGGGGTTCCGTCGATCGGACTCTATGGAGCCAAGGATCCAGCGGTCTATGCGCCGAGGAATCGCTGGACCCGGGTCGTCCGCAGTGCGGTTTCCTGTTCCCCCTGCACACTGCGCCATTGTGACCATTCCTTCTGCATGGCTGCCATCACGGTCGACCACGTCGAGGCTTCCCTGCGAGAGTTACTCGATGCCGAGGCGGCGCCGCATTGACGACACACGACCGGATGCCTCATCCTGTCACCATGGATACCGATTCCAAGCTTCCACCCTATCCCCTGGCAGGCAGGGCCATCTCGGTGCTACTCCCTGCGATGCATGACTCGCTCGATTTGCGCTGGTGGGGCGGTCATCACGCCATCGATGCGCTGCGGAAGCATGGCAATCTGGTCGTCGGATTCTGGCACGAGTGGGTGTTACCCCTCAGCTATACCCTTCGATCTAACGGTTTTGCAGCCATCACCAGCCAGCATCACGATGGAGCTCGTCTCGGCTCAGCGCTTTTCTATCTCGATGTCGCGCTCGCTCTCGGATCGAGCAGCCGCGGCGGATTGCCTGGATTTCAGAGGTTGGAAGCCCTGGTGCACGAGGGGCACTCGCCGGTGTTCGCCGTCGATGGCCCCAAGGGGCCTGCCAGGGTCGCCAAGGAAGGGGCCGCCGCACTCGCTAGACGCGTTGGCATTCCCATGATCCCGCTCGGATTTGCCGTCGACCGATCGATCCGGCTCGATACCTGGGATCGAATGATCCTGCCTGCTGCCTGGGGGAGGGCGGTGATTGTCGTCGGAGAAGCGGTCTCACCCGCAACCGATCGCAAGGGCGATGCAGCGGCTGCTCGCCAATTTCAGCAGGCGCTGAACGATGCCACGGAGGCAGCGCAAGTGGATTTCGAACGCCTCTGGCGGCAGGGCTGTGGGACCTCGCCTCTCGGTCTGTCAGGTCTCACTTTAGCAGCGCAATGAAATCAACGTAGGCGGTGAACTTCTTGGCGCTGAGGAACTGGATTCTGAAATCCCTGACCCGGTCCCAGGAGACATCGCCTTGCCCCTTGAAATTCCGCAGCGGCACTTCGATTCGCTTGAGCCCCTTGTGCGATTTCATCTGCATGATGTAGGCATTCTTCACAAGTTGTGCCTGGGTCACACCTGCCGTTGAACTTCCAGGCACAACGAAAACAAGTTGATACGGTGCTCCACCCTTTGGCATATCAAGGTAAAAAGCGATCGACTTGAATCCACTCAGGCTCGCCGGAAGGCCCTTGATCTTCAGTTCGGTCTTTCCCGAGGCCACGTCCCACTGAAGTGCGCGTTGCCCCTCCTGCACAAGTCCCGCTTCATCGATGAATTTCTTGCCATACTTCTCTGAATACCTGCGGGAGACTCGCTCAAAATCCTCCAGCACATGGAACAGTTTCCTCTGGAGTTCGGTGATGAACTGCTTGTACTCGGCACCGATGGGAGTGGCTGCAAACTTCGAATAGTTCTTATCAGCAATTCGATAGGCTGCTTTCTCCTTGCCCCCCTCTGCTTGACGCTTCAGCGCAGCGAGTTCGTTCGCGCCTTCAGTGGCAGCCAGCCAGACATCGACATGTGCCCGAGTATTGCGATTCTTCGCCTGCTTGCGAGCATCCTTGAACTTGCCGTATGCGGTCTTGTAGTCGCCAGCTTCGTATGCGGTTTTCGCCTCCGTGAAGGCCACAGCCCCGGCTTCCTTCTTCCAGGTCAACTCCGGCGAATCCTGGCCTCGCACCAGGGACGTCGGCAACAACAACAGGACCAGCAGCCATATCCATCGAGAGCGTGTGGGGAACGCGAGTTTCGTCATCGGGGATTCCTTCCCTTCCGGTGGCGATTTCGGGATCATCTGCATCCAGTCCGCAGCGCCCACGAGCCGCCGATCCGTGACACCATGTTAGGCTCCCCGCACCTCTCACTCAACCGAGCGAAGGGAGTGTCGAAGTTTCCGACGTGCAATCACCTCTGGCGTCGAATGCCATCTTGCATGCATCCAGGGCCACTGCGCGGGATGGCGCCGAATCGCTCTCTCGATCGCTTCATTCGTCGCCAGGGTGATGGCCCGGATCTGTTCCTCATCTTCTCCCTGAAATTGGGCTGGTTCGATCGGATCATCAAATTCCAGGTGGTATCCCTGGGCATCCCGGATGACGAAGAGCGGAAATAGAGGTGACCCTGTTTTGATGGCGAGTCGTGCCGGGGCTGTGGTTGTATGGGCCCGCTCGCCCAAAAATGGCACATGGATTCCGTCCATCTTCTTGATGTCCAGATCTGTCATCATCCCCAAGATGCCGCCGCTGTGAAGCAACCTGATCGATCGTAACAGCGATTCATCCTGATAGACAAGACGCGCGCCAAGCCGGTGGCGTAGAGTGTCCACCCACTGCTGCTCGACAGGATTGTCATACTTCCTTGCCATGAAAAGACTGTCGTGGGGAAACTCTCTCCCGATGATGGACCCGGCGAGTTCCCAGCTACCGATGTGCCCAGAGATGATGATCACTCCGCTACCGGACTCTCGCAGGGCAGAGATCTTCTCCCGAAGTGAATTCAGTCCCGCAATCGCGACTCCGCCCGGTCGAGGTGGCGGCCCCAACCGATATACATCCTTGCCGCCGAGAGAAATCAGTTCGAGAACCGTCTCCCCCATCTGCTCGAAGCACCTGCGCGCGATTCGCGTTCTGGTGCGCTCGCCCAGCGAGGCACCCAGGTGGAGCAGGTTTTCACAGGCGAGTTGTCGATCCCGTGGTCGCAGTCGCCAACCCCATCTACCCAGAGATCGACCCAGGACCCTGGCCGTGGATATCGACAGGAAACCGATCAGGAGTGAGGTAGCCCTCAGTCCAAGCCAGAGGAAGAACTGTGCCAGGAATCCGAGGAATCGATTCAATGGATGCTCCTTGGCTCGAAGATATCACCGATAGGACCGTTCGGAAACAGCACCGGATTGCTGGAGTTATCACGTCATCGAGGGTAAATTGGTGGTAGAAGTCAATTCGGCGTGCCCCATTGGAAGATCGTGACGATGATTAATATCACCGAAACTGCTGGAGCGGAAATCGCCCGCCTCACCAGTGAAAAATCAGCCCGGGAAAAGGGTGGACTGCGCCTGTACGTACAAGGTGGAGGCTGTGCAGGTATGTCCTACGGCATGGAGATCGTCGAGGAACCGGCAGAAAAGGATCGCGTCTTCGAGGTCGAAGGAGTGCGAGTGTTCATCGACCCCAAGTCGTGGCTATTTCTCAATGGCACCACGGTCGACTTCAAGGAATCACTGATGGGTCGGGGGTTCGTGTTCGAAAATCCCAATGCCAGTGGAGCCTGTGGATGTGGTACTTCGTTCAGCGTCGAGAACACCGAGGAGCAGGATTCGAAGACGCAGTAACGGCATCTCAGCCCGCAAACACATCCCCGAGCATTGCATCGATATCTGGAGTCGCGTCTCGGCGGCTGATCAGAGATTTTTCTGCAGCCTGTTCAACCTCTTCTGCCACCTGCTCTTCCCACTGTTCCATCGCCGCTACGGGATCCCTGCCCAGCAGTTGCCGCTGATTCCTGAGCCATTCCTCGTAGCACCCGATCGGCTCCCTCTTCGCCCAGTGATCGAAGATCTCCTGCGCAAATAGATCACGCGCCTCCGCCTCATCGTGGGTGGCGTGACCACCAAACCGAAAAGTACGGGCCAGGATGATCACAGGCCCCCCCCCCTGCAGACAGATGGCCCGGGCACGTGTCACTGCGGAGTGAACATCCAGGATGTGATTGCCTTCGCATTCAATCCCGACGGCATCGTAGGCCGCTGCCATGTTTACCAGAGAAGCAGATAGGCGTTCATCACGCGGCGTTCCGAGCGCGACCTCGTTGTCCTCGACCACCACGATCAACGGCAATGAGCGACTGGATGCGAAGGATAACCCCTCATGGACTGCACCGGTTCTGGTCGAACCATCTCCGACCCATGTCAGCGCAACATTTCGCTTCTTCTGCAACTGAAATGACAGCGCAAATCCCGCACAGACTGGAACCAGGTCGCCGACATGACTGATGGGAGCAACAACACCATGATCGAGATCTCCGAAGTGGAGATCCCGGCCCTTGGTGATCCCGTCTCCTGTGGCGAGATACGACCGGAATGACTCCTCGATGGGAATCCCACGCTCGAAGGTCGCTGCAGCGTTGCGAATCATGGGGCCGACAACATCCCCATCTTCGAGCGCATGGCAGGCGGCCACCGTCACCGCTTCCTCACCGCATCCGAGCCATGCCTTCGTGATGACGCCTGTGCGAACCCAACGCTTCAGGGCGATGTCATGAAGACGCGCCCGAAGTAGTCCTCGGTACAGAGCCTCCAGTCCGCCAGGCCCCAGCGATGCGACACTGGCGGCCACCTCCGGGTGCTCGATCCGGAGTCGATAACTCTGCATCACTTCAGCGTCAGGTTGCCAATTCTGGTACTCGGGAGGATCGAATGCTGCGCTTCTCTTCACGCTGAAAATTCCTCTTCAATCCAGTGGCAGATCACATCGATCACCTGTTGTGCGTGTGCGTGCGGTCCTGAGAATGGATGCACCAGTCCAAAAGTGTGGCCTGCTCCCTCGATCAGGGTCCTGGTCGCGTACCTCTCCTCGACTCCCTCGAGCAGACGCGTGGCAGCTGAGCACTCCACAGCCTGATCTGAATCGCCGTGTATCGCCAGCACCGGGATTCGCGCCTTCGACAGTGCCAGAGGTGCGTTATATCGATCTCCCTGCTGCATGAAATCCTCCAGGACGACTCGATCCTGGACCAGGGTCTCACCTGTTCTGGCGTTGACGATCTCCCGGGTTCCCGACTCGAACCACCGGTTGATCTCCTCATCTGTCAATCTCAACAGCTGATCAGGAGTTCCCAAGGTGATGATTCCAGCCACACCTGAACAGGGGTTTGCTGCCAGGGCAGCGACCAGTCCTCCGCGAGAGTGCCCGAGCAAGAGAATCCTAGAACCTGACATCTCAGGGTGCTGAAGCAGCGCAACGACATCCTCGACATCATGTGCGAGGGTCTGCCGGGCAAATCGCTCCGGTTCGTCAAACACATCGAGGCCGGCGCCAACTCCACACATCGAGGGGTTGATGCGAGCCACTCGGTGCCCTGCAGCGGCGACTTCTCCACAGAACCATGGCCACCCCCCCCAGTCCTTGAACCCCTTGAATCCCGGGATGAAAACTATCGTGGGAGATTCAACTTCCACACCTCATGGCTCATCGACAGAGACTCG
>Ga0310120_10004141_pt1 | contig 10225 bp, 9 predicted proteins | sample CB27_AW_983_MG_FD_203506 | JGI IMG/M metagenome (GOLD analysis project Ga0310120, IMG submission 203506) | Marine microbial communities from Western Arctic Ocean, Canada - CB27_AW_983 | ecosystem: Environmental > Aquatic > Marine > Oceanic | place: Canada: Western Arctic Ocean | collected... | reverse complement strand
GAGTGGCGAACCCGACGACACGATCATCAACCCCATGAACCTCGACTCGAAGCTTGCGGCAGAAGCGTGCGCGGCGTGTCACGCCGGTCGCGTAGACACGAGCTGGGACAACAATACCGGTGGCAAGTTCCGTCCCGGTCAGCGGATCGAAGACTCGATGAAGCTGCGTAAATTCGAGGCGGTCCCGGATCACCAGAAGCCAGACTACTTTTGGGGCGACGGAACGTCGCGGGTAACCGGGCGCGAATTTACAGGCATGTCAGCTTCCGCGTGTTATACGCGGGGCGAAATTACCTGCGCGTCCTGTCATTCGATGCACGACAGCGACCCAAACGATCAACTTGCTCGCGACCGCGTTGGCGACGAGGCGTGCCTACAGTGTCATCCCCAGTACGTCGGGCGAATCTCAGAACACACTCACCACGCGGAAGATTCGTCGGGATCGCGCTGTTACAACTGCCACATGCCGAATACGACATACGGCATCCTGCAGCTGACGCGAAGCCACCGCATCGACATCCCGACTGCCGCGGGAACGGCGACGACGGGCAGACCCAACGCGTGTAATCTCTGTCATCTCGATCAAACCCTCGAATGGGCCGACGCGCGGATCGCTGGCTGGTACGACAAGCCAAAGGCTGAGTTTGACGAGGACGGTAGAAGGGTGCCCACCGGCGCCCTGTGGCTACTCAAAGGAGACGCAGTCGATCGCGCGACCGCGTCCTGGCACTTAGGGTGGGACCCGGCGATCGCCGCGTCAAAAGCCAATATTCAGCCACCGCTTTTGGCCCGAGGTCTCGCCGATCCGTATGCCGCCGTTCGCTATCTCGCGGAGCGATCCCTTCGCAAGTTCAGCGCATACGAAGACATCCAATACGATTTCATAAGACCGGCGCGGATGCAGGCGGATGCCGTGCAAACTGTGCTGGCAATCGGTCAAGCTCCGGAGAACGCGCCGCTCGAGCCTCTCGAAGACGCGCTGATCGAACGTTTGCTGCGAGAGCGTGACAATTCAGTGCGGGTCATTCGTGAATAGCCGCGAATAGCCGCGAATCTCCAAGGCCGCCTCGGTGGCGTGCCAGGGTGAAAGGGATCCAAATGAATTCGACAGGCGACCCTTTGGTAGTGCGGCACTTGCGCGTGGGGTGGTGGGGCTTGCTTCTGTTTCTGACCATGGGCAGCGGGCTCGAAATACTTCATGCATTGAAGCTCAGCTTTTACGTCGACGTTGCGAGCGATACGCGAAGACTTCTTTGGACTCTCGCCCATGCCCACGGATCGCTCCTTGCGATGATTCACATTGGTTTCGCCACAACGCTTTCGCTCTCGCCAAACTGGTCGGGAAGCAGCCGAGACAACGCGTCGCGCAATTTGATCTTGTCGCTGTTCTTGGTTCCCGGCGGTTTCTTTTTGGGCGGCCTGTTTATACACCGGGGCGATCCGGGCCTCGGGATCTTCCTGCTTCCAATCGGCTTCGCGTTTCTCTTCCTCGCCGTTTGGCGAACCGCGCAGGCGATGTCGGCGCCGGGCGACGAGCCATAACGCGTGACTCGACGGGAATGGATGTCGGTCGCGATCGACACCGCAGGCGCGGTGTTTGCGCTCGCGCTACATATCTTTCCCATGACACAGGTTAGTGCTGTGACCTACGCCTACGGCGAAAACGCGTAATCGCTGTGAAGCTGTTGGTGGACTGATCACGCGCTGCGAAATGGAAGAACGCTTTCTTCACCGACTATGTTTTTTCATCCCACGAGCACCAGTCTTCGCTCTCACCTACAGCCTGCTGTCGATTCCGATCCAGCACATCATCCCATCAACCAACGCCTTGGTGCGACGTTTCGCGATGAAGGTTTGTTCTTCGTCGCCGAGTTCCCGATGCAGAAGTCGAACCCCGGCGGTTCCGCCGCTAGAACTCGATCGGGTAACTAAGCTTGTGCACGGCGGCGGCTTCGCCCTCGATCTCGAAACCCGCATCCATCGTACCTTTGGCACCGGTGGAATAGACGAGCTTGTGTGCGCGGGAATAGCGGATCGGCTTACCGCCGAATGAATCCGTCGGAATCGATTCGAGGTAGGCCGGAACCAAATCGTTCAGATCTTCGGGGAGGCGATTGTTGTCCTGTTGATAGGCCCGAAGCGCGATCAAGGTCTGGGTTGCGGCGAGGGCGGTGTCTTCGGCGCAACGCTTGATGAAAAAATTGCGGTAGTCGGGGGTCGCGATGTCGAGTGCGACTTCCGAGTCGTCGGCGCCCGGTCCTTCAAACGTGGGGGCCGACGTGTCGCCTTGGTCTTCCGGAAACGGGATCGACGTCATGTCAGAACAGTCGAGCTCACTCGCGCGTTGGTACGTCCGCGTCACGGCTGCAAAGGCTTCAAGAGTGCGTGCGGTTTCGCTACGGAGTGCGGCGATGTCGAGCATCGTGAATTCGGGCGCCTTCACGGAACCTTCTCCGCTGCGGAAATCATGTTCGGCGCGTTCGGCGATCCAGCCCAAGAGCGCCTTCCACTGCTGATATTCGACGGCCCACATTCGCTTCCAAGCCGAAGGGTCACTTCGAAAGGAAGGGAGTGTTTCGACCCAATGTTTGGCTTGTTCGTTTTCCAACGGCGCGACGGATGCGAGTCGGCGCAGGGTTTCGAGCCCCATCGACCGGTACCACACACTTAACATCGTGGTCGTGAGTGCGGCGTGGTTTGCTCCCTCGATCCGCTGCGCGAAGCGAAGGATGTCGACGGCGCTATTGAAGGCGCCGTCCCAGTCTCCGGTTCGTGCAAGGTAGAGAGACTCGAATCGCAGGAGTTCGATGAGGGATTCCGTTTCGATCGGAATCTCGGGTACGACGTCAAATTCGTCGGCGGACAGTTCGGGGAGTCGAAAGTGGGGCGCCTCTAGGGCGAGTCGCAAGCGTGCGAGGGCTTCGCGATTCGCATCGAGCAACGACGCCATGTCGTGCGTCGGAACGTCGCGACCTAGCCACACGGCTTCGGCGAGCAATCGATCGTCGTCGTCGACCTCGCAGACTTTCACCGCAGCAAGCAAGTGTGTGAGTCCGTCTTCTGGTGCTGCGACGTTCTGATGGGTCACGGAAAGGTCGGCATCATCCGGACCGCCGGTGGGATCGCGGCGGGTTGAGACGTAGTCGGGGAGGCACAGCGCAACGAGCAGTGTGCACACCATTCCGATCCATAAAACCCGCTGTCGCATTTTCAGCACCCACCGGGCGTTGAGTGCCCCCAAACAGCATCGGCACCCCGCAGTGCTGCCTAGAGCCGGGATTACCTGAATCGTGACCGAAGTCCGTTACGTGCCGCTATCCTGTGCCGCGATGACGGCCAAGGCAGTAGACACGACAACGTCTAAAACCCCGCAAACTCCGCGCAAGCAGTTGCGCAGTGCAGAAGAAATCGGCCTCGCGCTTGATCGTGGTGCGCCGGTTCACTTTGTGCTGTGCCTCGAAGGGGCATGTGACCCGGCGGTTGAACGAGTGGTTGAACGTGCCGCCGAGATGGGAATCTCGGTTCGTCGCGTGGCCGAACGACAGTTGCGCAGGTTGTTGCCGCACGGCACCCAGAGCCAAGTGCTCGCCCTCGAGGGGCCGGGACCGGGTGCGAGCCTGGCCGAAGTCATGCAGCGCCCCGAGGTGGTGTGGATGCTGGTGGGATGCGGGTACCCAGGCAATGTCGGGTATGCGATTCGCAGTGCCGAAGTTTCCGGGGCCGCCGGGATCGTCGTCGCGTCAGATTTCGACCGCACCGAACGACGGGATTGTCTGCGTTACGGCATGCGGGTCGATCGTTTCTTTCCGGTTCATTTTGCCGATGCGGCTGAGTCGTTGGCGTTGTCGCGGACGGCTGGGCGTACCGTGGTCGCGGTGGAAGATGTCGGGAACGACGCACCGTGGCAGGTTGATCTGTCCGGCCCATTGCTCATCGTGATCGGTGGCGAGGAGGCGGGCATTCCGAAGAGCGTGCTCGCCGAAGCAGATTACGTTGTTCGTGTACCGATGAATGGCTTTTTGCCGTCGTTCAACTTGCAAGCCGCGATGGCGATCGTGATGGGTGAGCGGCTGCGGCAGACACAACCGACAACCCACACATCGAGTGACTAGGAATCAGCAGAACCTTTGATTGCTGCTGCCGCTCTAGATCTCACGAATGGCAGGGATCAGGTCGGCAATTTCTTGGGCGTCAATGCCGTAAGGCACGAGGCTCACTCGGTCGACGGACGTTCCGTAGCGTTGGCGTAGTTTTTCGGGGATCTCTTCGACGGGGCCAACGAGGGCGATCTGCTCGAGCAAGTCGTCGTTGATCAGCGCCGGCATGTCGGCCCATCCGCCTTGCTTCGTCAGACGATTGAGTTCGGTTTGCAGTTCACCTTGGCCCACACTTTCGAGAACGCCGCGGTATGCGGGGGTCGAGCCGTAAAACGAAATCTGCGCCTTGGCGCCTCGCTTCGCTTGTTTGATTGCAGCGTCATCTTTACCGCTCACCACAATGACCTGCGCCGAAAGTTCGAACTCACTTCGCGGACGGCCCGAACTTTCGATGCCCGTAGTGAGCGACGGCATGGTCGTCTCGGCGAGAAACTCTTCGGTGTGGAACGGGTGCAGGAAATACCCGTCCGCGACTTCGCCCGCGACCCGGGTCATGATCGGCCCGACACCCGCGAGAAAGATGGGCGGCGTGCCGTGCGGGTTCGGACCTGGATTGAAGAAGGGCGCCATCAACGTGTGGGTATAGAATTCGCCGCGATGGTCGAGCTTGTCGCCGGTTTCAAAGGTGTGCCAGATCGCGCGAATCGCGCTGATCATTTCCTTCATGCGTGCTGCAGGTTTCGACCACGGCATGCTGAAGCGACGTTCGATGTGGGGCTTGATCTGTGAGCCGAGTCCGAGGATGAAGCGACCCTTCGAGTGAAGCTGAAGGTCGTAGCCGAGATTCGCAAGCGTCATCGGGTTGCGCGCGAACGCGACCGCGATTGCTGTAATGAGTTCGATGCGCTCGCTGCGTTCGGCCATCACGCAGATAGGAAGGAAGGGGTCATGGCGACCTTCGAAGATGAATGCGCCGTCGTAGCCTTGGTTCTCGAGGGAAACGCTGGCCGGGCCCGCATCGCGCGGGTCTTCGACCATCACTGCGCCGTCAACTTTCATGGGAACCTCCTAGTTTGGGGCAAAGCATCCTATGGCATTGGGTTCGGGTTCGCTTGAGGTTCCTGCGAACAAGAAGCTTTGCGGTATGGTCAATCAACTCGCGTTTTGTGCGCGGGTCGCGCCGCAAACCCTGTCGGTCTGGGCCGTTCATTCCTCGCATGTTGTACGCGCCGGAAATACGCGGCGCCGGCGCGCGAGGCAGTCCGTGTTGGTGGTCTAAGTGAGTGCTCCGAGGTAGTGGTGTCCAACAAGGCGACGATTTCGCAATGTGTTTCGAACCTGGCAGTAACCCAGGGCGATGGGCGCGCGTTTTCGACTTCCGAGGGCTCCGTGAGCTGGCGTGCTTATGACGAGGCCGCGAATGAACTTGCGCGCGCATTGGTCCACCTCGGTGTTGGTGTGGGAGACCGCGTTGGCGTGTTGCTCCCCGATGGCCCCGGTGTGCATGTCGCTTTCCTTGCGATCGAACGCGCGGGGGCGGTGATCGTCGGAGCGGGCGCGCGTTCGGGTGTCAAAGAGCTTGTGCACTTGTTCGGACTTACCCAGTGCACGGTCTTGATTAGCGCGGCCGAGCATCAGGGCCTTGGCGCAGTTGCATTGCGAGCGGAGCTCGCTGAAGCGGACGTTTCGCTAACCCTTCATTTGATCGTCGACTCTGAATCGGGCCGTCAGTCCGAGCCCCTTTCAGAGACTGCGGGCATGGATGAAGAGGACGCGGCGGCGAGGCGCCACGATCCCGACGATATTTGGCTCTTGAACTCGACTTCGGGCACGACGGGGATGCCCAAGTGCGTGGTGCATGACCAGTCGCGCTGGTTTGCCTTTCACGACTTTGCGGTCGAAGCGGGCCGGCTCGATCAGAACGACGTGTTCATGAGTGTCGTGCCGGCGCCGTTCGGCTTCGGAATCTGGACGGCCCACGTGACCCCAGTCTTGCTCGGCGTTCCGACGGTCTTGATGACAGGCTTCGACGCAGGTGCCGCCCTGGACTTGATTGAACAACATCGGGTTACGGTCCTCGCGGCCGTATCGACGCAATTCATCATGATGTTGAACAGCGCGAAAATCGACTCTTGCGACCTGTCATCGTTGCGGGTCTTGTTTACCGGCGGCGAAGCTGTTCCCCGTGATCGCGCGTCGGTGTTTGAAGAGAAGACCGGGGCCAAGGTGTTGCAGTTCTACGGCTCGAACGAAGTGGGCGCGGTGAGCCGTACGACGCTTGACGATTCGAGTGACCGGCGTTGGACAACGGCGGGGCGTGTGATCAAAGAAATGAAAGTGCGCTTGTTTGACGAACAAGGTGCGGACGTCACGCATACCGGCCGTGGGCAGCCGGGCTGTCTGGGCCCGACGCTGAGTCAAGGGTACTACGGGGACCCGCAGGCGAACGCAAAGCTATATCGCGACGACGGTTGGATGATGATCGGGGACATCGTCACCATCGACGACAAAGGCTACTTGACCGTGGTTGGACGTACGGATGACTTCATTATCCGCGGCGGCAAAAACATCAGCGCCGCTGCCGTCGAAGAACAAGTCGGCATCCATCCGCGGGTCGCGCATGTCGGAGTCGTTGCGATGCCAGACCCCGTGTTCGGCGAGCGGGTTTGTGCATTCGTTGAATTGGACGGAAGATCCGCGCTTGATTTGAATACGCTCTGCGCTTACTTGCGGGAACACGGGACGTCGAAGGAATACCTCCCGGAGCATTTGGTTGTACTAGACGCCTTGCCTCGGGCCGCGGGTGGGAAAATTGCAAAGGCCGAGCTTCGTTCACACGTTGCTGCGCTGAGCGATAAACTGGATTCAGCAACCTGCACTCAAGGAAAAGATTGAATGAATCAAGATGAGGCTTGGGGGACTGCGGGGACGATTGAAGACGTGTCTGGCCAGGTGGCGATCGTGGGCGTCGGAGATGCGATCTACCAGCGGGCATCGGGAAAGAATGGAGTCGAACTCGCGATCGAAGCGACCGAGCGCGCGCTGGCGGACAGCGGGCTCGCTCCGGGTGATATCGACGGAATTATGGTAACCCCGTACATGGGCGCTCAACTCGACGCCGATGCGTACCGTGCTCACTTCGGTACCGAGCAAGAAATCTGGATGTCGAACGAAGGCGGTGCCATGACGTGGGCCGCGACGGCACCGGCCGTCGCCGCGGCGGCGATTCGCGAGGGCAAGGCGAGTGCGATCTTGAACTTGTTCGCAGTCGACTGGTTTAGCCAGAAGGGAAGCGATAGCGACGAAGGACCTGGCAAGTTTCACGGCCAGGAACGCATGAAGGCCAACTTCGAATTGCCTCACGGTTGGTTCCCGCAGCCTGTTTACTTCGCCACGATCGCACGTCGACACATGTGGCAGTACGGAACCCGGGAAGAAGATTTGGGCGCGCTCGCGGTCACCTGTCGCAGACACGCGAACGGGCATCCTGACGCAATTACGCGGGACCGAACACTGAGCCTCGACGAATACCTGGCTCGCCCGATGATGGTAGACCCACTGCGCATGGAAGACTGCTGCCTTATTTCCGATGGCGGTGGCGCGTACATCATGACGTCGGTAGAACGTGCCAGGGATCTCGCGAAACCATTGGTCGTGGTTGAAGGGGTGTCAGACGGCTATTCGAATAGCGGCGCCTACTGGAGTCAGCAGGGCAATTTTACTGCTTCGCCTCAAGTTTATTCCGCACCCAAGGCGTTCGAGATGGCAGGGCTGGTACCGAGTGATGTCGACGTGCTGACGCTATACGACCCGTTTTCAATCGTGGCGTTGATGCAGATCGAAGACATGGGGTTCTGCGAGAAGGGTGGGGCGAGTGAGTTTGTTGCCGGAACCAACCTGCAATACGACAGCCCGGGCCTCGCGTACAACACCCACGGTGGCTTGCTCTCCCATGCCTACGTGCTCGGTATCTCGCACGTCAATGAAATCGTCCGACAACTGCGGGGCGAAGCTGCCAACCAGGTCAGCGATGCAAACGTTGGAGTCTACGGTGGATACACCGGACACATGGCGAGCACGTTGATTTTGAAGTCGGGCAGTTGAGGTCGACGCGATGAGGAGCGAACGATGAGTCAAGCACCGTTACCCGAAACAGACTGGGATCTCACCCGGCCATTTTGGCAAGCCGCGAAAGAGAGCGAGTTCGTGATGCCGCGCTGCGCGGGTTGTGAGCGCTACGTCTGGTATCCAGAAGAACAATGCCCGCACTGCGGCGCCGGCGACGTCCTTTGGGTTCAAGTCGAAGGAAGAGGCCTGCTTTTTTCATGGGCCGAAGTGCGGCACCCGCTGCACCCCCCGTATAAGAATCAGCTTCCCTACATCACGGGGATCGTGGCGCTCGAGGTCGATCCACGCGTCCACTATGTGACCCGGATCGTCGAATGTACGACGAGCGAACTTGCGATCGAGATGCCGATGGAAGTTGTCTATCGCGAACTTTCGTTTCACGAGGTCGAGGGCGCCGTGGTTGCGCCGGTATTTCGTCCAGTCGCCTGAAAGCTGGGTTGAGGTAGATCGCAGTGAGTCGGGCAGGGAAGGTAGCGCCATGCGATGGCTGCTGGTTTGGCCTCGCGCTATCGTACGAGCCAGCGTAAGACCTGCAAACCTCTAGCCGAGTGAGACACCGATCTTCGGGAGCGATGAGAGATTCAACATGAGTTCGCGCCCACCGCTAAGCCCAGCCAAGATCGCCGGCTTCAGTCTGTTTACTCTGGTGTTATTTGCCGTCGTCTTCGAGTTTGGCTCGTGGGGGCTGCTCAAAGCTTTCGATGCGAAAATGAACACGCGGTACAACCGGATCGCTTCGGGCTATTCGGTTTTTAACACCACGCCGAATTTTACGTTCATCACGAACAAGACAGACCCTTCTCAATCCGACATCACGACCGAATCGCACGGCTTCGTTCATGACACCCCGTTAAGCGAAGCGAAGCCCGAAGGGACGATCCGAGTATTTCTAAACGGCGGGTCGGCGCTGTTTGGGGCGGGGCAGGCGGCGGTGTACGAGCCGGCCAAGAAATTTCCGCGTGGGCTCTACAGCTATCCGCTGAGTATCGCGGGCAAGCTTAAGGCGATCTTGAAAGAGAAACGGCCTGATCTCGACTTCGAAGTCATTAACGCCGCTGCGTATACGAAGAAAATGCACCAGTCGATTCCCGACTATCTCGCGACAATTTCACGCATGTCGCCGGACTTCGTGATCAACATGGACGGCTACAACGACCTGAATGCGTTTAGTTCGGGCACCCCTTACGCGGACCTCCACGAAGAACTGCAGACCTACATAGACCTCGAAGCAGCGCCTCGTTTTCCAGAGACGTTGAGTTCGTATCAGGTCGCGAAGCGGATCGTGGGCCGGCTATTTGTAACGCCCTTCGCGACCGGGCTCAGTATTCGAGTCGAAGACGCGCCGCCCTCTGAGACGGTTCCGCATAGCGAGTATCTGAAGAAGAAGCCGGAGTTCGTCGCGGCGTCGGCGCGTTTTCTCGACATCGTTGATCACTACACCGCGCTCATGCGGCAGGACGGCGTCGAGTTTATGTTCGGCTTGCAGCCCATGGTTGACCGCGGGGAGAACAAAGCCCTCACGGAGTCGGAGGCAGCCTGGCAGCGTTACGTGCAGTCCTTCAAAGACGAGCACCCCGACTATCGTTTGATCATCCGGTATTTCTTCGACGACTACCTGTCCGACCAGCTCGAAGCACGTGTAACGAAAGCTGGATTTCGATACGTCGATTTTGGGCGGGCATCCCAGGCGCTGAGTTCGGACTTCCAGCTGTTTACGGATTACTGTCACCTGACGGTCCCCGGCAATGAGTTCATCGCCCAGCATATGGCTGACTTTGTCCTGGAAAAGCTGGCGTCGAATGGGGCCTCTGAATCGGGGCCACGAAGCAGATTGGCATTCGTGGCGTCCGACGGAGCGGGGCAGTGACCAGCGGGTGGCTGGCTTCGTGATCGAGCGCCAGTTCTTTTGGGCGGGTGCTCTGGCGATCGTCTTTGCTGGGTTGGTGGTCTACGTCGAACAGCTCGGCTTTTATTTCACCGACGTCGACACGTTTTCGCTG
>Ga0310120_10004139_pt1 | contig 10225 bp, 9 predicted proteins | sample CB27_AW_983_MG_FD_203506 | JGI IMG/M metagenome (GOLD analysis project Ga0310120, IMG submission 203506) | Marine microbial communities from Western Arctic Ocean, Canada - CB27_AW_983 | ecosystem: Environmental > Aquatic > Marine > Oceanic | place: Canada: Western Arctic Ocean | collected... | reverse complement strand
ACAACCCCTTGGTATTACTAGCATTGGCCAGATAGCTCAGTTGGTAGAGCAACGGACTGAAAATCCGTGTGTCGGTGGTTCAATTCCACCTCTGGCCACCACATAATAGTCAATAATTTCAATATATAATCCATAAAAAAGTCAATTAAAATAGGCATCTTATTTAAGTTCTACAAGGTTCTACAAACCATATTTTGGCCTTTTAAACTGCCTCCAGGTTCTACATTAGTTCTACAAAATTAGACCCCACACCCCTACGGGGTACCACCCTACTTCGTTATTTAGAGAGAGAGACAATCCCCAGAAATAATATCCAGGCAACCAATCCTCTATCAATCTAAATATAAAAATGATTAAAGATTTTTGTTGTTGACAATTCTTTATTTATTTTGTAGATTTGATGCGTCAGTGAAAAAAAGACTAATCTTTTTCTTGAAGTATATTTTAACTATAGAAATGAAGGAGGAAAGGGATGGTACTTTAAGAAGTTTGTTCTTTTACTCTGACTTTAAAAAATTTAGTGTGATCACTTGAGTCACGCTTTTTTGGGTTATTCATATTTTAGGGTACCCTTAACTATGTAGATTAGGAGAAGAACTATGTTTATCAAATCTGTTATGAGAACTGTTCTCATTTCAATCATGTTTTGGGGGATAGCCCTCACATCAGTAACGGCTGCGGATTATAATCTCCGTGCGACGGCGAACTCGAACGAAAATGATGAGGACTATGATGGGCTTGTCGTTTTCAAAAACTACGTAGAATCGGCATCAAACGGCGCCATTTCAGTAGAACTCTTCATTGGGACGCAACTCTGTTCTAAAGGTGCAGAGTGTCTCCAAGGAGTAGCAGACGGTACAATTGACATTTATATTTCTACATCTGGTGGTGCTGCAGGAATTTTCCCCTATGTTCAAGTTCTGGATCTGCCTTACCTGATGAGTAATGATCGGGTTGCTGAAGAAGTGCTTGCCGGAGACTTTACCCGCAAGATAAGGGAATTGGCCCTCGAAGACTCTGGTGGTAAGATCAGGCTGATGACCATCGGCAACACTGGTGGTTGGAGAAACTTCGCAAACACCAAACGTCGCGTTACTCAGCCATCGGACATGAAAGGACTCAAGATCCGGACAGTTGTGGCAGATCTGCCTCAGGAACTGGTTAGAGCCATGGGTGCTTCTCCCACGCCTATACCTTGGCCTGAACTTTTCACATCCTTTCAGACAGGCGTAGTGGAAGGTTCCAAGAATGGGATCACCGACATCATGAACATGAAGTTTCCTGATGCAGGCCTAAAATATGTGACTCTCGACGGACATGCTTACATGGGTGCCCTCTGGTGGATGTCGAACGACAAATTTCTGTCGATGCCAATGGAAATACGCCGGGTAGTGGTCAATGGCTTCGCCGCGCTGCAACAGGCGACTTTTGCTTCGCCTAAGCGCAAGTCAATCAAGGCTTACGAAGATTTTGTTGCGGGTGGAGGAGACCTGTATGTGCCTACTCCAGCCCAGAAAACAAGTTTCAAAAAAGCTGCTTCACCTGTATATAATTGGTTCAAGTCCAATGTTAAAAACGGAACCGTAGTCTTTAATGCTCTGACATACGCCGTTACCAAAGCAGAAGCAAATATTGCTGTTGGAATGACACAGGATCTAAACTAATTCAAATTAAGGGTTGTTCTGGAAAGGGCAGCCCTTCTACACAGAAAATCTCCACGCCCAAGTTTTTTCTTATTAGGGGAAGAAACGTCCATTGAAGAATCCAAATTAAAGGACCTCTCTGATGAGGTCAGAAATTATTTAGTTGCATTCTTAATGAATCTAATTTGAAACCATGATTTTTCTGCTGAAAGGACTTGTTGGCTTCAATACGATTTGCCTCAGACTTGGACGTCAGCTTGCCTGGATCGCAATCGGCCTGATGGTGATCATTATTCTCATCCAAGTATTTTTCAGATACGGACTGAATTCAGCCCTTCCCTGGCCCGATGAAGCTGCTCGTTTTTTGATGCTCTGGATGACAGGATTCATTGCTCCAAGCGCCTATCGCTGGGGAGGTTTTGTATCTATTGAGATGCTCTTTCGCTTTCTACCTTCCAGGATGGTCAAAATTGTGACCCTAATGCTACTGATGATTTCCCTGCTGGTTCTAGTCGTCGGATTACAATTTGGTTTAAAGCACGTTGACAGTGGATGGCTTTTTTCCTCTTCTTCCTTGAAATGGCCCTTGCACCTGATAGGTATGGAAGCTACTCGGGTAAAACTTGCCTGGATGTATATGTCGCTCCCCGTCGGGCTGGCAATGATGACTCTGGTGAACGTTGAACTAATCATAAAAAATTTTCTATGGCTCTGGAATCCAAACCTTGAATTGCCAATTGATCCCGATCAACCGAAAAGAGATGGGAGCTGAATGCTAGCTTTATTCCTGCCTATTTTCCTTCTTTTCCTGATGATCGGTCTGCCGGTATTTTTCGGCCTGCTGGCAGCACCTGGACTTCTACTTTGGCTTAACGGGCAGCCACGTGATCTGGCCCTACTCTACAGAAATGTTTACAACGGGATGGACAGCTTCCCTCTAATGGCCATTCCGTTTTTCATGTTGGCAGGTGTTTTAATGAACCGGGGGGGAATCACAGCCCGCCTAATTGAATTCTCACAGGCGATTATGGGGCATTTCAGGGGAGGACTGGCCCACGTTAACATTCTCAGCTCAATGCTCTTCGCAGGCCTGTCTGGTTCTGCTGTCGCTGATACTTCGGCAATAGGTTCCATGTTAATTCCAGCAATGGTAAAAAACGGTTACACCAGAAAATTTTCTGCAGCTATAACTGCAGCCTCGTCTGTGATTGGACCAATCATACCTCCTTCGGGAATCATGATCATTTATTCCTATGTGATGGGCGAAAGTGTGGCAGCGTTATTTCTGGCAGGCATCATCCCTGGGATTCTTGTTGGACTGGGGCTGATGCTGATGACCTGGGTCATGGCTCAGCGTTATGATTTTCCGGTCGCAACAAAACGCTCCACCTGGTCTGAGCGTGGGAATGCGTCACTCAAGGCGTTCTTTCCACTATTGACTCCCGTGATCATCCTTGGAGGGATACTGGGGGGTATTTTCACTCCCACTGAAGCATCGGCAGTTGCTGTGGCGTATGCGTTGATCGTCAGTCTTTTCATTCTTAAGTCGATGACTGTTCGAGACTTGCCAAAGATACTGACAGAAGCAGCAATGGTATCCTCTGTGGTACTTTTGCTAGTCGGGGCGGCGATGGCCTTTAAAACAGTGGTCAGCCTGTCCCATGCACCGGAGATTCTGGCAGCATGGATCCTGACTCTTTCCGATAATCCACTGATTTTGCTCTTTCTGATCAATCTTCTGCTGTTCGTGGTGGGCATGTTTCTCGATGCTGGACCGGCGATCATTATTCTTGCCCCCATCCTGGGGCCCATTTTCATCAACCTTGGCGTCCATCCGGTGCACTTTGCGATCATCATGAGCGTCAACCTCACGGTGGGTCTTGCCACTCCGCCCATGGGGCTGGTTCTTTTTGTGGCATCCTCCGTTTCAGGAGAGAGGATCGAGTCGATATCGAAAGCGATCCTTCCTTTCCTTGCCGTAGAAGTAGTGGTGATCTTCATGATAACTTATATACCAGCGGTTTCTCTGGCAATTCCACGTTATTTTGGTTTCATTATTGGAGGTTAAAGTGTAGTGTAGTGGAGCATTTACTTGCCAAAAATATTTCAAGGTTAAGGGGAACAGTCAGAACGGAGACCGTTTTAACGAAAAGGATAGATCCAAACCTTATAATCATCGATTAGCACATGGGCTTTTTCAATCTGCTCCGACGACATTTTCTTTACAACTTCTTCCTGGCTTATAGCGGCGTCAGGATCCCCTCCAATTGCAGAAAGGACGTACCACATATAGGCCCGGACCAAGTCAGGAGCAGGCATGCCTCGCCCTACTTCGTAATACCAACCTACACCGGACTGTGCCCCCGGATGACCCTTCATGGCAGAGCGCAGGTACCATTCGAAAGCCCTCATGTCGTCACGCTTCACCCCGAGCCCCATAGCATACATGACACCGATCAATTCCTCTGCATCTGCATTTCCAGAACGGGCCGCAGGAAGCAACTCATTCATCGCCTCCTCAAATCGATTGGCCTCCATCAGGTCACGAGCCTTTTCGATATCGGCGTGAGCTGCAAACGCTATGCAGCAAAACAACGCCACGATTTGAAAATGCATCATTTTTTTCATCATACATTTCTCTTTGGGTTGTTACGGATGTTGCTTGTATCGATCCCAATGATCTTCATTTCACCAGATTCAATGCTTTTGGCCGACAAGTTGAAAGGGATGAAACCGGTTACAGCAAAGGACTTCAAACCAATCCAGGAAAACCGGGCCAAACTTGGACGGCTTCTCTTTTATGATAACATCCTTTCAGGAAATCTCAACATTTCCTGCGGCACCTGTCATCACCACAGGCATCATGGAACCGACGGACTTTCTCTAGGAGTAGGGGAAGGAGGAACTGGAGTCGGTTTGGAACGGTCCGCTGGAAAGGATGATTCACGGATCAAGAAACGGATTCCAAGAAACTCACCGGCATTGTTCAACCTAGGCGCCACAGAGATCCGTGTGATCTTCCATGATGGGAGACTTAGCCCAGGGGAAGGGTATGAAAACGGATTTAATAGTCCAGCGGAAGAATGGCTTCATGATGGGCTGGACAACCTGCTGGCCGCTCAAGTACTTTTACCACTGGCCGGTGAATTTGAAATGGCTGGGAATTCTGGAGAGAATCAAGTCATCGGTGCGATCTATGACCGGATAGATAAGGGCTGGCCGATATTGTCCAAAAGAGTCCGGAGCATTCCGGAATACGGTGAGCTTTTTGTTGCTGCTTTTGAAGACATCATTGACCCGACTCAAGTGAATATTACTCATATTGCGAATGCCATCAGTGATTTCATCAATATCGAGTGGCGCAGTTTCGATAGCCCTTTCGATTCCTATCTCAAAGGGAATCAAAAGGTCCTAAGTCAGAATCAGAAAAGTGGAATGGAACTTTTTTATGGAAAGGGTAAATGTGCGGAATGCCATCAGGGACCGTTCTTTACCGACCAGGAATTTCACGCTCTGGCTCTTCCTCAGTTTGGCCCAGGTCGGACCCGAAACTTAGACCCATACGTTAGAGATGTGGGGCGGATGGGTGAAACCGACAGACTGGAGGATGCTTACCGTTTCCGTACCCCGGCTCTGCGAAATGTAGCTCTAACAGGACCTTACGGTCATAACGGCGCATATGCTACGCTGGAAGGCATCATCCGTCATCACTTGGATCCTCTCGGTTCTCTGGCAAACTGGGATCCTGCCCAAGTGATCCTCCCCAAGGCAGAATGGCTGGAAGGTATCGATTTTGTTGTCCTAGAAGATCGACTTGAAAGGAAGCGTTTGAAATCCCACTTGGATATCCAGCCTCTTGATCTGAATGGGGACGAAGTCGCAGATCTTGTTACTTTTATGCATGCCCTGACTGGAAAAGAAAGCATCTGGGGAACACTAGGGCGTCCAGATCGAGTTCCCAGCGGATTGCCTGTAGATTGAGAGAAGATGTGAATAAAATTCAGGAAAAAATACAAATCTTTAAATAACCGTAACTTCCTAATTCGGAACTGGTGATCTAATTATTTATCCGCACAATTATCCACAGGATTCCTTCAATAATGACTTCAAGAAATTCGGTACTCACCACGGGTGAGATCGATTGCTTCTCCAGTTTCTATGGAGCGGTGTACTGCCAGTCCTATCAGTACGGCTTTTAGGCCATCCTGCAGAGTAACTTCCACTGACTGTTCTCCGCGTAGTACCCGGGCAAACCGTTCGTGCTGATAGAAGGTCGAACCATTATGGTCTCCAGCTTCCAAAAGTTTGGGATCGACAGGAACCTCTAGTGTCTTTGGACCTTTCGGGTCGCGGGGACTGAGAGTAAGTTGTGGTGTCGGGGACTCTCCCAGTGACTCCTTCGGCCAAAATCGCGTCGGTCCAGGAATCTGACACTCGACTTTTGCTTGAGAACCGACCACAACGATCGATTCTTGAAACCATGAGCCGTCCGCGAACATATTTAATTCCAGCATTGCACGCTGTTTAGAGGCGAAATCCACGACTACAAAGGCGTTGTCGAGAATGTCCGGAACACGTCCGTCGTAGTGCTCGTCCAAATGATTCAAGTTCTGTGCTCCCGAACCATAGACTCGTACCGGTTCGCTCTGCAGGACGAAGCACATCAGGTCGAAGAAATGACAGCATTTCTCAACCAGCGTTCCTCCGGTGTTTTCGTTGAAGCGGTTCCAGTCTCCGATCTTGGTAAGGAACGGATAGCGGTGCTCCCGGATGCTTAGCGATGTAATCTTGCCGAGCGAGACTCCGTTATGTACCTCCTCCACAAGCCTTGAGATTGGAGGCATATATCGGTATTCCATTGCCACCCAAATTGGTGATGGGTAATTCGTATCCAGTCTTTGGAGCGCCCGAATTTGTTCCAGCGATGTGCAGACCGGCTTTTCCACCAGCACCGGAATCGGACGAATCGTGGAGATGCGTTCCAATTGTCTGCTGTGTAGATAGTTCGGACTTGTGATCACCAAAGCGTCCACGTCTTCGGCGCGGATGACTTCTTCCTCAGACTCCGCGAACCGTGCCTTAGGAACCAATCGAGCACTTTCAGAACGCATTGCTGCATCTGGCTCATAGATCGCAATCACTTCAGTACCTTTGATCATTGCCAAGTTGCGTAAATGCTCCTGTCCCATCATGCCGCAACCGATGAATCCGTAGCGTAATGTCTTCGACATATTAAGTCAGCTCCAGCACAGGCAGTTTGAGTTGGCGGGCCAGAATTCTAAGCAATTTATCAACTTTACTGTAGGTGATGGCATAATGATGTTCCAATCCTTCGCTTATAACTGTGTCCATCACTTGTGAAGCTGGTTTGTCAAAGCGGATCACTCCGGATGTTCCAGAAAAACTTTTAGGTGCCTTGAGCATCTTCCCCTTACCGATCACCATCCTTGTAAGATTGAGGGACTGACTCAGTCGAAAAAGTGTAACCTCTCCGGGCTTAAGGGCAAACTCGTTAACCAGTGGTTTCTTTCGGTTGGAATGGATACCGGCTTCGACTGAAGCATCGGGGTCAGCCATATTCAGTGGTGCCAGTCCACAGTGCCAAAAGACTCCCGTATCATCGCTGTTGTCGATATCTACAAGATCGGCTATGAATGAGGGTTCACCCCCGAGCCAGTTCAGTATAAGAGTACTTATAGTACCATATACATCCGCTTCGCATCCTGACGCAATTCCTTGCGAATTAAGAACACCCATTGCTCCACAAGCTGCGCAACCGTATTCAGTAAAAAATTCTGGCCAGCAACGAACCGAAAATCCTTGATAACCTTCACTCTCAGCTTTTTTTCGAAGGGTTGACAAAATGCGAATACTTTTTTCCAGTGGTTCCTGTTCAACTAATTCTAAACCATTAATTTTTGAATCCAGTTCACTTCGGATCAAATTAACTGTTTTTTGTTCGATTTTTTCGGCTTCATCGAACAGGTCAGTAAGTTCCATCTGTTCAACTGTTACCCCGAATATTTCCTTCAATTTCCCACTGTCAAAAGCACAAGTGTGGAATCCATCCGGATGTTTCCCGATTACAGCGATTTTGGTACTTGAGAGATTTTTACGAGTCTGGAAGGCACGTATCCAGGAACTTAGATCCTCTGAAGTTTCAGGATCATTTGGACTAAGATTTATGTAGTCGCACTGAATTCCAGATTTTCCCAAGGCGTGGGCTGCTAGATTGACTCCACATAGAGAATTGAGACGCAAACGGCCTCCTGTCCTTTTCTCAGGGAATGACCAGAAAAGGAGGGGGACATCAAAAGATTCTGCTATCTTTACAGTCATTGTTGCATCTGTGAAAGTCAATTGCATTATCAACAATAGGTCAATGGGTTTTTTCTTTAATTTTGTAAGTTGAGATTCAACTGATTCAGCATCGAACAGCAGTTTGCCAGAGCCAACCCAATCAACTGGGATCTGTTCCATTAATTTCCAGGCATCCGCACAGACCTGCTCGGCAAAAGGGACATCGAAGGTTGGTCGTGCTAAAGATAGCACACCAACACGCAAAGGTTCGGCAGGGCTCATGTTGTTCCTTTATATTGGAGCAGTGCTAATTCGTTGAGGACTGCATGTCCTTTGGCGGGGATCAACACCTGATTGTTAAACAGCGTAAAGTGTGAGGCAGGCGAAACAAAAAATAGGCATATCAGCAACACTCTAGATTCATCAACACTGCTATCCCTCAGCATGAGCTTTATACCGGTAAGGTCATTCCAAGTAGATTCATCACTTTCCAAACAATAATTGCTGTTGTTCTGAATGGACTGGCACTGATTGATGACAACCATCCTGAATTGTCCGGATTAGTCTGCGAAGGGCCGCAGACTAATCCATTTGCCTGCAGCTAAACTCATGATCTCTGCCTGATAAAGGTTTCAATTTCTTTCTTCACCGGAATCGTATTTCGGCCACCTGATGTAGAACAGTGCAGTGCTGCAGCTGCTGAAGCCCTTATCAGGGCATTACTCTCTAAATGTCCTTCCGCTAGGCTCAAGGCGAAGACACCATGAAAAACATCCCCCGCTCCAAGCGTATCCACCGTCTTGATTTCGAATGCTGGAAGATGACGTAGTTTTCCATCATCCAACCAGCGGGTTCCTGATGAGCCTTCTGTTACTCCCACCCAACCACGGTTCAGTTCCACGGCATAATTAAGGGCTTTTTCTGTGGACTTTCCTGATGCGAACTCCTTCAGTGCTGGCTGTGAAAAAAGGACGTGAGTAGCACTACTAATCACATCCTCATTCAGACCCTCAGGTACCAAATCGGCGTCAAGAACGCCCGGTATTCCGAGTTCACGAGCTCTGCGGAGGGTTTTAAGCGCTCCTTCCTGCCAACGCAGGTCAGCGAGTACCGCACCGGATTTTACCAGCTTTCCCAGTGGAAGCCAGTCAGCGTTATTAATGAGTTGCCGGTCAATGTAGTTGGTGATTAGTCTTTCGCCTGCAGCATCGATCAACACGGAGGAAACCCCGGATTTCACCCCTGGTAACCGGAGGACATCCCCGACATCGACACCGAACGCTTCAAGTTCTGACAGGATCAGGTCTCCATTCTGGTCATCACCAAGTCTTCCCCAAAAAACCGCCTTCCCTCCTGCCCGGCTAAGTGCAACAGCCGCTGTTGCTGCATTTCCTCCGCCCACAGGGTGGTAGTTTGTGGCAAAACTCTTGATCGGGGTTTTGGGTATTTCTGGCAAGTAAAAAACATGGTCAAGAACAGCCAAACCACAGCAAATAACGTGTTTCATCCTTTTACTCCGTCACCTGATTATGCAGTATTCCATGTGCCAGAGATAGTTTTGGTTCCTTTTTATACCAGATTACATTAGAGCAGTCTTTTCTTGATAGACGTTTTGACATTGTTCTTTTCTGTTAAACATCATACTTAATCACCTTTTGAAACCCATAATATGTATTGTATCCGGTCTTATGGGAAAATAATATGCTTTAAAGTTATTTACTTTTACCTGTCGAGACTTTAATGAATGAGTTTACCTCCAGTCCAAATCTGTTTTGCTTTCAATCCATTACCTTTATTCTTTGAATAAATGTTTGTTATGGCGAAATGGGTAACGGTGTCCGTAAGGTAAGAAGTTTTTACTAACTCTTCTGATGCACTGTGGCTGAAGGTTTTCAACTTGTTCTGAGTATGTCATAAAAGAAGGTGTTTATTGGGAGCAGATAATTGGAAGTATTGATTCCACCAGATATTTCACAACAATCTGACTATATCCTTTTGCAATTCTCTCCGGAGGATATCCATAACTGCGATACCTCAAAATATGTGACCCTGCTACATGGTATTACAGACTCCTTACAATCGTTTGAAGTTGCATTCCAGAGGTATGTATTCTTGATCTCTGGTTATGATGACGATCCAAGAGAGTTGTACCAGATACCTGAGGTGGTCCGCTTCATAAAAGACCTGAACAGCAAACTCCCTTTCTGGCTATACTTTGTTAACACAGGAGACAAAAGGTTTTTCTCATGGATGATTGCATGCCTCTGCCAAGCAATGAGTCT
>Ga0310120_10004135_pt1 | contig 10241 bp, 8 predicted proteins | sample CB27_AW_983_MG_FD_203506 | JGI IMG/M metagenome (GOLD analysis project Ga0310120, IMG submission 203506) | Marine microbial communities from Western Arctic Ocean, Canada - CB27_AW_983 | ecosystem: Environmental > Aquatic > Marine > Oceanic | place: Canada: Western Arctic Ocean | collected... | reverse complement strand
TCGCTCGGAGAATACGTCGGGCATTTGCGAGAAACGGTAGCTCCAAATAGCAAGGCTTCGTTTCGGTTGGGGCGTGAGCGATTTGAACAGAAACTTCGGTTGGATGACGGGATCAACATTCCCGCGGACCAGTTACTGAGCGTCGCTCAACGTGAGTTGGAAGCGACGCAAGACGAGTTTCGACGCGTTGCAGCTACGATCGACAGTGATCCAATGGAAGCTTGGCGACAAGTGAAATCGCGCCATCCGTCGGCGGATGAACTGGTGACGGTGGTGAGAGAACAGGTACAGACGCTACACACATTTCTTGAGAGAAAACCGCTCGTTACGATTCCAGAGAACGCCGGGTTGAGGATTGCTTCAACGCCGGACTTTTACCGGTGGACCTTTGCAAGTTTGTGGACACCGGGTCCGTTCGAAACTGCCTCGATTCCGGCTTACTACTACATCACGAATATAGACCCATCGTGGACGAGTGAACGTCAGGAAGAACACTTGCGCGACCTGAGCTACGCGGCTCTTTGGTCAATCTCGACACACGAGGTTTTCCCAGGACATTTTTTGCATTTTGAACATTTACGGCAGATCGCTTCTCCGCTGCGAAAGTCAGCGCTTTTTGCGCCAACCTCGTTTGTCGAAGGATGGGCGCACTATGCAGAACAGATGATTCTCGATGAAGGGTTCGAGCGAAACAATGCCGAGGTAAGGCTGGGTCAGCTTTCAGAAGCGCTGGTGCGCCTTGTTCGCACGATTGTTGGTATTCGGTTGCATACGGAGGATTTGTCCGTTGAGCAAGGCGTTCGCATCTTTCGTGACGAGGCGTATCTTGAGGAAGGTAGTGCGCGTCAGGAAGCCGAACGCGGCACGTTCGATCCCGGTTATATTTTGTACGCACTTGGGAAACAGATGCTGTTAAAGTTGCGTTCGGATACGGAGGAGGTGCAGGGAGACAGCTTTTCGCTCAAGCGGTTTCATGACACCCTTCTTGGTCACGGAGGACTCCCGTTTTGGATGCATCGGTCTTTGCTGGTCGGTGACGGGGGAGCACTCCTCGAATAACCACAATGCCTCTTTACGAGTACGAGTGCAACGAATGTCAGAACCGGTTTGAACGGATCCAGAAATTTTCTGATCCGCCTGTCGAATCCTGCCCGACATGTGGCGGAAAGGTTCGGAAATTGATTTCGTCTTCGGCAATCCAGTTTAAGGGTACTGGCTGGTATGTGACGGATTACGCCAAGAAATCGAAACCTAGTGACGTGTCGGAAGACAAGCAGGATACCGAAGGTCAGAAAACAACCAAAGGTGACGACAGCTCCTCGTCCTCGGCGAGATCTGAAACCAAGGGCGCAGCAGATTCCGGTACAAAGAAGGATGGCGCTCCGACGTCTTCAACGCCCGCCGCCAAATCCACAAACTAGGAGTTTGTTGGATCGCTCAATTTCAATGACTTGTTTTGGGACAGTGTTTCAAGCGTGGTCCGTATTGTGGGGGCAAGGTCCGGTCGTTTAAGGGCGAAATGAAGTGTTGCTTGTAGAAAGCCAACTTTGTTTCCCACGTCGTGTCGTGTGCCGTTGAGGATGCACGCGTGGATCGGTCGGCTGGCGAGTAGCCGACGAAGTCCGTCCGTCAGTTGAATTTCACCGCCCGCACCGGCACCAGTAGACTCAAGTGCGTTAAACACGTCAACAGTCAGAATGTAGCGTCCTATGATGGCAAGGTTAGAGGGGGCATCGGCTGGGTTCGGTTTTTCGACCAAGTCTGTAACGCGTACCACACCATCGCGAACTGGTTCAGAGGCAATAATGCCGTATTGGTTGACGGCGGTAGGGCTCACCCGTTCGACCAGGAGTACTGGCCCGTTGACTTCTGCGAACACGTCGAGCATTTGACTGAGTGCCGTTGGGCTAGCATCGATAACATCATCCGGTAACATGACGGCGAAGGGGGCATTGCCAGTGGCCTCTTTTCCGCACAACACCGCGTGGCCAAGTCCGAGAGGTTCAGGTTGAGAAACTGATGTGACGTGAGCCATTGCCGATAGTCTTTGTACGATGGTAAGTAGCTCGTCTTTGCCTCGTTCGGCGAGGGTCTGTTCCAAGGCTTGATTTTTCGCGAAGTGTGATTCTGTAAGAGTATTACTAGGGTTGGTTATAAGAACGACATTGTCGATACCGGCATTCGCTGCCTCTTCGACGCCGTATTGAATAATTGGGCGGTCGACGATTGGGAGTAATTCTTTTGGAAATGCCTTCGTGGCCGGTAGCATCCGTGTACCAAGACCAGCGGCGGGAATTAGAACGGTTTTTACTGAATCCTGTGTGCCCATGCGGTCCGGATCGTATCAAAGGTTTAGAATCTTAATTTCCCACGGTTGGTTTTTGACGATGATTAACCCGACTTTACTCCGAGAGCAACTAAATGAGGTTCGTGCCCGTCTCGCAACCCGTGGCGATGACCTAACGGATGACCTCAATCGTATCGTGACACTTGATTCCGAGCGGCGCTCGATTTTACCGCTTCTTGAGTCGACCCGGAGGACGCGGAAAGACATCGGGGAGCAAATTGCAAAGGCAAAGAAAGCTGGGCAGCCTACCGATGACCTAATAAGGATTGGTCAGGAACATGGTGCGGCCATCAAAGAGCATGAAGCCAAGCTGAACGTTGTCGAAGCTGAGCGTGTCGATCGTGCATTGAAGCTTCCGAACTTACCGGACCCAAGCGTACCGGTTGGGGGTTCGGAAGTAGATAATGTTGAAGTTCGCCGTCATGGTGAACCCACGGCGTTTAGTTTCGACGCGCAACCCCACTGGGATCTTGGTCCGGCGCTAGGCATCCTTGATTTTGAGCGTGGGACAAAGCTCGCGGGTGCTCGTTTTTCAGTGCTGGCTGCTGCGGGAGCCCGGCTTTCGCGTGCGCTTATTAATTTCATGCTCGATTTGCACACGACGGAGCATGGCTACACGGAAATTGGACCACCGTTTCTTGCGAATTCTGCGGCACTGACTGGTACGGGCAATCTACCTAAATTTGAATCCGACGTATTCAAGGTGGAAGGGGACTGGGACCTCTACCTAATACCAACAGCCGAAGTGCCTCTCTGTAATCTGCACCGAGGTGAGATTCTCGATGGACAGTTGCTACCAGTCCGGTATGTGGCGTACACGCCGTGTTTTCGAAGTGAGGCAGGTTCCTACGGAAAAGATGTGCGTGGCCTTATTCGACAACACCAGTTCGACAAGGTTGAGTTGGTGGCCTACGCAAAGCCGGAGGAGTCATGGGACGTTCACGAAGCATTGACGCTGCATGCCGAAGAGGTGCTCAAGCGGCTTGGGTTACCGTACAGGACGATGATTCTCTGCACAGGCGACATGGGATTCGCTTCAGCAAAAACTTACGATATTGAAGTGTGGTTGCCTGGCCAGAATGCCTATCGGGAAATTTCTTCGTGCAGTAATACGCAGGCTTTCCAGGCGCGTCGCGCTGGTATCCGCTTTCGACCAGATGGGAAGGGAAAGCCAGAATACGTTCACACACTCAATGGTTCTGGTGTTGCTGTGGGTCGTGCTTTGGTCGCTATATTGGAGAATTTTCAGCAAGCTGACGGGGCGGTCGTAGTACCCGAAGTGTTACGGTCATACATGGGGGGCTTGGAAGCAATCGAACCGGCCTAGAATTAATTTGCTACACATCCGGAGGGATGGCCGAGCGGTTGAAGGCGGTGGTCTTGAAAACCATTAGCGGGGAAACTCGCTCCTGGGTTCGAATCCCAGTCCCTCCGCCATAAATCGGAGGTCGGAAACTCATGAACGAAGGTAAGGTTGTCCGTGTTGCTGTCGTGCAGGCGAGTGGGACGCCGTTTGCTCGAGACGCAGCCGTCGACAAGGTTTGTGCGATGACATCGGACGCTGCTGTAAAGGGTGCGAAGCTTGTGCTCTTGCCAGAAGCGTACGTTGGTGGCTACCCATGGGGCCTGACCTTCGGAACCGCCGTTGGTGGTCGTTCGAAGGCGGGACGTTTTCTCTGGGAGCGGTACTGGTCGAATGCGATCGAGGTGCCCGGTCAGGAAGTCGAGCGTATGGGTGCTGCAGCCGAGCAGGCTGGCGTTCATCTCTGTGTTGGAGTTGTCGAACGAGACAGCACGTACAGCGGCGGGACGCTCTTTTGCACGCTGCTGTACATCGGCCCCGATGGATCTTTGCTTGGCAAGCATCGCAAACTGAAACCGACCGCCGCGGAACGGTTCATCTGGGGTGAAGGCGATGGCAGCACGCTCACAACGGTCAAGACCGACCATGGGACCGTTGGTGGATTGATTTGCTGGGAAAATTACATGCCGATGGCGCGTATGGCGATGTACAGCAAGGGTGTCGATATCTACCTTGCGCCCACCGCGGATGCGCGCGCAGGATGGCAGTCGACGCTTCAGCACATCGCGCTCGAGGGGCGCTGCTTCGTTCTCGGATGTAACCAGTACGTGCACCGGGACATGTACCCGGAAGATCTTGAGATAGGTAAGGAGCTAGAGGCTTGGCCGGAGGTGCTCTGTCGAGGTGGTTCCGCCATCTACGGTCCGTTAGGTGACGTGCTTGCGGGTCCGCTATGGGACCAGGAGGGGACCCTGGTCGCCGACCTAGACCTGACGGCTATCGCGCGTAGCAGGTTTGACTTCGACGTCACTGGCCACTACGCGCGCCCAGACGTTTTCACGTTGTCGGTCGACACCTCAGCCCACCCGCTCGTGCAGTGATGTGAAGACGATGCCCTAAGGTCTCTCGACGAGGGGACCTTTGGGTTGTGTTATGGCTGCGGTGACGAGATTAGCAGTCATCGTCTACGGGCACTTTCCTTCGCAACACGATGCACAGACTGTCAGACAGTGTACGAGACTGATATGGAGTACGCCGAGAGACACGAAACGGACACCGCAGCACCGTCTCGACGGTTAAACCTTCAACCGTAACGGTGAGTCAGGTGAAGGGCGTGTCTGTTTGAGGGTTGCTGCCACAGTCAAGTTCCATCAGAATCTAGTTCCTTGGGGACCCGCGTTGGCGATGTTGTGATTGCGGTGGTGTTGATATATGGGTAGTCAGCTTAGTAGTTTAGGTGTGCGATCGGTTTTAATGCTGGTTCTTGTGGTGGGGGTCGTTACAACCGCGCCGGCACAGACGTCGAGTGTGCCAGAGTACGAATTGGATCGTGATTGGCCGAAACTTCCTTTACCGGGTCGATGGATTACGGGTGGCCTCGGCGGCATGTGTGTGGACAGTCGGGATCATGTCTACATCCTCAATCGGCAAAACGTTGTTCAGGCAGACTTAAATGCTGCACAGCTGGCGCCGCCGGTTATTGAGTTTGATCCCGACGGGAATGTTGTCCAAGCGTGGGGAGATGCCGACGTTATTGGCGACCGTCTGCATGATTGTCACGTCGACGATGAGCAGAATGTTTGGCTCGTGGCGGCCGGAACCGGTGTAATACAAAAATATTCGAGCGATGGCAGGTCCCTTCTACTCCAGATCGGGGAATCGGGGGTGTACGATTCCTCTGATGGCACGCGGGAGGGGACTCCTCTCAACTCCGACCGGGCACAGTTTTTTCTGCCAGCGAGTATCGACATCGATGACCGCACAGGTGATATCTACGTAGCCGACGGCGAAACCCCGGCGGGAAACCAGCGGATCGCAGTGGTTGATCGGTCTGGAACGTTTCTACGGCAGTGGTCGCTCCACCGTACCGCTAGGGAAGGCGAGATCACGCCGTTGCCGCATTGTTTGCGGATTGCCAGTGACGGGTTGGTGTATGTGTGTGACCGACAGGCAGACCGCATTCAGGTATTTAATAGAACTGGAACGTTCATTAGGAATATCGATGTGGCGTGGCCGAGTTATGCGTTGGCTAACAGTCAACGCGGAGGGACACGTGGGACGGCTGTCGTGCTCGCTTTTTCGCCCGATGCGGAACAACGTCACCTATACGTGCTGAATCAAAACAGTGTGCAGGTTGACGTGATTGACCGGGAGACCGGGCAGCTTGTCACGAGTTTTGGTGGCGGACCAGGGCGTTACCCGGGCCAGTTTACGTTACCCCACGGTATCGCCGTTGATTCGGCGGGTCGCGTGTATGTTGCCGAACAAGAAGGACGACGGATTCAAAGATTTTTGCCTAAACGCTAAACGCACGGGGAATACCTTTGCGCGTCGTGGAGTTTTAGCGCGCAGCCTCCTGTTCCTCTGCACGATGCCCTGCGAGAATGCCGTCCATCCCGTAATTTCCCTCGTGACAGGCATACTCCCAGACTTGGTCGTCTGACCGGGCCATTGGAACCTCGGCTGACCATGGTCGTGTCCATGTTGCGGAATCTTCAACCGTGAATTGGTAAGTCAGGGTTTCTGCGTCGGTGCGCGTGAACCGCTCGGTGACTGTCATGTCCTGCGTTGCGACGTTACGTTCCGTGAACGAGTTGCCACCGTATAGATGGGTGGTCTCTACAACGAACGTGTCGCCTTCCCAGCGACCACGTGAATGCCCCATCCATTGGCGAATACCGTTAGGGAAGCTGCCGTTTGCATCGACGGGGATGATGCGTGCATCGTGCACCATTTCATTAAATATGACGACGTGATCCGGGGTTTGGAACAGTTGCATGTGATTGTTGTAGGCTCGTGGTTCCATCGGCGGGCCGGAATTAAAACCGAGGACGCATCGCTCATAGATACTTCGGTCTACCCATGAATCGGCGGGACTCGTCTGTTGCCGAGCACGTTTGGTCTCGGCTCGCCGTTCGCCGGCGGGTGTCCGCGGAGGGATACGACCGTTGGGAGGATCGATGATGAGTGAGGTGCGACGCGTTCCCACAGTGCGCGTGCCACGGTCCATCCAGAAATTGTTGTAGGCCCCCACGTTTCCACCGGCCTCCGTCAGGCGCGCGCCTTCATTTGAGAGACGTTCGTTGCGGGCGGTGGCTTCCTGCTCAAGGTTCGCAGCTTCTTCCGCTGTCAAGAATTCTTGGTTGCCCAGTTCTTCGGGTCTTTCCATGGGCGTAATCGTGCGGAAGTCCCACACTCCCTCTAGATTTGGGGTTCCCCACAGCGTTCGTGGTGCGGGGCCAGCGCCGGTTTGAGCACCAGCCAGTCCTGGGATCAGCAGCACGACGACTAGCGACAAAAATCCAAGTAGTCTAGAGATATGCTTTCTGCGCATTGATTCGACTCCCTCCAAATTAATTTCCGCATTGTGCCGTATTGTGCGGGTCAGGACAACGTCTTACCCGGTGGAATGTGTTAGCAGAGTGAGATTAAGATCAGTGACATTTAGGACACGGCTAGTCCGCATTCTCGTCATATCTGTAACGGTACTGTGGAACGCACCGTATCTGACCGAAGACTAAAGGATAGAGGCATCGGCCGGGGCTATTGGAATCTCTGGTCTGCGAGGAAAATACCGAATGACGCCCACACGTCGCACGATTCGAAAAACAAAAATCGTGGCCACCATCGGCCCAGCTTGTTTCGATATTGAAACGCTGGCGCTCATGATTGAGGCCGGTATGAACGTAGCGCGGTTCAACTTCTCCCACGGAACTCACGCGGAACACGCGGAACAACTTGAACTTGTTCGTGCGGCGTCCCGACGTGTCGGCGTGCCGGTTGCCACAATGCTCGATACAAAGGGAGCAGAAATTAGAACCGGTCACGTCAAGGACGGCAGCGCTGCATTGCCGTCAGGAAGCACATTTCGTCTCTACGCCTCCGAACGGCTGGGGGACGCGAGTGGGGTTTCGGTGTCGTTTCCTGACCTTGTTCAGCAGGTAGAACCAGGTCGGACGATTCTCCTTAATGATGGTCGGTTGGAACTTCTGGTCCAAGAAGTCGAAAACGATGCGTTGGTTTGCAACGTTGTGAGTGGTGGTGAATTGACGACACATCGCGGGATTAACATTCCTGGGCAACGCATTCCCGTTGATGGCTTGGACGAGGCGAATCAAGCGGACTTGGAATTTGCCGTCAAGAAGGATATGGATTACGTCGCGGCCTCGTTTATGCAGCATCCCAGTGATGTGTATGCGATACGTAGATTCTTGCAGCCGCGAGATACCTCGATCCGCATCATGGCCAAGATCGAGAATGCCGAGGGCTTGAAACACCTTCAGGGTATTGTCGATGCGGCTGACGGAACAATGGTGGCCCGTGGTGATCTCGGGGTTGAATTACCACCGGCTGATGTTCCAGTTGTGCAGAAACGCATCATCCGAACAACCGTTAGCGGGGGAAAGCCCGTTATTACGGCCACGCAGATGCTTGATTCTATGGAACGAAATCCAAAACCAACGCGTGCGGAAGCCAGTGATGTAGCGAACGCGGTGCTCGATGGTACATCGGCCGTGATGTTGTCTGGGGAAACAGCTCGTGGTCGCTATCCAGTTGAGGCAGTGCGCACGATGTCCGAGCTTGCGCTTGGTGCGGAGACGTCTTTGCGGGAATATGGTTACCTCCAACAAATTAATCCGAATCGACAGCCGGTGGTGACTGAGGCAATTGGACAAGCCGCCATTACGATGGCAGACCGCTTGCGCGCGGCCGCGATCGTGACGCTTACAGAAAGTGGTTTCACGTCACGTCAGATCTCAAAGTACCGTCCGCTGTGCCCGATTGTGGCTGTGACCACATCACGAGATGTCGTGCGCCGGCTAGCGCTGAACTGGGACGTAACGGCAACCTTTTATGACGGTGACCCCGCAGACGATAAAAAAATCAACGCGGGAATTGAGTGGGCTCGGTCCCAGGGCATTGTGGCATCTGGCGACGTGATCGTCGTAACCGCTGGGATCTCTAACCGAGAGGGCAGCACCAACATGTTGCGCATCGTTCGGGTGGCCTGACCGATATACCTATTCACCAAGATCAAGCGCGACGATTTCTTGCCGGTCACGGAGGTAGAGAGTACTTCCAATAAGCGTCGGCGGCGTCCAGGCGTTTTCGGTCAGGACCGTTTTACGTGCATGTACGTTCAGGCCGTGATCGGAGACCGACGCGACGGCCACGTCGCCATCTTCGTCAACAAGTACGACAACGTCGTCCGCATAGAGGAGGTGGGCACGAGCGAAGCTGCGGTCTCGCCACACCTCTTCTCCGGTGTGGGCATTCAGTGCCGTCAAAAATGCGGGCCCGAAATCCCCACTGCTTCCGAGGATGAGATGTTCTACTCGAAGCGCGTTACTAAAATGCAAACGTGTCCGTTGTGTGGACCAGACCTCGTCGACGGATGCTTGGTTGCCGTCTTGTTCAATCTGGAGCATTCGACTGCCGCCGTTGTAGGCAGAGGACACAAAGAGATGCTGTGCGTCACTCCAGATCGGCGTACTGACATTCAACCCGAGATCATTGGTATGCGGATGCGTCCACAGTCTAGTGCCGTTACGCACGTCGAGTCCGACGAGTTCTTGCTGTCCCCAGACTACGAGTTGATCGTGGTTATTAACGGTGATTAGTTGGGGGGATCCTGGTCCCAGAGGAAAGGATTCACTTTCCCAGGCGATAGCGCCCGTTTCCTGGTCAAAGGCAACAACGCCGTGACTGCTGCCACCCATCGGCAAGATGACGTTGCCGCGGTAGGCCACAGGGCTTGAAGCGAACGCGTTGTAGTCGACTAACGTAAAACGCTCGACAAGGTCATGTGACCAGCGGAGCGTGCCGGATTGGAGGTCGAGTGCATGAAAGTGACCATTAACGCCAACGGCATAGACGAGTTCGTTGACAATCAAGGGAGATGCATAAGGGCCAGGGCCCGCGGCGTTGAGCCACACATCAAAATAGCCGTCGTGAACCAGCGGAGCGTCGTACGTGTACTCCCAAAGTGTCGCGCCGCTGTCGGCGCTGAGAGCGGCAATTATCTCCGCGTCACCGTTACGGTACATCGTCACGAGGATGCCGTCCTGCCCGAGAATGGCTGAGTAGCCTTCGCCAAGGGATCGTCGCCAAAGCTCAGGCGGCCCCGTCTCTGGCCACGTTCGCGCTAATTTGTCGGCGTGAACATGAAAGTTGCGTTCGGTGCCACCCCACTGTGGCCAGGATGACGCTACGTCCTGAGCAACTGCGGTGGTGGTAGCGATGAGACACGTCCAAGTGATCACGAGAAGTCGAGGCGCTTGAACAGTTCGCATGAGTCTACACATAGAGATCACGTGGGAATTATAGATAGCACGTGCCGTTAGTGATCGGCTACTGTACATAAATATGGCA
>Ga0310120_10004131_pt1 | contig 10250 bp, 7 predicted proteins | sample CB27_AW_983_MG_FD_203506 | JGI IMG/M metagenome (GOLD analysis project Ga0310120, IMG submission 203506) | Marine microbial communities from Western Arctic Ocean, Canada - CB27_AW_983 | ecosystem: Environmental > Aquatic > Marine > Oceanic | place: Canada: Western Arctic Ocean | collected... | reverse complement strand
GAAGAATGAAACTCCAAGACTCCAAAAGTGTAACCTATGTGCCCGGGAGAAATTGTTGCCTATGAATCGGGAGCTACAGATTGGGATTCTGTGCTCCGTGTCGATCGAGCGGGACGGGGTTTGAGTCACTAGCGCGAACGTAGGGCAGTCTCTTTCAAGAAGGCTAGTAGGTCTCCGAGCTCTTGCTCAGACAGCAGCTGGTCCAGGCCCGAGGGCATGATGGAGACTATGCCCGGCCGTATCACGGTAATTTCGGTTCGAGCCAGACGAACCCTGGTCTCCGCTCCAGTCACCAGTACCACCTCGTCGTGAGCGTCCTCGCGCAGCACTCCGTTGTGAACTTCGCCTGACTTCGTCTCGATCACTACGGGCTCGTAGCTGCGCACGAAACTGGCGCTGGGGAAGACCATCGACTCCAGGAGATCCCGTTCGCTGCGAATCTGTCCTATTCTGGAGAGGTCGGGGCCGAGGTCTCCACCCAGGTAACCTACCTCATGGCAGGAGGAGCAGGCCGCCTTGGACCCATTGAAGACAGACTGTCCGCGGCGTGCGTCGCCTCCCTTACAGCTCTCAAGTAGTTTCTCCAGGAGTGCCTTCTGTTGCTCGGTGTTCAGGTCGAGTGAGGCCAGGAGCTCCTGCGCCTTATCCCTCACGGGTTTGGGAAAGCTGAGCAGACAGGATTGGAGTCGATCTGGGTGCAGACTACCGAGACTGTGCGATTCTCTGAGGGAGGCCAGGAGCCTTTTACCGACCATCTCGTCACCGGAGTCTGAGAAGGTGGACAGCAACTTGGGAAGTTCCTGAGGTCCTACTCGCCGCAGGGAATCAGCCAAGGTCAGCAGTTGCTCGCGGGCTAGCTGTGCCTTTCCCAGCGTCGTGGATCCCGCGGTGCGTAGGGGCGGCGACTGGCTCGGCTCGATGCTGTCCATCAGTACCTCAAAGAGCTCGGATTCGAGGCTTCCCGGACCTTTGGGAACTGCGGCCAGCGCCTGCAGACGGAGTGATTTCTGGTGGCGGACGTCCCGGCCGATTCTCAGGAGTGCCGACTCGAGATCGTCAGCTCCCTTCTCGGGAAACGGCAGAGCAGCGGCCGCCGAAACCGCCCCGCGAACCGCGTCTGTCTGCTTCTCGGACAGTAGCCTGGCAAGGGCCGTTGTCCAAGCGGCCGGCATTTCCCTCAGTGGGGCGTGAGTCATCGACCGCAGGGCCGCAAGCCGGGAGTCCTTTGATCCGCGTCCCTGGACCAATTCGGCGAGGAGCTCCTGGATAGCGGTGCTGGTGGCGAGACTTGCCAGCCGCTGTTCGAGATCCTTGCGTTCTTGTAGAGACAAGGTGTCATCGGCCAGGTGTCTCTGGAAGAAGCCGGTCAGATCCGCGCCCCAGTCGGGGTGGTGCTCGATGATCCACCAGGCGGAGTCCTTGAGCAGCGTGTCTTCAGAGGACAACAGGGCGGTGACCGTCGCCGGACTCAGTTTGCCCGAGTCCATCTGATCCAGGGCGATCAAAGCAGCCTTCCTGGTTGTGGACGCGGCGGCCTGCAATCCCTCCCGCGTACCGACACGATCATCGATTTGGATCAAGGCGTAGGTGAGTGCGTGCTCCAGGACCCGGTCGTTCTCAGTCCCGGCCTGGGCCAGGAGCCCGGCAACGGCGGTCTTCTGACCAATACGGCCAAGAGCCTCGGCTGCGGTCCGCCGGAGATGGCTGGAGCCGTTTTTCAAAAGATCCATCAGCTGCGGAAGGGCTTCGGCATCTTGCCAGGCACTGACCGAGTGCAGCGCCGCCTGGCGAACGCTTTCGTTCTGGTCGGAAAGGGCTGATCGAACCATCTCTCGGGCTCTGACATCGTCGATGCGCGTGAGAGCCCAGACGGCCCCACGGCGAGCCTTGACGGAATTCGAATTTTTCAGGGTCTCGCCCAGGGAGGGGAAGACTCCCTCTCTCCGTCTCGCGAGTCGATGGATGGTCTGGCTTCTCACCGCGGGTCGATCATCGTCCAGTAGCTTTTCCAGCATTTCCGATTTCAGCCCGTCCCAATCAATACGCCGTCCCCGGGGATCCTCGATCCTGGGCGCACCCCTTTTTCGGATTCGGTAGATGGCGCCGGGGACATCGGGCTTGGCCAGCTGCGAAGTGGGACAGCAGAGCTTGTACCAGCCCCCGGTGTCGATCACCAATAGGCTGCCGTCGGCGTCTTCCAGCACGTCGGTGGGATGAAAGTCCTGGGCGTTGGAAACCAGAAAGTCGCTATCGCGGGTCTCGAAGGTGGCACCCCGGGGTACCAACACGTGACGCGTCACCTTGTGCAGGTTGAAAAGGGAGGTAAAGAGATTGTTCTGATACTCCTGGCCGAAGACGGCTGAGTGGTAGCGGGCCAGACCACAGGGCGCGCCAGCGCCAAAGTGAGTCATTGAAGGCAGCAACTCCCCGGTTCTCTTGTGTCCTTCGGTAACGCCATGGGCCTTGCCGTAGACGCCACCGTAGACGGCATGAATCAGGCCATCCCTACGCCCTTGTCCAGGTTGGCGGACGAAGGTGGCTGACACGATCCGTTCGCCGCCAGGGGTGAAGACCACGTCCACTGGATTGTCCATTCCCCCGGTCATTACCGGTTCCACAAGGGTATCTCCGGGCCGGCGACGGAAGATATGGGCCGCCCGGGTGACAAATGGGGCCTTGCCCGGGCGCGGGTAGGTTTGTTCTGCGAATGCCCCCTTACACCAGTAGATCCAACCATCGAGTCCCAGGTAGGGGCCGTGGAGATCGTTGGCGCAGCCGGTCAGGGTTCTTGCCTTGAAACCACTCCTCCCGTCGATCCGCAACCCCGTCACCATCGGCGTCGGTCAGTTTCCAGATGCTGGGGGCGGCGGCCACATAGAGCGATCCGTCAAACCACATGGTGCCTTCGGGAAACATCATCCGATCGGCGAAGACGACTCGTTTGTCGTAGGTCCCGTCGCCGTCGGTGTCCTCCAGTCTCAGGATGCTATGAGGCTTTTCCCGGAGCTGTTTCTCGACCTTGTCGTTGGATCCGGACGACTCGGCGACATAAAGGAAGCCCCGTTCGTCGAAGGCTCCTACGATGGGACGCTCGACCAGAGGGGGAGTAGCCGCCAGCTGAAGCTCGAAGCCCTCCGGTAGCTGGATTAGATCCTTGGCGGAATGGGGTGCCCTCGGGAGCAGCCAGATTGCCAGGCAGATGGCGGCCATCGTGAGCAGTGCTGCCAGAGTTCTTTAATAGGTCACTTTACCAGCGAGGAATGAAACCACTCGGCCATCCACTCGAAATACTCTACCCGGAAGACATGGCCGTCATTGGGACGGTACACTTTGAATTTCTCCGGATGCCCGGCTTTCAGGTAGGCGGGGTTTGCCACTCGAAGAAGCTGATCGATGCCCGAGGCCGGCATATCAGGATCGTGCAGCGGAGCCAAGAGCATCAAGGGGCGCGGTGCGATACAGCTGGCCACGATTTTGGGGTGGTCGAAGTAACGAAGCAGTCCGGGGACGTAATGAAAAGAGCTCTGGCGATCGGGATCTCCGTCGTGAATGTCCAACGCGAGGCTTCCCAGACCACCGCACAGGGGTGCGCTGGCGGCAATCGAGGGATCACAAGCGGCCGCCCACCAGGCAGCATATCCTCCGAGTGAGAAGCCGGTCAGCCCGATCCTTTGGGCGTCAACCATGGGCTGGCGCGCCAATACGCGGGCCGCGCTGAGGGCTTCCTCCACCAGGAATCCCATCTGGGATCGGCCGTAAGGGGCCAGGAGACGAGCTTCCCGGTCCCAGTCCTCAAACACCCGTCGCCGGGCTACCGTGCCCTTGAGGGTGATCGACAGGGTAGCAAAGCCGCGCCGGGCCAGTTCTCTTGCCCAACCCATCAAGGGACCCTCATCCTGACCGTCGCGATAGAAGCGCGCTTCGGTCATTCGCGCAGCGTCACCGCCGGTGCCAGGCATACAGACGACTCCGGGTAGCGAATCCGTCCCGGCTCCGACTGGGGTAATCAGGACACCCGGAACCGTCTCTCCCAACGAGTTCTGAAAGCTCAGAGTCGTCACCGAAAGGCCGTCGGATGTCGTTTCCGAGTTCTCTTTTTTGAAGCTGACAGCGGTGGGCAATTCTCCCAGTCCCAAGAGCTCCAGGACTCTGGGCCGGATGGTCTCACCTCGAACCGGGTTGGGATAGGCCGGTGTTATGTTGCGGGGAATCCGGTAGCGAGGAAGCTCTTCAGGGGAGGCCCCTTGCAGGAGACCAAGGAGCGTCGATCCAGCAAGGATCAGGGTAAATCTCGGGATCATCGGCAACACAAGTTTCATGATTCTCATCCCAGTGTCCCTGCTTTTTTACCACAACGGCGAGGTCGGAACGATATTGACCTACTGACGCTATTTTCGACTCATTCAGGAGTTGGTTATTCCAGTTTGCGCCCCGGTTCGGAGTCTGTCAAAGAGACACGGCAGGTAGGATTCTTGTAGTCCTAATCGATGATGCGCTAATGGTGGCCCATGACAAACGGGATCAGGCAGGAGAGCGGCGAGTTGGGATCAGCTACCGATTTTCTGGTGGCCGTTTTTGGGGGCGACGTCGGTGTGGACGATGACTTTCGAATAGATCCGCCCCAGATCCACGTTTCCTTGTCGCAGACTCGTCATGTGGCTCCAGCACTTTGTGCAGTAGCCCCAGATCTCTGTCTCCCCGTTGTGGCCTGTGGGCCGGCTTTCCAGGTGGGGTTGCGCCAACTTCAAGCCTTGTCCACAGATACAGCATTCTTGCGTGGTCAGCATTGCGTCATCGCTCCGGCTTTCTCTCCTCTGGATATCCAATTTGGTTGCCTATGTTACTATAAGCAAGAATCCTAGCTCTTGAAAGCACTATATCTCAAGCATCGAACTCCGAAAAGAGGCGTCACAAACGCGCAACCTTCAACACAGCGGGCGGCCTCCCGATAGCGTCCTGAGTCTCAAGCGTCGCTCCTTGTCGTTTCTGATTTTCGTCTGTTAGACTTCGCTAGCCATGATCCACAAATTGGCTTCGACTGTGCTGGCCCTGGTATCGGGCAATGGCTCCGGCGGTCGGCTGGAGCCTCTGGGAGAGTCCTTCGCTCAGCCCTACGAGCTCTTTGAACTGTCCCAGGACATCGGCGAAACGAACAATCCGGCACAGAGCCAGCCGGATACACTAGGGCGGCTGGCTGTGAAGTTCTAACAGATTCGGGAGAGTGGACGCAGGCATCACTAAGCTGAAACTTCATTCGGAACTCGCACCTCCAGGTCGCCGAGTAATGCGAAACGTGAGGAAGCCTGAAGCGCGAGCGAGGGGTTGGAGGGCAGCGCAATGGGGGGACGAAGAGGCCTGAGGCGCGGCAAGCAGCCAAGCCGGGGAGATTCGGGGTGTTCCCCAACCCCTCGCTTGCGCTTCAGGCTTCCATGGCTCGGGAAGTTTCGTTCTCGAATGGGGCAGCCCCGCTGGGGGGGTACTGACCTGCAACTTCAAGAATACGTCGAAACGTCGCACGTCTCCTGTCCTCCGAAGGTGCCGCCAACGGGTGAACTACCAGCGTTACGAATCCAAGTCCGACAGAGCCGCGAACGACTCGAGCCGTTGGCAAAATGAGCCCAGGTTCCGAGGAGAGAGCCGGACAACTCTTCCCGACGCAGTGACGCACAAATTCCCGGTAGCCGCAAAGTTTCTTTCTCGAATGGGGCAGCGTAGCGGGATCGGGACTGACCGGAAAGAGGCATTATGAGTTTCGATGATTCTACGAGTGCAGTGACCCCGGGCCGGCCACCAAATATCCTGTTCATCCTCTTCGACAAGTGCCGCACCGATGCGGTCGGCTGCTATGGAGAAAAGGAAGTTCACACCCCGAACCTGGATGCCCTGGCAGGGAGGGGAGTACGATTCGCTAATTGTTTCACCCCGCAGGCCCTGTGTGGTCCCGCCCGGGCGTCCATCCTGACCGGCAGCTATCCGCACGCACATGGTCTGCGCCGCAATGTCTATCCGATCCCGACCACTTCGGTTCACTCCAACTACAAGGAGTCTATCGCCGATCCCTTCCGAGATCCGCGCTTTCGGCTCTGGGACAACTTCCCCTATCTGCTCGACAATGCCGGCTATGCCACCGCCCACATCGGGAAGTGGCATCTGGGGCCCCCAAATCCAGGCTTCTTCGACTACTGGAAGTCTTTCAACTCGTTACTGCGACACTGGATTGGGGAACCCCACCAGTCTCGCTATCGTCCCGATGTCCACACCGAGCAGGGAATCCGCTTCATGGAGCGGCACGCGGACGAGCCGTTCTTCCTCTATCAGTCCTACTATGCACCCCACGAGCCGCTGGATCCTCCCCGCCGGTTTCTGGAACATTACCAAGGGGACGAGCTCGCCCCCTATTACGGTACGGTGTCCAACCTGGACTGGAACGTGGGCAGGCTGGTCGAGACGCTACGCCGTCTTGAGATTCTGGGCAACACCCTGATCGTCGTAACCTCAGATCACGGACGTGTCTGGGGCGACCGACCGGGGACCGAAGAAGGGCTATGTGTCGCCTATGAGGGAGCGGCCCGGGTTCCGCTGATCATGGCTCATCCTGGGTTATTACCCCAGGGAACCGTGTGGTAGTCCGGCGTGAGCCTGGTAGACCTGATGCCTACCTTCCTGCAGGCTGCCGGAATTCAGCCGGTCATGGGGGTTCGGTCCTATACCCAACGGCTAAACCTGCAGGGAGAGAGCCTGCTGGAACGGGTTTCTTCGGGTCACGATCGTTGGGATCGGCCCATAGTGATCCAGAACATTCCCCAGGAGCCGATTGACGGTTCCCTTTATGACGAGCGAGCACTGAGGACAGAACACCACAAGCTGATCCTGCGCCACTTCGACTCCGGTGCTGCTTTCCGGCCGGGGGAACTATACGATCTAGCGGAAGATCCCGGGGAACGGAACAATCTGTATGCTTCATCCTCATACCGGCAGATCCGGCAGGAGCTAGCGGGCATGCTCAGGGACTGGGGACAAAGCACCGAGGATCAGATAGCGGTTGACCTTGCTGATTGGGTATTGATGGAGAAGGATTGACTACGACAGCGGACTTGGGGAGCCAGGAAGACGGTTCGGCGTTTTTCGGTTTGTGATTTAGCCTTTCTTGCTCTGGAGAAGGCAACCGATAAATGATGGACCGCAGAATATCGAACAGGCGAATTTCGAAGGCCGGAGGAGATACTCTGGCGAAGGCTCTTGACGACCCCGAGACCCGATTAGTCCCTCTTGTCTCGAGCGGTCTGGATGCTTTTGACGAAGATCGAGATGAGTTGTTTGCCTTCTTCTATAGCGACTTTAATTTCGCGTGGCTCCATAAGTTCCATCCGTAGCGCAAACTTGAGCCAGACCTGAGTTTCTCGCAGTTCCTTGAGACAGATCTTTATCTTGTGAACAAAATCCCGACGCGATTCTGCACTCTGGGCTTCTCCGTAGTTGGGAGCTGCAGCGGTGCTACAGCGGAGGAGTTGATTAGAAGCCAAATTGCCGACTTTGGTTGGGGGAAAGCCATCAACGATCCGGCAGACTACGACTTCAAAATCTACCAAGCGGTCCTCCAGATCGTAAATCCGTCGGTCCTTAGCCTCGGTCGTTTCTTTAGACATTGCGCCAAGAGGACTAGGATCCTTTGATCCTATGTATAGGAACGCTTCTACGTCGAAATCTGCGAGAATAGGTAGGAGTTGCACGGTTGATCGTGTGTGCTCGTCGGGCAAATGCAGGGGAAATACAAAATGAGCAAGACACTAGGAACATTTTTGGTCGTGACCGCCCTCTTGGGGTCCGCCCTGGCCGGAGACAAATACGAGAGCTGGATCACCCACACCAGCCACGAGGACTTTGCGGCGGGTCGAATCGGCGACGGCGGAACCAATCTCTACATCACCCGCTCCGGCCGGCTAGAAATGATCTACCGTTGGGACCTGAATAATGACGGCTATCTCGACGTCCTCGTGATCCAGGATCACAACCCATTGGAGAATACCGACGCGCTGGTCTATTGGGGCAAGAAGGGTGGACCCGAGTCCATCCTGCCTCCTTTGCCCGAGCAGCAGCCGCTGGCGCGTCTGTTGCGCCAGATCAAGGTCCGCGACAAAGGAGTGACGCGCTTGCCCAGCGACGGCGGTGGCCGCTCGATAGTTGTAGACCTCAATGGAGATGACTATCCCGAAATCGTCTTCTGCAACTTTATCCATAACTATTCGGTCCACATGATGGGGCTTGTCTACTGGGGCAGTGAAAGAGGCTATCAACGAGATCGTCGGACGGAGCTGCCGACCCTCTTGGCTGGCGGTGTGGCGGCGGCGGACTTCAACGGAGACGGCTTCGTCGACCTGGCTTTTTCAAACCGGGGTATCGAAGGGGGAGAGCGCTTCGGCTTCGATATGCATCTGGAGTCGTACGTCTACTGGAACGGTCCACGGGGCTTCGACAAGGAGCGGCGCGAGGTCCTGGCCACCACCAGTGCCGCCGACGTAGTCGCCGGAGACGTGAACGAGGATGGCTATGGGGACGCCCTCTTCCTGAACAATAACTCCCAAAAGCAGAGCCTGGTGTTGTATCTGGGTGGAGCCGAAGGCTTCAAGACGCCAGGGGAAGAGTGGAAGCTGGGTGACGCCATAGGAGCCAACCTGGCGGACCTGGACGGGGACAAGCACCTTGACCTGGTTCTGGCCCATAAGGACGACCGGCTGACGATTCATCGAGGCAGCGGGCAGGGCCTCTCCCGAGAGACCTGGGTCGAGCTTCCTTCCCAGGGTGCAGAGGACGGCGAGTTGGGTGATCTCAACCGGGACGGATACCCGGAAGTGGTAGTGGCCAATAGCAAGGGAAATTCATCCTATATCTACTGGGGCAGCAGGGACGGCTATGCCAGCGATCGACGCACCGAACTGCCGACCCTGGCGGCTACCGACGCGGCGCTGGCCGATCTCAACGGCGACGGATGGGTCGATGTCACCTTTTCCAACAAGCACGACGAGGGCACCTCAGACGTAAATTCCTATATCTATTGGAACGGTCCGGAAGGGTTCCACCGCGCGCACCGTAGGGAACTGCAGAGCTTTGGGGCGGTGAGCACGGTAGCGGGAGACCTGGATCGAGACGGAGACCAGGATCTGGTAATCATCAACCAGAATAGCGGAGCCCAGGGGCGCAGCATCCCTTCGCTCGTCTACTGGGGCAATGCTCGGCACTACTACTCACCTGGCTTGGTCAGCGTGGTTCCAGGCGACGGAGGGCTCGCGACGACGGCCGACCTGAACCAGGACGGCTGGGTCGATCTGATCTTCCCGCAGGGCTCCATCTTCGCTGGTGGGGCGGATGGTTATAAGCTGGAAAGGGACCTGGATATCGAGGGTGCCAACGGGGTCTCGGTCGCCGACCTGAACCGGGACGGTTATCTAGATCTGGTCACCATCTTCGGGACCGCCTACAACGATCCTTCGCCAACCGCGTGGATTTTGTGGGGCAGTGAGCAGGGTCACGACAAATCGCGCCGTAGCGAGCTGAAACTGGGCATCCGCCTCGGGCAGGCGAGCCGAATCGCCGACTTCAACAAGGATGGCTATCTCGACCTCATCTTCAGCGACGTGGATTCGGAACATGTCGATCTCTTCTGGGGCTCCGTCGGGGGTGACTACAGTAGCAAGAAGCACACCGTCCTGAAGGTTCAGCCTACTTCCAATCCGGAGATAGCGGACCTCAATGGTGACGGTTGGTTGGATCTGATCTTTGGCGGCGGCTGGGATCCCAAGCGCTTCGGACGTCCTACCCAACAGGCGATCCTGGTCTGGGGAAGTAAGGATGGCTTCAGCTCGGACCGAACCACCACGCTGGAGAGTTATGACTCCCTGGAACAGGCAGTAGCGGATCTGGATAAGGACGGCAACCTGGACATCGTCATGACCAACTATCACGCCTATCACACCCGAAGCATACCCGCCTTCATCTATTGGGGCGCTGCGGGCGGTTCCTACAGCGAATCTCGCCGCACCAGTCTGCCCGCCGAGTCGTCGAGTGCCCTGTCGGTGGCGGATCTGAATCAGGACTCCTGGATGGATCTCGTGATCATCAATCATCTAGAGCGGGGAGACCACTCGGTCGGCAGCAATATCTACTGGGGCGGGCAGGACGGCTACTCCTACGCGCGACGCCATTGGTTCCAGACCTTCGGACCTCATTTCGGTCGGCTCCGCGATGTCGGCAAC
>Ga0310120_10004127_pt1 | contig 10256 bp, 6 predicted proteins | sample CB27_AW_983_MG_FD_203506 | JGI IMG/M metagenome (GOLD analysis project Ga0310120, IMG submission 203506) | Marine microbial communities from Western Arctic Ocean, Canada - CB27_AW_983 | ecosystem: Environmental > Aquatic > Marine > Oceanic | place: Canada: Western Arctic Ocean | collected... | reverse complement strand
CGAGAGACCGGATCGGTGGCCGCCTCGATATCACGACGAAACGCGAGTGCGACACCGCTTTCGACCGGCAACGCCCCGGACATGGCACTCGGCCAGGCGACGACGGTTGCACTCGCTCCACTGGAAATTTCGGAAGGGCCGAGATGCAGACCCTGCGCGACTCCATAAGCTCGCCGCACGACACAGGCGAACCACGGCACACTCGATTGCAACACAGCGAACATGGCGTTCATTCCGGCGCGGATCGTTCCGGCTTCTTCGGCCGCGCTTCCGACCAGAAAACCCGGCTCATCGACGAACGAAACGATCGGAAGATGAAAGAGGTCACACATCTCGATGAAGCGACGCAGCTTGGCTGCGCCGTCGGCGGTCATCGAACCCCCATCGTGATAGCAGTCGTTCGCGATCAATCCGACAGCGGTTCCCGCGATCCGTGCGAGCCCCGTAATCTGACTCCGCCCCCAACCGGCACCGATCTCGAAGAATGTGCGCTCGTCGACCACATGCCCGATCAATTTCCGCATCTTGAAGGCCTGTCGACGATCACGGGGAATGATCGCGGCAAGTTCTGCCGCGCGACGATCCGGGGAGTCGCCTACGTCGAAAGAGGGTGGAAGTTCTCCGGCGTGACTCGGCAGGTAGGAGAGGAATCGGTCGACCTGGCGCAGCGCATCCATCTCGTCCTCGGCCACATTGTCGACCACGCCGTTTCGCCCATGGACCTTCGCCGAGCCGAGTTCTTCCTTCGTGAGCTGTTCTTTCGTCGCTTGCGCCACGATCGCGGGTCCCCCCGTCAGGACCTGCGCGCCCTCTTTGGTCATGATCGACAGGTGGGAAGCCACGAGGCGTCCGGCGGGGAAGCCGGCCACCGGCCCGAGCGCCACACAAACCACCGGCACGGATTGCATGCTCCTCATGGCGAGGATGTTCGCCATGGGTGGCGTCGTCCAGTCATATCCCGAACGCCCGCGCGCTCCGCCGCCGGTTCCCGCAATTGACGCGCCGCCCGCTTCGAGCAGACGAATCAAGGGGACTCGGCGACTGATCGCGAGTTCCTCGGCGTAGAGTCCCTTCCGCAAACCGGCCTGGGAATAGGCGCCGCCGCGAATCGTAAAATCATCTCCGCAAACCACGACCCCGCGACCCGCGATTCGAGCCTGGCCGAGGACGACGCCGGTCGGTGCGAAATCGGAGCCGTCCGCATCTTCACTCGCGCCAGCGATCCGGGCGCGCTCGGAAAATGAATCACGATCGACGAGCGCCTCGATGCGCTCTCGCACGTTCATTCGCCCGCGCTGGCGATGCTTGGCGACGGACTCCGCTCCCCCCATCGCAAGGGCGCGGGCGCGTCGGCGCTCGATCTCGTCGATTTCAGCTTTCCAGCTCATGGCCCCAACGCTATCACAGCGATTCAGGTTCGATGACGGGTTTTCTCTGCGTCGATTATTTGAACGGAATGCAGTCCATTCGACCCGCTTCGTCGGCCGACGACGGCACGCCTAACACAAATCGGAGGCCTAGTGCAGCGACTGGATCGCCTCGTGCAACGCTTCGAAAAGCGGCTCGACGTCCTTCTCTTCGAGACAGGAGAACGCCACGCGGATGTCCGTAGGGCTCGTCGCGATCAGCCCAACGCCGAATTCATCCAGTAGATGCAACCGCAGTTTTTCTGCATCGACGCCCTCGACCTTCACCAACATGAAATACCCGCTGTTGAAGGGGTAGACCTTCCAGCTCTCATTGAATCGAGGTGCGTTCGCAACCTCAAAGACGCGCTCGGCGCGCGCCGCGAGCGTGGCGCATTTCTCTCTTCGCTCGGCCGCCAGAGTCGGAGACGAGAGCGCACGCTCGACCAGGGTCTGAGAGAGCTGCGGCACATTCGAAACGCCACCACGAATCGCCCCGCGAACCTTCGCATCGAGTACTTCACAAACGACTTCGGCCGTCTCGGGCCGCCCCGGCCCGAAAGTGATGAATCCGCAGCGCAAGCCCCAGACGAAGAGTTCCTTGGTCGCGCCATCGAGCTTCACGGCGAGCAGATTCGGATGCCGACCGACGAGCTTCCCGAAGAGCGATTCGGTCATCGATTCGCCACCGAGGTGATAGAAGAGTCCGAAATAGGCGTCATCGCAAATCACCACGAGACGCGTTCCACGGTCGGCTTGCCTTTCGAGCGCGGCCGCCAATGCCTCCCCTTCTTCGGGCGTTGGCATATAGCCGGTCGGGTTGTTCGGGAAATTCAATAACACCACGATTTTGTCGCGGCCCTCTGCCAATTCCGCGAGTCGCGCAGCGAACCCCTCGGTATTGAGTCCGCCGGCTTCGGAATAAAAGGTAAAGGTCTCGATCTTCGCCCCGAGATGAACTTCGTAGGCCAATCGATAGTTGCCCCACAATTTGTCGGGCGTCAGAACGACGTCGCCGGGATCGAGAAAGAGTTCCCCCGCAAGAGAAAGACCATGTGTGATCGCGCTGGTCACCAGGGGTTGTCCGAAATTCTTGTCCCCAAGCGACGGATTTTCAGCCAACAGCTTTTCGCGCCAACGCACCCGCAGGTCCGGTCGGCCGGCCGGCGGCGCGTAGGTCACGGCATCCGCCGCTGAAACCTCGCCCAGCTGTGAAGAAATCGAAGGCAGCGACATCGGGCCGTCCGCCTCGGTGGCGATCCCGATGGTTGCGTTGAAGCGATGGGCCTTTTGCTTGGCCTCGGCCGTCTGGGAGATTATGCCCTTCGGGAAGTAGAGTCGGCGGCCATAGGCAGAGAGCATCGAGAGGACTTCGGGCGCGGCCTCTTCGAGTTTTTCGCGCAGCGCCTGGGCGATCGGATTCAATTTTTCTTCAGGGGTCGCGGATGGGGACATGGAGTCGACTCTGTTAGGGGCTCTTGTTGGCACTGGAGGGACAATCGGGTTTTGTGGTCGCGTGAGCGAGCCATCTGCGCACGTCGGCGCCGGAACTTACAGCCGTTTGTGCAGCACGTCCATCAGGTCGGCATAGCCGATCGCGCGCCAGAAGGCCTGGCCCTCGACGTTGCCCGTTGCCACTTGAATTTCGATTCGCGCAACGCCGCGATCGCGCACCCAGGCCTGCGCCTCCTCGACGAGCTTGCGTCCGATCCCCCGTCGACGCATCCCGATTCGAACCCCGAGATCCGTGATCTCTGCGCGCTCCGTTTCTTCGAGAATGGGCGGTGCGCGATCGATGCGTACGATGCAGAGGCCTTCGGGCGTGCCATTGCGGTCGTAGACGAGAATCTCCGCGTCCGGGTCTCCATGCAGTGCGCGCAGCAATTCCCGCAGCTCGCCCTCGGCCACCGGGCCGCGGCGCATGCGATAGAGCGGATCGAGGGCCGCGTGGTGCTCGGTGATCAGCGCCCAGAGCGCGGAGACGCGATCGATTTCCCGCATCCGGGCCACCCGCACTCGTCCCGTCTCGCTCGCGTCTTCCGCCGTCGTCATCGTTGGATCCATTCGACTTCGATTGGCCTTGATAGTCCTTGTCGGCTCATTTGCCAGCGCCCCATCCGCTGACACGGTTGGAAAAGGTTTTCCCAGCCCGTGCCTCTATGACGCCCCTTTTCGCCAGACAGAACCCTTGGCGGGCGGGCCAACGTTCCTGTGTGGTCGGGCGGGCAGCCCGGAACACCACGTAATTCGGGAGCTTAAACCACGAACTGCACTTCGCATGAGGTGCCTGGATTGGAGCTCTCGCTTGGCACGTGGCTTGCGCCATGGGGAACGGGGTAATCTGCGGATCGGGCTCCCGCTGTAGCTGTCAATTCTCGTGCCGACGCCGTCCCGGTTGGGCACTCACATCATGTTGGAAGTCATGCCGAAGCTCTGGATCGTTCATCGCAACCCGCAACAACGCGCGACCCTCGCACGGCTGTCCGGGCTCGACGAATCGGAGTTCATCGAAGGCGCCCCCCACGACCCCGACTTCGCTTCTTCGACGGAGACCCGCGACGGGGAGGCCCCGGCGGCCGTGATACTCGGTCTGCACGGAGATTTCGAGCTCGAACTGGATTTCGTTCATCGCCATCGCGCCCACCTGGCAGACACGCGTTGGCTCTTGCTCACAACGGCCGCCGACGCGGAAGAAGCCGCCAGGCTATTCAGGGCGGTCGGCCCAGAGATCCTCGACAGTCCCCCAAGCGATCGGACACTTCGTGCCTTCATCGCAGCCGCCGCCTCGAGGCGAGACGCCGCGAGTCTGGCGGAACGCCAATATCGCCAGCGGATCAGCGAACGCTTCTCCCTCTGGCTGGGCGGCGTCGAAGTCCCCGGGCTGCTGCGTGCGCTCGATCCGTCCCTGGCGCATCTACCGCTGCTCGTCCGGGGTGTGCCTGGAAGCGGGCGATCTCTCCTTTGTCACTACGTAGAGATTTTTCGCGCGGCACGAGGTCCGACCCTACGCCTCCAAGGCCCGGAACTTGGGACCCGCGAAGAATTGGTGCGGCGCATCTCAATGGCCGGCGCCGAGACGGTGGGCGGGCTCCGCTCGGTCTGGATCGATGAGATCGGTTCGCTCCCGGCGACCGAACAACGATCACTGGCGGAGCTGATCTCGCATGGCGGCCTCTCGTTGGGATCCGTCGAGACGGACATGTCGAAGCTCCGCTGGATCGCCACCGCAGGACCGACCGGTCTCGGCAACGAACTCGAGCCCCGAATTGAACAGGCCTTCGCTCCGCTTCAGGTCGAGGTCCCTTCTCTGCTCGATCATCCGGAAACCCTGGCCGCCTTCGCCCTCGAAGTCTCCCGCGACTGGACCCGATCGGTTGGTGGAGTCGCCCGGGAATTCGCCGACAGCGCCCTGCTGACACTCGAAACCCATCCCTGGACTGGGGATCGAGCCGAACTCGAGGCCGTGTTGCGCACGAGTCTCGCTGCATCGAGTCGCGAAGTCCTCGAAGATGTCGACCTTCGATTTTCATTCCCCAGCGACGACATCCAAGCGGACCGAGAGCCGGCGGGAACGACTTCCACAATCCCGATTCCAGGGCCTTCCCAATTCCCTTCGCCAATCCGCTCCCCGGTCCCTCCGCAATCGGTAGAGGTTCCGATCGAGAAATTCGGGGCGTCGGATGGATCGGAAGGCAGCCGGGCGCTCGACGCCATCGGCGCCTTGATCGAAGTCGAGGCGGAAGAGGAGGGGGGGACCGTCGACCTGGCCGGCGATCTGGACATCGCCGTCTTCGAAGATTCTCAGTCGAGCAGAGGACCCGCGCAGTCGGAAACCTCGGCGGACGAGAGCACGAGTCTGGCCGACAGCTCCTTCGATCTCTCGCGCTCCGCCGTGACGACTTCGCGGGCCCCCGATGCTGAAGGCGGGCTCGGCTGGAGACGGCTCGCGCGCAGCCTCTCCCACGAGATTCGAAATCCACTCGTTTCGATCCGGACGTTTGCCGAACTCCTGCCCGAACACTTCGAAGACGAGACCTTTCGCACGCGCTTTACGGAGCTCGTCGGCCGCGATGTCGCTCATATCAGCAACGTCCTGGCGCGCCTCTCGAATATCGCGGAGAGGGAAAAGTTCGAGGCCGAGCCCGTCGACGTGTCGGCGCTAATCGAGGAATTGCTCGAAGAACGGCGCGAACGCATCGCACGTGGAAGGCTCCTCGTGCTCCGAGAGCTCGAACGCGACGCCCCTCTCGCCTGGGCAGACGCACGTGGCCTGCAGATTGTGTTGGCGGGCCTGCTCGATCGAGCCCTCGAATCGCTGCCCGAACGAGGGGACCTCTTCGTCGCAACCCGTCACCTCGACCGTGGGGCGGACGGAAGGGCCAAACTCCGGATCCTCTTGCGCCACCACAACCCCACGGCGAGCAATCAAGCCGCGGCAGCCCTCCCCGAACTGGATCCTCAATCCAATATTCTCGAATACGTGCTGGCCGAAACCGTCGTCGCCTCGAGCGGCGGCACCCTCACCATCGATGCCACCGACGCCCAGGAAACCCTGATCCTCGTCGACCTCCAAACCCCGATCTAGGCCGCCAAACGAATCAACCTCCCAGACCCCCCTCCCAGCTAAGGGGCCGCAAGAGTGCTGTGATTTCGCGATCCTCGCAGCGCAGGCCCCCTCCCGTACGGTGAGAACGCCGCAGCGAGAAGATCGCGAAAGCGCGGTGCTATCGCGGCCCGTCCCTCGTGATAACCTAGGCCGATGGCGCGTATTTTGGTCGTGGATGATGAGCCGGGCGTACAGGAATCCCTGCGCATGTTGTTGAAATCCGAAGGCGAAGTGATGATCGCCGGCGATGTCGACTCGGCACTCCGTGAAGTCGTCCTCGCCACGCCGGATCTAATCCTGCTCGACCTCGTGATGCCCGGGCGTGACGGTCTCGATCTACTCGCCGAACTCAGCGAGCGCGGCGTTCGGGCACCCGTCATCGTATTGACGGCGACTAACACCGTGAACGCTGCCGTCGAAGCCATGAAACGCGGAGCGACTGATTTCATCACGAAACCCTTCGAGCTCGATGCGCTTCGAATCAAGGTTCGCAAGCTGATCGAGCAGGGCGAACTCCGGGAGGAGGTCGAACGACTTCGCGACGAAGTCGAGGACCGTCAACAGCTATGCGGCATGATCGGAAAGAGCGAGGTCATGCGCGCAATTTTTCGCAGCGTCGAACGAATTGCAAAGGCCGAGGCAACCATTCTCATTTCCGGAGAGAGCGGAACCGGCAAGGAACTCGTCGCGCGGGCCATTCACGATCTTTCACCCCGCAGCAAGGGCCCTTTCATAGCGGTCAATTGTGCCGCGATTCCACGTGATTTGATCGAAAGCGAGCTGTTCGGCCACGAAAAGGGTGCCTTCACGGGGGCCACGGATCGACGCATCGGACGCATCGAATCGGCCAACGAAGGTACGCTTTTCCTCGATGAGATCGGTGAACTGGACCCGGCCGTCCAGGTGAAACTCTTGCGCGCACTACAAGAACGAAAATTCGAGCGCGTCGGTTCCAGCACGACGATCTCCGTCGACGTCCGTATCGTGACGGCGACCAATCTCGATCTCGCAAAGGAAGTGGCCGAGGGAAATTTTCGAGAGGACCTCTACTACCGCGTAAATGTCGTACCGGTCGTGCTTCCACCCCTCCGCGAACGACGTGAAGATATTCGACTCCTGGCGCACAGTTTTCTTGCACGCGCCGACAGCGCCAAGAAACTAACAGCCGCAGCATTGGGTTCGCTCGAAGGATATAACTGGCCGGGCAACGTGCGCGAACTCGAGAACGCCATCGAGCACGGCCTGGCACTCTGCGACGGTGACACGATCGACCAGAAGGATCTTCCGATCGGCGTCGGGAAGACGGGGCAGGCCGAGGCACTCCGAGAACAATGGCGTCAGGGAGAGCGAAGCTTCGAAGACACCGTCGTGAGATTCGAAACCGATATCTTGCGTGAGTGTCTCGAGAGTCATCGTTGGAATCAGACACGCGCCGCGAACGCCCTGGGCCTGACGCGAAGGGTTCTCAAGCTGAAGATGGACAAACTTGGAATCGAATCACCCGAAGACCAGCCCCCTGACTGATCCTGGCCGCCCACCGGCGTACTATCTCGTACCGCAAGCGTCGGAGAACCGTTCGAACTCGAACATTCCAGATCCTTCTTTGAAAACAAATATCTATGCGGCTTCGTCAGCTCGAGAGGGCGCTCTCGTCGAGTAGAGCCGTCGGCGCGTCGACCTCCAATCTCGACCCTGTTGAAAAATAAAACATAAATAAAATCAATTAGTTAGACTCTTTTCTGCGTATTTCTGAATTCTGGCACATACCTTGCTGTATCCGGGGGCATGTCAGCCAATCTAGAAGCCATCGAGTCTGGCAAGCGCGGCACGCGAGCAGCGACCGAAGGGCGCAAGTCTCATCTCCTCGTCGTCGACGACGAACGCGGCCCGCGTGAGTCCCTGCGCATGATCCTCTCCGGGATCCACAAGGTCTCGATCGCCGAAGATGGCGCCGAGGCACTCGAAATCCTGCGAACGGACTCGATCGATCTGGTCACAGTCGATCTCAACATGCCCGGCATGAAGGGCGACGAACTCATGCGCACGATCCGCGCCGAGTTCCCACAAGCCGAGATCATCGTGATCACGGGCTGCGGGTCCGTCGAGACCGCGGTCGAAGGAATCCGTCATGGGGTCTTCGACTATCTGACCAAGCCCTTCGATGTCGTACAGGTCACCGCGTCCGTCGAGCGAGCACTCGCCCGTCGCGAAAGCCGCGCACGGATGGTGGACTTCCTCGAAGGCATCGGCCGCGTATTGGGTCGCAATCGCGATACCGAGTCCATACTCGATGAACTCGACAGCAGCGCGGCCATTCAGGAGAGGCTGCGCGCAGTGCTTACGGAACCGATCCTGGGTCCCGGCGTCGGCAGCGCTCGGGTCGGCGGACCCCGGACGATCGAATTTCTCGAAGTGCTCGCCGAAACGATCGAGAGTCGCGACATCTACATGCGCGGTCATGCCAGGCGTGTCGCCTTCTATGCCGAACTCGTCTCCACTCGACTCTGCCTATCGCGCGAAGAGCGAGATCATGTCCGAATGGCCGCTTTCCTGCACGATATCGGCAAGGTGGGAGCAGCCAGTGATCTGCTCGCCGGAAGGGTCATACCGGAGCCCGAGCGCCTCGAATCCATCCACGACCATCCCTCCATCGGCGAGCGACTCCTTCTGCCGCTGGGCCTGGCGATTCCGGTCGCGACCACGGTGCTTCATCATCATGAGCGCTACGACGGCAAGGGCTACCCCGATGGCCTCGCTGGCGACGATATTCCCCTGGCGGCTCGGATCATCGCCGTCGTCGATGCCTTCGATGCCATGACTTGCGAACGACCCTATCGGGCCGCCAAGACCCACGAAGAAGCACTCGACGAGCTACGTCGAGAAGCCGGCGCTCAATTCGATCCGAGTCTCGTCGATCTTTTCTGTTCATTGGCCGAAAGCGGCGCGCTCGAAGCCGTGGGTGCCGCCGGATCTCTCGGTTCCATCGATGCCGCGGAACGGGATCTTTTCGACTCGAACAAACGAGGTGCTGCATGACTGCCACGAGCGAAGCCTACGCTGCTCGAACACGAGATGGTGCCGATCGCGAAGCCAGCTATCGAACGACGCGTTCCGAAGAACGTAAACGCACGGTTCATGTCGTCGAATACAGCCGCTACCCCCGCCGTCTGGCGAACGAGGGACGGCATGTTGGATATACGCAGGATCGGTCGCAGACCGGACTTGGACTCGACCTGAGTGAGCGCGTCTGGCCTGGAGAACTCCTACACGTCAGGCTGCGCAACATCGACGGCACCGTGTCGATCGACGGACTGGCGCGGGTGGTCTGGTGTCGGGAGAAGCGTGATGGACGTGCCGAAGCCGGATTGTCGATGCTTCGAGAACGCAACAACAGCCCGATGATGCGCGTACGACGTAGCGCGAGCGAGTCTCGGCGTCGCAAGCGACTGGAATAGATCGGGAACGGAAAACCAAGTGCTCGGCACTTCCCCAGTCGAACACGGAGGTCAGCAACGCAAGTTCCATCGAGGTCACGCTGGGGGCGAGGGCCATGGCGAATAAACCGGGGGGTTGCCACGGCCCCGCCTCCACACCTCCTCGATTCAACTCTGAAGCCAACGGGCTTCGCGAGCAAAACTTGCTGCGAAAGACACCCCGGCTCCGGAGCAATTCCGCAACCTGCTAGATTCTGGATCTATGTTTGGCATCGGACCGATGGAACTCATGGCGATTCTCGTCGTCGCGCTACTCGTCTTCGGACCCAAGCGCATTCCCGAACTCGCGCGAACGGTCGGGCGCGGCCTCGCAGAGTTCCGTCGCGCCAGCAACGACCTTCGACAGAGCCTGGCACTCGATGAGTTACAGCGAGACCTTCGACAGGACTTGTCCCCGAACAAGACCATCCATCGTCCGCAGGACCGACCCGCTCAAGCCGGCGATGATGTCGAAGCTTCCGACGAATCGGTGGCTCCCGCTGATCAAGAGAGCGAGCAGTCCGCAGGTTCGAGCGAACCCGAAGCGAGTGATAGGCATTCAGGCGAGTTGCCCCTAGGCGCGGAACACGAAACCGAACATCACGACGTCGACGACACTTCAGACGGCTCCGACGTATCCGGTGCATCCGGTGCATCCGGTGCATCCGATGCGAATCTCGCAAAGGAGCCTCAACATACCAATCGTCCGGCAGACTCGGAGCTCGGCAACATTCCGGTCGCCGGCTCAAAACCGGCGGACACGTCGCGTGG
>Ga0310120_10004126_pt1 | contig 10258 bp, 7 predicted proteins | sample CB27_AW_983_MG_FD_203506 | JGI IMG/M metagenome (GOLD analysis project Ga0310120, IMG submission 203506) | Marine microbial communities from Western Arctic Ocean, Canada - CB27_AW_983 | ecosystem: Environmental > Aquatic > Marine > Oceanic | place: Canada: Western Arctic Ocean | collected... | reverse complement strand
TTGGGGGAGATGCGAGTTTGAACGGGACCCTCGAGGTCGTGTTGTTGGGCGACTTCCAACCGCAAGGTGGAGATGAATTCGTCGTGTTCGACTTTGCCGCGACGCTTGGCGAATTCGACGCGGTCCGCTTGCCGGCTTTGTCCAGCGGATTGGCCTGGGATGATGCAGCGCTGTATGCGTCCGGGACTCTGTTGGTTGTACCTGAACCGGTGGCGTATTGGCTGATGTTAGCCGGCGGTTTGTTGATGGGGATTGGCATGCGTAGGCGTAACCATTGCAGGGCGCGGAAATCAGAGCGCCGAAGGAGCCAGACTCTTACGACTTCAGCTACATCGTATTGCCAAAATCTCACGACTTCAGCTACGTTCCCAGTTTTCGCACTGGGCATCGCGCTGTGGCTTGTCCACCTGTCATCGATCGCCATGGCGCAGCTTCCAGTGACCAGCAACCTGATGGTTCATTTTGACGCCAGTGACATCAACGCCAACGGGACCTCCGCGGACAACCCAGGCGACGGAGCGAATGTGACGGCTTGGATCGACATGGCCAACAGCAATGTCGCGGCCGAGAGCACGAACCCGCCTATTTTCAGGCAATTCGGCATCAACGGGAATCCAGCGGTGGTGTTCAACGAAAACGGCGAGGCCAATCAGATTCTTACGGTGCCGGACGACAACACGCTGGACGTAGGGACGGGGAGCTTTACCGCCTTTGTGGTGGCCGCCACCGATGAAAATGGCAGTACCGGCCCTCAAGTTTTCTGGGACCATCGTGACGGGTCAGGGGAATCGTTCCGGGGCAGCAATTTCTTTCTTGAGCATCGCACAGCGGGACAAACCAGCGACGGCTCCGGCCCGGGTATGACATTGGCCGCTCAGGTCAACACGCCAACTGGTGTCACCGGTTACAATACGCCCGCCGACGCCGATCCCGGTGGCAACAAGAGTGCCAACCCGCTCATTCCGGACGATTTTGAGGACGGACAAACGCGAGTTTATTCGGTCGTCTTCGACCGCGTTAATGACGGCGATGGGACGAATGTTTTTTTGGAATCGACTCCGCGCCAACGATCCTCGGGGCGAAAGACGACGGCACGTCCCCACCGCCGCCTGTCGGCGATTCGTTTTCCAATAACACCTTTAAGATTGGTTGGAGTGATCTCATCGCTAACGCATTTCTGAATAATGGGCGCATCGGCGAGATGATCCTTTACAACACGGAATTGTCCTCGGCGCAATACAATAACGTGCTCAACTATCTTTTCAACAAGTATGATTTTCCCTTGCCGGGCGCCTGGAATGTCAGCGAAGGAGGGGACTGGAAAATCGCCAGCCATTGGGTGGGCGGAATTGTACCGAATTCGAGTTCGGCAACAGCTACGTTTGGAATCGCAATAACATCACCCAGTACGGTTTTTACCGATCAGGATGTGACCGTCGAGACGATTCGGTTCGACCACTTGCTGGGCTACGGCGTCTCCGGTGGCGGCACGATTCAATTGGATTCGGCGGCGGGCAACGCCGTGATCGAAGTTGCCCAAGGGGATCATCAATTCCAGGCGGTTGTCAAGCTCATTGACCCGACCGAAGTGGATGTGACTGGCGGCGCCTCGTTGGCCTTTAACAATACGCTGGACCTCAACGGCAACCTGCTGACCAAAACGGGTCCTGGTACCATGTCGATCAACAACGTGTTGGCGTTCGGGACCGGCTCGATTGACCTCCAGGAGGGGAGGATTACTGGGCACGGCACCGTGAGAGGAGACGTCACCAATGACGGCGGCACGGTCTCCCCAGGCAACAGTCCAGGCGTCATGGAGATCGGAGGCGATTACCAGCAGGGTCCGCTGGCGTCATTGTTGCTGGAGATCGGCGCCAGTGAAGCTGGCAACGAGCATGACGTCTTTCAAGTTGCTGGCACGGCTTACCTCGATGGCGCTTTGGAGGTGGTACTGGTCGATGGTTTCATCCCGGAGCAGGGAGACCAATTTGATTTGCTGAAGTTGGCCACCGTCGTGGGAGGTTTCGAAAAGATACAATTGCCGACTCTCGCCCTTGGGCTCAGCTGGGATGCCAGTGCCCTGCACACCGAGGGTCGTCTGTTGGTCAACACCATTCCGGAACCTGGCGGCTGGTCTCTTTTAGTGAGTTCGATAGCCGTTTTCGGCGTGGCCTTTCGCCGGCGCGCGTCTCCAGCGGCTCTCCCGCGAACCCGTGTCGATACGGTGGGGAGCTAAATCAACCCAGAAATCGGCTCGCCGTGGTAGATCGGTTGCGGGTTCTCCCGAGCCTCGAAAGAGTCTTCATCGTACCAAACGGCGGTGCACGGAATCCCTAGCACTTCGTAGATCGTGGCCGCCATGTTCTCAGGGGTCGAAAGTTTCAGGTTTTGAAGTAGCGGACCAACCCCACCGCCTGCTCAAACGATCCGATGAAGGAGGTCCTCGTCGGCTGCCAGGCGGTTGAGGTTTTCGACGCAGATTTCCACTCGACGTCGCACAGTGCCCCTGGTTGTCCCGGCAATGTGGGGCAACGCGTAGAAATTGGGATGCTGAAAGACGGGATGACTCGTGTCGGGGATGACGCCTGCGTGCACATCGATGCCAATCCCCGCGATTCGGTTTTCCAAGAGCGCCGTGAAAAGCGCCGATTGATCCACCAAGTCGCCCCGCGACAAGTTGATAAAACTTGCGCTGGGCTTCATCAGATCGATCTTTTGCTTGTTGACAATCCCCATGGTCTCAGGATTAAGGGGCAGATGGAGCGAAACGAAATCAGCCTCCGCAAAGATGCGATCCATCTCGCTTGGCGTGCCGACGAATTCTGGACCATATTCGTCCAGAAATTCCTGTGGGATGTCCATCGGTTCAACAATCATTAGCCGCATTCCAAACGATTTTGCGAGTCGAGCCAATTCGCGGCCACTTGCGCCGAAGCCAACCAGACCCAGCGATTGGCCTTCCAGTTCGCTGCCCATGGGAACGTGCACTTTTCCTTCTGACATAATCTGCTGAGCTTCCTTGAATCGATGGACGATCATGAGCATGAACATGATTGCCCCTTCGCCCAAGCCGAGGGCGCTGGTGGAGCCCGGGCAATGACAGACGGGAATACCGGCACTTGCGAGCATGTCCACGTCAAAAAAATCGTAACCCACGGTAACGATTTGCCACAATTTCGCGCTCTTGGCAGCATCGACAAACTCCTGCTTGCCATTGGCGCCGCCCATGTCGACCACCGCATCGACACCCGCGAATTGTTCCTCGATTGGGCTTAGCGGATCGAACACACGCACGTCGTGGCCTTGGCCAACCATCTCCATTAGTACGTCGTCCCTGTGCCGGTCGGCGCCAGATTGCTGTAGATATATGACATTGAGGCGAGACATGTTGGGTCCGTGGCGCGATGTCGTTGAAAAAAGCCATAATAGCCGCGAGTTGCGTGTAGTGGTGGAGGAAAACCGTATTACGTTGAATGTTTGCGGATGAACTCCAGCGCCCGTTCGATCACTTCGTCCGTGACCTGCATATGACCCGCTGTTGGATAACGATGGAATGTGTGGCGGGCACCGCTTTTCTTCAACGCTGTTACCATCAGCAGCGCGTTTTCGATCGGCACGGAATGGTCGTTGTCGGAATGCAGAATCAGCAGCGGTTTCATCTCCTTGCGAACGTGATTCACCGGAGATGCCAACCCTCGAGCTTCGATCGGGTCTCCTGACGCGGGAGTCCAAATGTCGCCCCAGCTTAACGTGTTGAGTTCGTAGTTGGCGGCTAAACTGATCACCGCGCGGATGTCGTTCGACGCTGCTTCCCATCCGCCCGTTCGCGGGAACGGTCCGTCGCCGAGAGTCGCTGCCAGCGAAACCAAGTGTCCGCCAGCCGACTGACCTATCAGAAAGATTCGGTCGGTATCAATATTGAGCTGTTTCGAATGAGCGTGCAGATAGCGGATGGCGCACTGCAGGTCCTGATAACAAGCGGGCGGCGCAGTACAACCTACCAGCCGATAGTCGATCGACATCGCATAGAATCCGAATCCAGCCCACTGCTTGACATTGATCGTCGAAGTGTCCCGCTTGTGACCGCCTTGCCAGCGACCGCCGTGGACCGAGAGAATCGCCGGCAGTGGTGCCGTTGATTCCGGAAAGGCGACGTCGGCCAGCAACCCTGCTCCGTGGACTTGGCCATATGTTACGTTCTCGCGGTAAACGATCTTCGCCCCCTTATTCCCTGACGTTTTCGAGTCACCTGCAGCTGCAAGTTGGCTTGACCTGACGAGCATGACGGCGAGCGCACACACCAGGCCGACAGCACCCAGTTTTCCATTAATCATCGCGTCATCCCTATTGTAAACGTGTCATTGGTTAGGCGGTTGTTTCTGTGAAACTAAAAATTCAATCAAGTCCGTCAATTCGCTATCTGTCATCTGTTGTTCGAGCCCCGCGGGCATTGTACTAAGCGGATCGACTCGCAGTTCTTCGATCGCTGAGCGAGGGACGACTTGTAACTTACCATCTTTGTCGCCCAGCGTAATCAACTCAGGTGTCTCGGTGGTTTTGACTCCTGTGAGAACTTTGCCGCTGTTGAGCAAGACGATCGTCGTGCCGTAGCTGGGGGCAACCGTGCGACTCGGTTCCAAGATCGATTCGATTAAATGGATGCGTGAAAACCGACTTCCAACACCGGTCAGATCGGGATCGATGCTTCCGCCTTGTTCACCCATACGATGACACTTCATGCAAAGAGACTTTTCGACATGGGCCAGTAGTTCCCGCCCTCGCTCTACATTGCCGCCACCTTCAAGCACGAGTTGTGTCAGCCGTTCGTGTTCAGCCGTGGAACTCTTGGGGCGAAAACGAACATGAAACCGCGGCGTCGTCGAATCCGTCGTCACCCGCACAAGCAACCGGTTTGTTCCCGCGAGCAAAGGGGCCTCGAATCGATCGGAACTCGGTTGAAACGTCGCTGTGTTTTCGCGTGTGTAAGCCAGCTCGCCGTTGATCCACGTCTGTAACGACCCCTCGCTGGAGGCGAGGAACTGAGCCTGCATCGCTTTGGCGGTCACCAGTTCGATCCATCCCAACCAAGCGGCCGGGCCGCTGCCGACATTGGCTGGTTTTAAGTTCACGACGGCGTCGGTCCCCGCCGAAAAGATGTCTTGCCAACGATTGGAATCCGTGGACGCGATTCCACGTTTGTCGGTATGGTTGATCTTCTGAATTATGGATTCGGCTTCATCTTCCCTGATAGGACTCATCGTCGACCACAATAGTGCAATCCCGCTGTCGCCCTGCAGTTCCGCAAGCGCGTTATTAATTATCCACCGGTCTTTCGAACCCGCCTGCTGGTTTTCCTTCCAACAGGACAATACACGGACGACCGCCGTCAAAACCTCGACCGAGCGGTTTGTAGTAGCGACTTCAGAAACCGGACCCAACTGTTGCACACTGCCAAAGTCCGCTAGGTAGTTCAGTGCCGCCAACTGAGTTTCGGGTCGCTCCAAGGCGTTGACAGCCAGCGGGACGGCTCCGGATTCGTTGAGTTGATGCAATGATTCCAGACTCGCCCGGCGAAGCTCCGCATCGTCATCGTCGGCTGTTTTCAAGAGCAGTCGACCGCATTGTGTATTCCCAGTGCGCCCGCGACCGACGCGGCTATGCGGCGGACCCGCAGATCACGATCGCTTAACAGGGACAAAACCTGAGACGATGCCTGGGCGGTCTTTCGTCGACCGAGAGCCTCCAGAGCAGCCACCCGAACGTCAGGCTGCGGAGAGTCCAATTTGTTCAGCAGCAGTCGATCGCCGGAGACACGCGGTCTCCGGCCGATTTCCGTGAGAAGCGCTGCCAGCACCGGACCATCTTCGGTGGCATTGGCCAGATTGAGCAACCGCTCTTCGTTATCCCGGTTCATCCCGCGGTTGTACAAATCGAGCGCCGCCAACCGGTTATGATCGGTTCGCGACTTGGACGCGATCGTTTGGGCCAGCAAGGGCCGGACGTCATCGGCTGGATAGGTTTGAAGCGCTTCGAGCATCGCCGTCACGTTGTCGGAATTCTTCTCGGCCGGCAACCAGTCGGACAACGCCGCCAAAAGGACAGGGACTTTTTCGCGCAGCATGCGCTCGAGAGCCAGCATTCGGACGGAATGTTCCGGATCGGCCAACGCCTGATTCAGTATCTTTCCGATGCGGTCGGTTCGTTCCCAGACGACCGTGTTGGCAGGACGTGGCTCCGGGCGGAAACCCCAGTAACTCCACTGCCCCGGTTTTTTGTAGACGCGCGACAAAAGATCAACAAATTCCCCGCGACCAGCGGGATGGGGTTCACCTTCCCATCGGCTAATAATGCCGTCAACCACCGTCTCGTTTGCCTGGTCGGCGAGCGCTCGCAATGCCAATGCTCTCAAACCTGCGTCCCGTGCCGACAGTCGCGCCGCCGCCTCGGCTTGATCGGAAACATCCAGCAACTTTAGCACCGCCGACCAGTTATTTGATCGACGCAACAGTTGCATCGCCCCGTGATCGAGGGCCGCGTCGCCCCCCTTGCAGTGTTGCGAAATCCAGGAGGGTGCGTCGGACCAGTGGAGTCGCCCCAGAGCCGCCAGCACCTCCAGAACCACCCGCGGGTCGGCGTCCTTGCCCAGCTCAGCCAGGTCAGCGGCGATTTGTGTTTCACCTCGGTCGCCTGCGGTTACGTCCTCAATGAGGATCGGGTCGGTCAAATCAGCCACTGCGCGCACCGCCTGAACCTGGACACGGGAATCAGGGTCGCCTCGAGCGATGTCCAAGAGGATGTCAATCGGGTTGTCTGCCGTGCAATGAGCGATGATCCAGACCCCGTGCATTCGACCGAGGGCGCTGGATTCTTGATGCTCCATCGAAGCTCGGAGACGTTCCATCGTCTTCTTTCCACGCTGTCCCTCACCCTGAACCCGCCGCTGAATCTCCATTTGGGCCGCGAACCGTTGATGATGACCTGGCGATCCCAGCCATTTGATCAACTCCTCATCACTGGTGTCTTGTGTAATTTTATTGACAACCACAGTCGTTGCCGATTTCGTGACAACCGAGACCCGATAAATCCGCCCCCGCCCTCGGTTGGGACGCTGGCCGTCACCCCAGTCGGAAACCAGCAAACTGCCATCGTAGTCGACCACGAGATCGGTCGGTTTGAATCCGTAAGGGTCGTCTGGGGATCCAGCCGCGAAATCCACTTTCTGCATCAGCTGGAAGGAACTGCCGGAACGTTCTCTTGCGTAGCGGACAACCGCCCGACCCCACTCGCAGAAATAGAGGCTGTTGCGGAATTCGTTTGGAAATGCGGTTTCCAGATATGCCGTTCCTCCCGCTGAAGAACCGCGGCCGAGATCCGACAGCGGCGTCATCGCTTCTGCCGGGCGCTGGCGAAATAGGTAGGGATAACCGTGGTTTGCGCCGTGAAAACTAAGGCAGACGCGAATCATGTAATCGCCCCCGTCGTTTTCGTTGTCGCGAACAAACACATTCAGTTCTTCGTCGAGGGCAACGTCGTAGATATTCCGCAGCCCAGAGGCAAACAGGTGAAGATCACGACCATCGGGGCGGCAACGAAGGATTCCTCCTTCTTGAAACAGCAGCCGATCGCCCTCAGGACGCCGCACATCACAACCACGATCGCCCAGCGCAAGATACAGCCAGCCGTCGTGCCCAACGACCACACCGTTGGCACAGTGCAGGCGGGTGGGGTTGTCTTCCGGAGGCAGACCAAGTCCGCCGAACAAATCCTGGCGAACGTCGGCGACACCGTCGCCGTCGGTATCGCGCAAAGCAGTCAATAGCGGAGCATGCATGACGAAAACCGTACCGTTGTAGAAGGCCAGTCCTTGAATCGAGTTGAAGCCGCCGGCGTAGAGTTGCGACTTGTCGGCGTACCCGTCGACGTCGCTGTCGCTGACAAGCCGGACTTCGTCGCGCTTGACAATTTCCAAACCGAGACCGGTCATGTAGTCGTAGGCGACGTAAAGCGTTCCCTGATGTGGTCCAATCGAGATCACCGAGGGATACTCGACGAGCGGATCACAGGCAAATAGAGTTGCTCGGAATCCGTCGGGAACCGTCAAAGGCGGGAATCGATTTTCAGTCGCGGGACCGGTGACTTGTGTCTTGTTCTCGGCTGCTAAAATCAAGTTCAGCTCTGACGCGGCAAGACTCATACCGATTACCAAAGACAGGACAACGTTGACGGCTGGCCCCATGATAACTCTCGACGGTTCTGAACGAAGAACGCGGAAACGGTAAAGCTCCCATTACGCCAGATTGACCGACGATTCGCAATGACAAGTCAATAATGTCCGTTTTGGACTACATGCCATGCCTCGAAAAACCTAACCAGCCCGCCTCGAGGCGCCGAATGCCCAGGTTCTTACCCACAGATTCTGCTGACGAAGCATTTTTGTTATTTGAAGATCCACTTCGAGCCCGGGGCTACTGATCACGATGCACCCAGCGGGCGGCCACCATGGAAAGGACCAGTATGACAGGCAAGATAACAAAGTGCCACGGCGTATGTGCGCACATGGCCCTGACCGCGATGAATGTAAATATCACAGCTGCGATCAGGCTGAGCGCCACCAAAGCCCAATTCATCCGCAAGGCAGGGGGTAGAAAACGCCAATCGGCCCAGACGTTGGCTACACAAAATACACCGCACATAAGGATTCCGGCATAGATCGCTGGAAAGGTAACGATGGAGATCAGCGGTATTTCGGGAAACGGACGCTTAATCCAAACAATGGCCACGCCGCCGAAGAGTACCCAGGTGATTGTTAGCCAGTGAATCCTGCTTTCTGTCAACCAGCTCCCGACGCGCGGTAGTGAGCGAAAGTAATCGCCACTAATCCTTGCCGACATCTCGGGGCCACCGTAGACGTTGCCAAAAAATGCCAAGAACACAGCTAAAAGGTAAATTGGCAAGAGCATGGGACTGAGTGTCGTCAAGAATTGGCTTTGGTGCAGCAGCAACTCCTCGTCTTTTTCCGGGACCAGTTGTTGAGGCTGCAAAATGACGCTGGCCAAGATCGAAAAGCTTACAGCGATCACGACAATCATCACCATGCTCAGCACCGTGTCGATCAAAGCCGCTTTGACCCATACGCGAGCCGGATGTTTGTTGTCCATCGCAATCTCTTGCAATTCGTCGGGCCCGGCGAGTTCCATATTGCTAAGGCCCCAATTTTTTTCTCGCAGAAACGATGCATAGCCCAGATAGTCCGCTGCGGCACCGCCAATCACCGACGCGGCCACCGTCAGCTCGATCCATACCGGGCGACTGGCAAAGCTAGGATACTTGTCCAAAATCGAATCGGGATACTCGGGAAGTTGTGGCACAAAAAAACCATACAGGACCTGAAACCAATCGGGGCCGACGTAAATGACGGCAATGAAGATGCAGACCAGCATAAGGCCAAGTATGGCCATCTGGACGCGCTCGAGAAAAGCGTAGTTACCAACCAGCAATAAGACGAACGACACAGCGACCCAGACCGAAGCCCAAAAATAAAGATCGCCGCGCGGAAAAATGTTGGCACATATGCTGCCGAGGAGTCCTGTCTGAAGGGACGCCCAAATTGGGGCGCAGACGATGAATATTGAGAAGAAGAACAGCGGCAGCCAACCCCGCGGTCCTGGCACTTCATTCCAGCGTTCCATGGGATGAGCCCCGCTAAGGATCATGTGCCGCGCGCTGCAGTAGCACAAGACCCACTTAAACAGGGCGACCAGCGGAAAAATCCAAAGCAGCTTAAACCCGAAGACGGCCCCCAGCCGCGATGGAAACAGCAGTTCTCCGCTACCGACCGTCAAAGAGGCGATGACGGCTCCAGGCCCAAAAAACCTCAACCACATTAGCGGATTACGTGACAAAAGCGGACGTGGTGGTGCAAGACAAGATTGTGTTTCGTCCATCAATTCCTCGTTCGAGGTAGTCGGTCTGAAAAGGAGACTATGAGTTTTTAAGATAATGAGTGGTGTTTACTGATCTCCAAACCTGGTTGATCCGGAGATGTTATTGGCGAAGAGCGCCAGCCCGATTGCCGGCCAGGTCAACGTCCGAGAGGCCAGGAAGTAAGCTTCGCCGCCCGATGGTTTTCGTTCACGGATGCCGGCTGCCAGTCCGAGCGCCACAATGCCTGCCAGATAGGCGCCTGCCAGATAGGCGCCTGCCAGATAGGCGCCTGCCAGATAGGCGCCTGCCAGATAGGCAACGACGATCACCAAAT
>Ga0310120_10004124_pt1 | contig 10259 bp, 7 predicted proteins | sample CB27_AW_983_MG_FD_203506 | JGI IMG/M metagenome (GOLD analysis project Ga0310120, IMG submission 203506) | Marine microbial communities from Western Arctic Ocean, Canada - CB27_AW_983 | ecosystem: Environmental > Aquatic > Marine > Oceanic | place: Canada: Western Arctic Ocean | collected... | reverse complement strand
CCTGACCAACGCGGACTTGGACTACGCGGACCTGACCCTCGCAGGACTGCCCGGCGCGAACCTGACGGGCGCGAACCTGACCGGCGCCACACTCGATTGGATTTCCTCTGGAGGAATCGTCGGTAACCCCACCCTGCCCGCCAGTTGGCAGCTCAGAAGCGGGTACCTGGTTGGGCCAACGGCAAATTTGACAAGTGCGAACCTAGAAAACAAGAACTTGACCGGCGTGAATCTGTCCTCTGCTATCCTGATCGACGCTAACCTGTTCAACACCAACTTAACCAACACAAACTTGGCCTCCGCAATCCTCAATGAAGTTGTCTCTGGAGGAATCACCGGCACCCCGGCGGCCTTGCCCCCCCACTGGCAACTCACAAGCGGGTATCTGGCTGGGCCAAAAGCAAATCTGTCGAACGCAAACCTGGCCGGCGCGCCCCTGGACTCCGCAAATCTCTACGACGCGAACCTGACCAACTCCCAACTAGCCAATTCGGACCTACGCTACGCAAACCTGTACGACGCGGATCTGACGGGCGCGGACCTGAGTCAAACGAAGCTGGGAAGCACGAACCTAGCCAATGCGAACCTGGCGGGCGCGAACCTGGCGGGCGCAAACCTGTGGGGCGCAAATTTGGACGGCGCGCAGCATCTCAACTCGACCTCCGGCAGCCCCAACTATTATCCCAACACAAAACTCCCCCCCGGCTTCAACCCGGTTGCCCGAGGCTGGACCCCGACACCTTTTTGCGACTTTAGCGGTGACGCGGATTGCGACCTGCAAGATCTCGACCTTCTAATGTCTGACCTGGAAGAGGTCGATCTCCTGACCCCTGGCGAACCGGACGGTTCCTGCTCGGGCACGTTAATCAGCCCGACCTTCGTCCTGACCGCCGCTCACTGTGCCCACAAAAAACCCTCCGATCCCTCCGATCAAACACGGGGTCAACCGTTGGGTGATACCGATGGAACGTTCGAGATCGGCGGTAAAAGTTATGCGACTTCAAAGGTAACCGTGCACCCGAATTACGCAAGACCATTAGGAAACGATGCAAGTCACGACATTGCCCTTTTCGAACTGAGCCAAGCGGTAACTGACATTACTCCCAGTCCAATCTTTACCGGCACGCCGCAGGACGGGGATGTATTGACGCTGGTCGGTTTTGGCTATGGTGGCGACGGCAACACAGGTCACGATGGGGTGTACGGCACTAAGCGCATGGGCACAACGGCCATCGACGATGTTACCGGCACCTTAATTTGGTGGAATTTTGACGACAACACGGAAAGCAACACCACGCCCGGTGACAGCGGCGGCCCGGCCTTCCTGCTGGTCGATGGAGCATACCAAGTGGCCGGCGTCACCTCCGGTGGCGCGCTAGAAAACGCCGCCATCGGCGACACATCCTACAATACGCGAGTCGACTTCTACGAGAACTGGATTGCACAGTATGTCGACCTTGACGAGGCGCCTGATGGTAGCGGACCAAGGATTTCCGTACCCCGGATTATCAACGGCACACCCATCGACTCAAGCGTTTTTCCTTCCGTCGGGAAGGTTTTCTACCGTTTCACACGTTACATTGACCCCCACGATCTAAATTCCGATGGCACCGGTAACTTGTTAGACATCACGGAGTGGCTCTCACAAGCGGCCACCGCAAATGGTTACGGCTCACCCTATCTGCCCGGTGATACGGATTTGGATCGCGACGTGGACCTGAGCGACTACAACAAGCTGGCCACCAACTTCGATCCGGTCGGTTTCCAGGGACCTCACGGCTGGAACGATGGCAACTTTGACGCGGACAACGACGTTGACCTGAGTGACTACAATGCGCTGGCAGCCGGTTTCAACCCCGCCGGTTACGGAGCCGCAGCCGTACCCGAACCGACCAGCGCACTTCTTGCACTGCTGGGCATGCTGCTATTCAGTGTGTTTGGCAGGTCGCCGGTGCGACTTGCCAGTGACCCGGGATAAGTCGCCCGAAACTCGGTGTCATTCTTCCATCAGGAAGTCACGTCGGAGCGATTGAATATCAGCCGCTCCGCTGCAGGACAGAGTGATCAGGATCCTGGCGCAACCAATCCAGCGCTGGTGGTAGGTAGCTGCTGATGCCGATGTGCTGCAAGACGCGACGGGAAGCGAAAGTAGGCCCGGAGGGATTCGAACCCCCGACCAAGGGATTATGAGTCCCCTGCTCTAACCGCTGAGCTACGGGCCCAAAGCCTTTGTAACATGCAAGTTACATTCGTTTCCAGAGGTGACATTTTGAATTTGGCCACCATGAATCCACCCTGCGGCAGAAGTGAGGCTATCCCAGACTATTTTCTTGCCCCTGTTGGGTGTCCAGGCTTGGAACCTGCAACCGGTCTGTAACCGTGTTCAATTGGGCTGCCACGTAGTTTTGAAGATCTTATCGAGTGGCTTCGTGAGAGCAGCTTCCCCTACGGAGTGCTCCTGATGACCGGTACGGGAATCGTACCCGACAGCGAATTTACTTTGCGAATTTACTCTGCGGCGAGGCGATGTCGTCGAGATCACCATCGACGGTGTGGGCACTCTCTCCAATCTCGTCAATTGACATTCATCGCTGTTCACTCCGTGATCTAACCAGAGAGACCATAGCGGGCGCTCGAAAGGCGGCGTATCCTGCTAAAGGATCAAACTCAAACGCAGAGCCAGTCACGTTGTGGGTTCCCAGCCCGGCGCGTATTCTCGTTTCCAATGACGCATCGCGTCCGGGTCATTCAGGATGCGCCCCGTTTCGGGATCACAGGTCAACGTACGGCCCGTACGGTGCGCAATGTTACCCAAGTGGCAGAGCAACGTACTGCGGTGCCCCTCCAAGATCGGAGCATTCAGCGTTGAACTATCGGCCTGACGGACGGCAGCCAAGAAATTTGCTGCGTGAAGTGACGGACTTTTGTCAGATTCTTGATGGGCTTCCTGCACTTCGTTGGCCCGATCGAAAATCTGAAAACTGCCGCTGGCGGCCAATTCCAATGAACCCTCTGTCCCGTAGAAAGAAACGAACGCTTGATCTTGCACGGGATGTCGATTGCAGCTTACGCCATGCCAAGTGATCATCTTCTCGTGGCCAAATTCGAATCCAACCGTATGCGTGTCGGGTGTCTCCTGATCGTCCCGGTATGCGTACCGTCCGCCGACGGACGTCACCCGACTAGGATACGATACACCGAGTCCCCAACGACAAAGATCGAGCGTGTGAATGCCGTTGTTGCCCAGCTCACCGTTTCCCCAGTGCCAACACCAATGCCAGTTGTAGTGGACAACGTTATCCCGAAAGTCCCGGCGCGGCGCGGGGCCCTGCCAGAGATCGTAATTCAGTGAGTCGGGAACGACCGCAACATGCCCCGTTCCGATCGAGCCCCGTGCCGCGCTGTACCAAGCGCGGGCCAAAGTGGCATTTCCAATTGCCCCGTCATGGATTCGCTGAATCGCCAACTGCGTGCCGGGGCTGCTGCGCCTTGTTTACCAATTTGTGATAAGGGGTGAAAGAAGCCATCAGCCAGATTCTATCACGCACTCTGCCGCAGTGGAAAATCCCTCGCAACTCACTGCCATGGGTGAGGATGCTCAGGACTTGTCAACAAGGCTATGTAACCATCCCATGAAATGGACCCAGGCCCAGAGAACCCAGAGGAGGCCAAAAAAAACGGCGAAGATCCCCGACCCGATCGTTAAGACAGGGTGCAGTTCAAGTATCGCCAGAACGATGGCCAGCCCAACCATTCCGCCCAACGCCCAGAAGTTCCCTTTGGTAACAATCAACGGAAAGAAAATGATCTTGAAGATCAAGATCAAGATCTTGTCCAACAGGTTTCGTTCCTCTCCCCCCGCCCTGCGGATGATGAAGTTAAACAGGGTCCCCATGAACAGAGAACCGAACAGCATGGAAAACCCCAACACGTGCAACTCAAACGATTCCACCCCAGCTTCCAGCACCGCGCGGCTTGCCTTGCCCGGGTCGTACGATACCGAAACGGTTTTTCCAAGTGGGTAACGGGAAACGGTCTCCTGCGCGCCATACGGGTGTCCGCCGATCACCAAGACATTCGAGCGATGCTCAATCCCCTCGACCGTATAGACATACTCGATATCCGCCGAATAGGTGGTACCATCTTCGTCGGTGTGAGAGGTGACCTCCGAGGTGACGATCTTTCCTGACACAACCGGCCACTCGGCGCTGGCCCTGGCTCCTCTCCGCTGGAGCTGGCCGTAGAGGATCAGCACCAACCCGATAGCGCCAATGATGCCCCAGATAAACAGCAGCGCATGACGTTGCGTGCGTCCTTCCGCTTTCTCCTTGTCCGCTTTCTCCTTGTCCGCTTTCTCCTTGTCCGCTTTCTCCTTGTCCGCTTTCTCCTTGTCCGATTCAGACGGCGTACGATTGGACATAGCAGGTAGCTCTCCTGATGATGTTGCAGTCCATACCATTTTCTGCGGGAATTGACCGTGAAACAAAGAATCGATGCCAGTTGCAAATCGCTCCTACTTGGCGAGCAAGTCGAGAATCTCCTGTTTTTCGAGTCCGTCGACCAGGCCCTTGGGCATAGGCGAGATTGGGGAATTCCGCCGCGTAACGATTTCCTGCTTGGAGAAAGAAACAATCTTGTCTGGGGCAAGTGGGTCGGGTACCAGCCGTTCCCTGGCTCCCTTGATACCCAAGATCAGCAAACGCTTTCAGGCAGGTATTGACGCGTTGGTCGTCCGTATCGCACAAATACCTCACGTCAACGTTGGGCAACAAGGCGAATATTTTTGCCAAGTAGAAACCGCGTCCCAACCCCATGACACCGATCACCACGGGTTCACTCGGAGCATCAGCTGCGCGGGCATCCCACGCCGGCAACGCGACCGCGCCGGCCATTGACAACCCGCGCAGAACTTCACGTCGCCGACTCATCTTGTCCATGGCTCGCTCCGAACGCAGAGGTTCTCTTCCTAGCACACTCATCACGTTGATGATGACGCATCCTCGCCCACGAATGAATGCATTCGACGTATGCGGTAAATGACAAATAAACATCGACGTTATCCCTATCGATCAGCTGAGCGACGGGCCCACGATCGTCGTTTGTCAGGTTATTTGCAGGAGTGTTATCACTCCCGCTCCTGGTAGCACCACCCGTTAGACCGATTGTCATCCAAAATCGACACCATCTGAAAAATCGCGGTGTCGGTTGCTACCATAACGCCTCAATTTACTCCATCTCACAAGCGGGGAAAAGTGGCACATGAGAAGGTCATCTTCAGGATCGACACCCCGTTTTGAATGCACCCCTAAAGACCGTTCTGCGAACAATCCGCAGCCACCCGGTCACCCGTTTGACGAGCGAGCAAATCATCGCTGACGTCCTGATTGCAATTGCGTACGACCTGCCAGCCGTCTTCAACTTTCCCGTAGGAACACGCCTGACGCTCGGTTTTTATCGGATCTCACGGAGGGACCGCGAACAGTCTGACCCACCTCCGTTCGAGTCACCACGATCCGTCGGCTCCCGGTGTCGAAAGACGGTCGTTCCGCTGCCTGCTTTCACCTTGAGGGCTCGCCCCGGTGGATTGCTGACCCAGGTATGAGGAGCTATGTTGTCACCCTGTACCACGTTTCGCCCTGATTTTGAATCATCGACAACCGTTGCGTCTGGAAGCAGGAAACCCAACTGGAAACCGTGCTGACTTCACAACGAAAGTGAACCAACCATGCGAATCGGAATGATCTCGTTGATTCACGAATCGAATGCTTTCATCCGGACGCCAACCACCCTGGAAATGTTTCAACGAGAGGGTCTCCTTTCCGGGAAACAGATGTACGACCTCGGTTCCAGCGAATTGGGAGAGGTGAAAGGCTTTATCGATGGACTGGAGGCTGCCGGGTGGGAACCAGTACCGATTTTCTTTGCCCGGACACCACCTTCGGGTGCGATCACCGGGCCAACCTGCGAACAGTTGATGGAAACCATGTTCGACAATCTGCAACGTGCCGGTGAACTGGACGGCGTACTGGCCAACCCTCACGGTGCAAACATGGGAACCGGTGACGAATATCGGGATCTGGACGGCCATTGGCTAACGCGAGTCAGAACCACCGTGGGCCGGGACGTACCGATCATCTGTGTCGTCGACCCGCACTGCAATCTGTCACCGCGGATGGTCGATGCCTGCGACGCGACGATTGCCTACCGGACAAATCCTCACCTGGATCAGATGCAGCGGGGTCTGGAAGGGGCCGACTTGATGATTCGGACACTGCGCCGTGAAGTGACTCCGGTCCAGGCAGCATCCTTTCCGCCACTGGCGATCAACATAGAAAAACAGCGAACCGACGCAGAGCCCTGCCGTTCAATGTATCAACTGGCGGGTGAACTCGCCGGTCAGCCCGGCGTGCTATCCAACAGCATTGTTCTGGGGTATCCGTACTCCGACGTCGAGGAAATGGGTACGTCTTTCATCACGGTGACCGATAACGATCCTGACCTGGCCCGCCAGCATTCAAATCGTCTGGCAGAATATTTATTGGATCACCGTCAGGATTTCGTCGGCGATTTTATCGGTGTCGCGGAAGCTGTCGACCTCGCGCTGCAGGAAAATGGTCCCGTCTGCCTACTCGACATGGGTGATAATATCGGCGGAGGTTCAACTGCGGATGGAACTTTTATCGCGCACGAGCTGCTACAACGTGGAAATATCCGGGGCTTCGTCCGTCTTCATGACCCCGAATCGATGCAGCAGGCTGAACGGGCAGGAATCGGAGCGAAGACAAAGCTCCGGATGGGCGGAAAAATCGACGATCAGCACGGTTCACCTCTGGAAACCGAAGTGCTCGTGAAAAGTTTGCACAACGGCCGTTTCACCGAATCAGAAATCCGTCACGGTGGGCGCACCAGGTATGACATGGGCCAAACGGCCATTGTCGAGACCGATACGGGCTTGACGATCAGCCTGACGTCAAAAAGTTGCGGTCCCGTCAGCATCGGAGTCATGACGAGTTGCGGCCTGAAGCCGGAAGACTTTCAAATCATCGTCGCCAAGGGTGTGCATTCTCCGGTGCCGGCGTTCGAGCCCGTGTGCGTAAAACTCGTTCGCGTCAACACACCGGGTTCCACAACCGCCGACGTGAACTCTTTCAATTACCAACACCGACGCAGACCACTGTATCCCTTCGAGAAAATCGAATAAAGCAACGGAACATCCGACCAGATATCAGCATGCCCGTGTGAAGCCACTGCTTGGTTGCCGTTGGTAGGTTTCAGCACACCGACTATAATTTCTGCCAGCCTGGGAGGGTTCCGTGACACGCAAGTTTTCATTTTACTTGTTACTGGCCATTGTCTTGGTCACTGGCTTCGTATTTTTCCGGGTCATGGCCAACTTTGTGATCCCGCTTTTTCTAGCGGCCGTACTGGTGGTCATTTTCCGCCCTGTCCAGAGTTGGATCACGGAGCGCTGTCGTGACCGGGCACGACTGGCTGCGGCACTCACGACGGCGGTGATCATGCTGATTGTCATCGCACCGTTGGTCTGGATCTTTACCCTGGCGACGAGCGAAGGTATCCACCTGGCCACCGAAACTCCCCTGGCCAAGGTCAAATCCAAGGTGGAGGACGTCCGTCAAAAATACAATCTGGACCTGGAAGATGGCGAACTCCTGCACCAGATTGACAATTGGCTGGAAAGGGGTTCTCTGGTGACAGAACCAGAAGCAGTTGAAGGCCGGACAGCCGTTCTCGAAGAGGGGCAATTGGACCAGCTGCGCAAGCTGGTGCAGCAGCTCAGTACGGTTCCGACCGACGAAAAGCCGGCCCAATCCTCTGTAGAAACAACGGCGAATCAGGCAAAACGAGCGGTACTCCAATCCATCAAAGAACAGTTACTGGAGTCCATCGGAGAGCTGTCACCCGGCAAAGCGGGTGAGCTGAATTTTCGTCAGTACTCTGAAACCATTCTCGAGTTGCAGTTGGCGTTTCAAAAGTATCGGCACCAGTTTCTGGGTGGTCCTCTGAATGCCTGGATCAAAGAAACGGTGAATCCCAGCGAAGAACAATATCGAGAACTGCAACGCCGGCTGTTTCGAGAAGCAAAAAACATGCTGTTGTCGATTACCGGAACCGGAGCAGCCATTGTCAGCAGTCTTCTCTTTAACCTCACGATTATGATCCTTGGCGTTTATTATTTCCTTGCCGATGGTCCCAAATTGATTCGTGCGGGCATGCGACTCTCGCCATTGGACGATCGCCACGAAACAGAATTGCTTCAGGAATTTGACACAAGCTGCCGTGCTGTTGTACTGGCGACGTTGCTGACAGCGATCGTCCAGGGACTCCTCTCGGGAATTGGTTACTACCTGTGCGGCCTGGAATCGGTTTTTCTACTGACCATGCTAACGATGGTCATGGCCCTGGTTCCCTTCGTCGGCGCGGCCACCATCTGGGTCCCGGCTTGTCTCTGGTTGTTCATCGATGGGAGTCCGTACCAATCCGTTTTTTTGTTGGCGTACGGATTCTTGATCGTGTCGATGGCCGACAACGTGGTCAAACCATATATTTTACACGGTCAATCCAATTTGCACCCGTTACTGGCATTGCTCAGCGTGATCGGTGGCGTGCAAGTCCTGGGGCCGCTTGGGATCCTGGTCGGGCCGATGCTGGTGACCTTCTTGCAGGCCCTGTTGAACATGTTGCACGGTGAACTGGACTCACTGGCTGAGACAGAAACCAAGGCCTAGTTTTGCTGCGCACCGTTCACCACGTCACCGCGGCTCGATTTCTTTCAGCCGATCGGCAAGTTGATCAATCTTGTCGCCCAAGGCATCCTGAATGCGTTCTATTTCCTCGGCTTGTTCGCCCACAAAAAGCGAAGTGAGTGTCGCCGTGAAAACACCAACGAACACCATTCCTGTAATGACCAGGATGGCGGTCAGGACCTGTCCACTGACAGACACGGGATTGTGGATGTCACCAAAACCACCGGTAAGCACGGTCGTGAAGCTCCACCACATCGCCAGGGCAGCACTGCCCACGGAATTTGGTGTCTGAGCGCCTTCTGAGTCGACATGGGACGGAATACCTTCAATTTTGTAGATCAACACCGCGCCAACCAGCGTGACAAAAGCGGCCCAGCGAATGGTCTTTTTCATGATCTTAATGTCCACGACATCCTGTAATTTATCCATGCCACGCCAGAGCATGAAAAACACCCGCAAAAATCTCAGCAGCCTGACTAGTCGAAGCAAACGCACAAAACGCACCAGGCGCGCTGCACGTCCGAAACGGGCCAATTGGGCTTCGCCGGGAATCGGAATCGATGTTACGAAGTCAATCCAATAGTGTTTCCAAACGTATTTTTTGGACTCCGCACAAATCAAGCGGAAAAAGAACTCCCCCATGAAGACCGCACAGCACATCGATCATGAAAATATTTTCGCTGGAAAGCCAAGCAGGCCGCAGTTCGTTATCAGCAACGAAGTTGTCGTAGACCAGGAGTCCTAATACCAGCATGATCAACACCAGAATCAGGCCTTCCAGGCAGGCCAGGCGCCGGTGCGAACCGAGCTTGGTTGCCATGGTTTCGCGAAGCGTCCGTTCGTGAATGGTCCTTTCCAGTTTTGAATCGAGTTCTTCCAGGTTATCGTTGTCCCTGCGCAGGCGGGTGGCCTGATTCCTGGCAAGATTGAGAACCTCCGGATCGGCTTGTTCCAGTGCGTCCGTTGCGGTTTTCTGAACCTTGTTTGCCCGGTCGGCCAGTGTTTCCTGTCGAATCCTGATCGTCCGCTGCATTTCCCGAAGTTTTTCAACCGGTAATCTGTTCGGATGGATGGCGTCCAACTGGGCCAAAATGTCCAGGAACTCTTTTTTTGAAGACATGAGTAGAACCTTACTTTCTGTCTTAAAATCACGTGACACCGGGTACTCCCCGGAAGGGCCCTCAATGCACCCCCGAAAAAGCAGTGGGAACAGATCGTCGGACGCTCGTCATCTTGTCGCCATCGGTGGACCCTTGTTACATTTTTGATGGTACTGGGAATTTGATGGTACTGGGAAAGCCGGAAAATTTGTAGTGGAACTTGCTTCCCTTCCACTGGCCGGTGGCAACATTGTTTTACTGCAATCACGAGCTGTCTCAACAGAAAGAAATCGAGCCTGTGCCTGCTACCGTGCAAAGGATTCGTTCTCTTCCCGCGTTCGCAAAATCGCTGGCTGGCGACGCGAAACAACTACATGCCTCTCTCCTGGACTCA
>Ga0310120_10004123_pt1 | contig 10260 bp, 4 predicted proteins | sample CB27_AW_983_MG_FD_203506 | JGI IMG/M metagenome (GOLD analysis project Ga0310120, IMG submission 203506) | Marine microbial communities from Western Arctic Ocean, Canada - CB27_AW_983 | ecosystem: Environmental > Aquatic > Marine > Oceanic | place: Canada: Western Arctic Ocean | collected... | reverse complement strand
AGAACACCGACACCGAGCTGCCCCTCGGCGAACTGGACGATCCCAATTCCTCGATCATCACTCAAATCAATGTCGATACCGAAGCCGCCGGGCTTGCCAATGGCACCCCCCTCAATGGAGACAATTTCGATCTCGCCTTCACCTTCCAGTTCTACGACGGCGACGGACAGTTTTCCTTCACTGAAAACTTCGACGACCGCGTCCAGGTCAATATTACGCCAATTGTGAGCGCAATCGACCTGACCTCGCGTGGCGCCGCTGGACCGACTCACCAGGACACGAGCTGGAACACTCGCACCTACGGCGACTACAACTTCGGTGGCGGTGGATGGTTCGACGCAGAAATCATCATGACCGAAGACGGCGGCGGCGCACAATCTGCCGGTGGCATCGGCTTCGGTTATTCCAATGCCGCCTCCACCGGCAACGAAGGTGATTACGCCCTGATCGGCGGCGGTGCGGTCTTTGACGTGGACGCCAACGGCCAGAGCTTCGGCTCGAGCCTCGGCGATCCTGGCCCCAACCCCGGCCCCGACTCCGACGGCGACGGCATCCCCGATACGATCGAAGAACAGTACTTCCCGGGTGACCTCACCCAACTCGGACCAGGCGACTTCGACAATGACGGAGTCAACGACCCCGAGGAAATTACCGATGGCACCGATCCCACCGTCGCTGATTCCGACCTGGATGGCTTGAATGACGGCGAGGAGAAAATTCTGGGCACCGACCCGCTTGTCTCCGACAGCGACGACGACGGTTTGGCCGACGGGGTCGAATCCAACACCGGAATCTTCAATGGCCCAACCGACACCGGTACCGATCCCCTGGTGGCCGACAGCGACGGCGACAATTTCTCGGACGGCGACGAAGTGAGCCGGGGCACCGACCCAACTGACGTCAACGATTTCCCCGAACCCTTGCCGGGCAACAGCCACTCCCCCGGATCGATCCTCTTCAAGCGCACCGACGGCCTCAATGTCGGGGATCCCAACGACCAGTTTACCGGGGCTCTTCCGGAGAACACCGACACCGAGCTGCCCCTCGGCGAACTGGACGATCCCAATTCCTCGGTCATCACTCAAATCAATGTCGATACCGAAGCCGCCGGGCTTGCCAATGGCACCCCCCTCAATGGAGACAATTTCGATCTCGCCTTCACCTTCCAGTTTCATGATGCCGACGGAGCATTTTCCTTCACCGAAAACTTCGACGACCGCGTCCAAGTCAATATTACGCCAATTGTGAGCGCAATCGACCTGACCTCGCGTGGCGCCGCTGGACCGACTCACCAGGACACTAGCTGGAACACTCGCACCTACGCCGACTACAGCTTCGGTGGCGGTGGATGGTTCGCGGCAGAAGTTATTATGACCGAAGATGGCGGCGGTGCCCAGTCTGCTGGTGGAATCGGCTTCGGTTATTCCAATGCCGCCTCGACCGGCAGCGAAGGTGATTACGGCCTGATCGGCGGCGGTGCGGTCTTTGACTCGGACGGCGGACTCGATTGGGGTTCCGCGATCATCCCTGAGCCCAGCAGCTCGCTGATTGCAGCCTTGGGTGGAATGCTCCTCTTCCTGCGTCGTCGCAGATAAGGGATCGTTCCATACGTTTACTGTTTAGTTTTTTCAGAAGGCCGGTGAGTTCGCTCACCGGTCTTCTTGTTTGTCCTGAGCTCGTGCTACGAAGCGGCGCGCGGACTGTGCGCGCGGGCGTTCGGTCTGAGTCTCTCTCTTAGAGCCTCCACCGGCCGACCCGCCATGGCCCGCCAGCTTCCCGATCCGGAATAGTCCGAAGGCAGGTCGAAAGCTGCGCGGTTGCGGGATTCGATTGAGAGCAGATCGCTGCGACCCCTCCGGGGTCGGGGACTTCTGGCATTGGCGTTGTCGGAGGGTGAACCGGAGAACCGCTTCCTCTACGGGATTGCCGGTTTCTACCTGGAATGCTCGGGAACGGTCGAAGCCGCCGCGTTCTACTTCGGCAAGGCAGGCCCATTGGCCGCCGATCAGTTCGCGGAATTCTTGCGAGTAGCGTTCTTCCTCTTGGCCGCGCTCCCGCTTGCTGATGAGTCTCTGGACCGGGGACCGTCGTTCCCTCAGGTGCCCGCCTCGAATACTCTTCCTCTTCCTCTCTATTTGCCCTGAACTCGAATTCCCACTTTTCAAGATCCATGCAATCCACCGTCGTTCTGACCACCGGCGGTTTGACTCTTGTCGCATCGTTCACCCTCGACCTCTCCGCCGCACCTTGACTGTCACCTCCCTTTCTGACACCGGTCTCGGGACCTCACAGGACCAGATCGCGATCGCTTCCTCTGGAGAGAAGGGGAGGGGGAACCAAGTGAGCGGTTCGTTCGTGCAACGCCCAGCTGAGGGGGAGACTTCGTGAGAGATCTTTACAAAGCGCTTGGCGGCGTGGCGATCCTGTTCGGAGTGGGGATGCTGGTCCTCAATCGTCCAGAGGAATCTGGCTCTGGAGTGAACTACGAGGGCGCGGCGTCACCGGGAGGAGATCCTCCGGAAACTCACCTGGGAGTAGCCACGATTTCTTCGCCGGACGATGAATGGAAGCGCCTCGACGACCCGTCCGCAGATGGCTGGGAGAGCGAGGTAATGAATTCGCTGCTCCTCAAACAACTGGACGAATTGTCGGAGCGGATTGTCAGCGGTGAGATCGATGTAGAGTTTCTCTCCACGATGGTGACCCCGAAATTCGCATGCACGCGGCTGGTGCCCGAATCTCTCGAGATGGTCTATGATCAAGCGGGTCTCCAGGTGAGCAGGGGCACGGTTTCTGCGCAATTGGTTCACTCCGGGGTCACGGGATTTGCGGATGCCTTGAAGGAACTGCGCGCCAGCCTGGGGACCGCAACCGATCATCTCCGGTGCAAGTTCAAGGTAATCGAGATTCACAGGGACGGACTCCGAGTGGTCACCAGGCAACTCGTCGAGTGTGCGGCAGTCGGAAGCGAGGGAACGGCCGAGCAGCATGCCGAGTGGACCATCGAGTGGAGAATCTCCGGAGAGAGTAGCGAACCGATGATGACCACCGTGAAACTCGGTCGCTTTGAGCAGAGCAGCGCGCCGAAGAGCCTCTTCAGCGACTGCACCGAATCGGTGCTGGGCTCCTGTCGAAGTTTTCAGGATCAACTGCTCTTGGGGGCTACCTACTGGCTGCCGCGGATCCAGGATACGCGGCAGATGATCATGCTGGGCACGCCCGGGACCGCGCTGGGGGACATCAACGGGGACGGCCTGGACGATTTGTATCTCTGCCAAGCCGGGGGGCTCCCCAACCGCCTCTTCCTGCAGAATCCGGACGGGACCCTGCGCGACGCCACGGTGGAATCGGGAACCGGTTGGGTCGAGTCCTCACGGAGCGCGCTGCTCGTCGATCTCGACAATGACGGGGATCAGGATCTCGCGGTGACCACTTACGGACGCCTGGTGCTGGCCAATAATGATGGAACTGGTCGCTTTGAGGTCGCCGCCATTCTGGAGACCGGAATCGGAGCGATGGGCGTGAGTGCGGCCGACTACGACGGGGACGGCGATCTCGACCTGTATGTCTGTCACTACAGCGCAGGGAATATGGAATTTGAAGCTGGGGCCACGGTGATCGGCGCCGGAGGACAGTTCGTCTACCACGACGCCAACAACGGCGGCAGGAACCTTTTTTTCCGCAACGACTTGGAGGCTGGGTCCGGTTCCTGGACCTTCGCTGAAGTGACCAGGGAAGTCGGCCTCGACGTCAATAACAAGCGCTTCACGCTGGCGGCCTCGTGGGAGGACTTCGACAACGATGGCGATCAGGACCTCTATGTCGCCAACGACTTTGGCCGCAACAATCTCTTTCGCAACGAGGGCGGACATTTCACCGACATCGCGGCCACGGTGCAGGGCGAGGACCGGGCCTCGGGCATGTCGGTGTCATGGGGGGACGTGAATCGCGATGGGCGCATGGATCTCTACATCGCAAATATGTTCTCCGCGGCCGGGAACCGCATCGCGAAGCAGGAGGAGTTCAGTCCTGGATCCACCCCCGACATCCGCCAGGCCTTGCTGCGCTTTGCCCGTGGCAACACCCTGCTCTTGCAGGATGGGGAGCGCTTTAGCGATGCCAGTGATGCGTTGGGGGTAACGATGGGACGCTGGGCATGGAGTTCCATGTTCGCCGATATCAACAACGATGGCTGGGACGATCTCCTGGTGGCGAATGGATACATCACCACGCCGGACACCGGCGACTTGTGAAGTTTCTTTTGGCGGCAGGTCGTGTCGCAGAACCATGAGCCCCTGGAAGGAGATGATTTCTCGCCGGCTCATCTCGAGCTTTCGCGGATGATGAAGCGCGGGCGTTCGTGGAGCGGGCGGGAGCGTCATTGTGCCTATCTCAACCTGGGCAAGGATGAGGAGGGAACGCTGCCGCGCTTCGCGAATATCTCGGCTCTGGCGGGCATCGACTTTCCCGAGGATGGGCGGGCGCTGTGCCTCACCGACTGGGATCACGACGGGGATCTCGATTTCTGGATTTCCAATCGCACCGCCCCGCAACTGCGCTTCCTGCGGAATGACTTGGCGAGCAAGCACCACTTTGTGGCCTTGAAGTTGCGCAGCAGGAAGGGGAATCGCGATGCCATCGGCGCCCGGGTCGAAGTGCGCCTTGCCGGGGGAGGGAAGCCGCTCATCAAGACCTTGCGGGCCGGAGACGGGTATCTCGCGCAATCGAGCAAGTGGCTCGTGTTCGGACTCGGGGCCGAGAAGGAGGATGTCCAGTTGACTGTTCGGTGGCCGGGCGGGGCGGTGGATGTGGTTGAGAAGTTGGCCGTGGACCGTCACTACCTCCTCGCCGAGGGAGGGCAGCCGGAAGCCTGGGAGCGTCCGGCCGGTTCGCTGGCACTCAAGGCGTCGACCTTGCTTCCCGCGCCGGCGACGTCGCGCGCGCGGGTTCCGATGGTGACCTTGCTCAAGGTTCCCGCCATGGACTACGAGTCCTTCGAGGGCAAGCGGCAGCCTGTGCGTGGTGCCGAGGGGCGCGCCTTGTTGGTGAATCTCTGGGCCAGTTGGTGTGCGCCCTGCCTGGAGGAACTACGCGAGTTCAAAGCCCGTGCCGGGGAGATGGAGGAAGCAGGGGTGGATGTGCTCGCGCTGGCTCTCGACGGCGTGGGCGACGATGACACGGATCCCGCGGCAGCGGCCAAGGCGGCGGCCTCTCTGAAGCTGCCGTTCCCAACTGGGCGCGCCAACGAGAAGATCATGACGATCCTCGAACGACTGCACGTTCGGCTCACTCCCATGGAACTTGAGATGGTGGTGCCCATGAGTCTCTTGATCGACAAGGAGGGACGCCTGGCGGTGTTCTACAAGGGCGCGCCAAGTGTCGACCAACTCATCGCGGACCTGTCCCACTCGGCCAAAGCGCGGAGCGAGAGGTTGGTGGCGTCGACCGGATTGGATGGGATCTCCCTCGAAGCGCAGCATCCCTCGGTGGTCGAGGCGGGTGATAAACTGGAGGTGACCCAACGCTTTCAGTTTGCCCAGGACATGTGGAACGGACGATTTCTCGATGACGCCGTCACCCAGTTTCTCGACACCCTCGCCCTCGCGCCGGAATTTGTGGAAGCGGCCAACAATCTGGGTCTGGTGTATGCCACGATGGGGAGGCACCAGGAGGCCATTGCGACCTACCAAAAGGCCCTCGCACTTCGCGCCGAGACGGCCATGACCCATCTCAATCTCGGGATTTCGTTGGAGGCCCTCAACCGGGTCAATGAAGCGCGCACGCATTACCTCCGTGCCCTGGAAATCGACCGCACTGTTGCGAAGGCCAACGACGCATTGGGTTTGTTACACGCCAAGCGAGGAGAGTTCGAGCTGGCGCGGCAGTTCTTTGTGGCCGAGACGGATGTGAATCCGAAATTTGCGGAGGGACACAATCACCTGGGCTTGATCTTCCTCTCCCTGCATCTGCCGAAGGATGCCGTTGCGCCCTTGCTGCGCGCCACCAATCTGAATCCGAAGCACGCCGACGCGCACAACAATCTCGGGCTCGCCTTGAAACGCCTCGGTGAGATCGCGCGCGCGGGAGATTCGTTCCGCGCTGCGGTGGAGGCGCAGCCAAACTATCTTCCCGCGATCCTCAATCTTGGTCTCCACCACCTCGATGGGGGCGATTTGGGGATGGCGGAGAAACTCTTCGTGCGGGCTCTTTCGCTGCAGCCGAACTCCGAGCTCGCCCGCCGCAATCTTGCAAAGACGCGAAGGTTGTTAGAAAGGTAGAGACTGGGAATTGTAGGGCGGCCGCTCCGGTTGCCGTTTCATGGGACTGACGTCAACCCACTCTCGGCAGGCGGGGCGCCTGCCCTACAATCGATCACCGGGATTCGACGACCACGCGGCGGCTCCCGGGTTTCACGGCCGCGGTGGAAGTCTTGCCATCCGGCCAGCGAACCGAGACTGACCTGGCGGCGGTGCCTTCGGGCACGGAGAAGTAGAGCACGGCGGGGGCTTGCGAGAGATATCCGCCGCCCGCGCTCATCTCGGCTACCCGGGTGACGCCACTGGCATACTCCATGGTGACGCGGGCCCCAATTCCGGTAGGATTGCCTCCTGGACCGGCCAAGCGCACGGCGAGCGGCGTGACCTCCCCGCGACTCTCAAAGGCCAGCACCGGACCATCGTTGACGCCAATCACCAGATCGGGCCGGCCATCCTGGTCGATATCGGCGGACACCACGCTCTTGGCGTCCCCCGGCACCACCAGCCCGCTCCGCGCGGGCCACACCGGGGTGAATCCTCCCTTGCCGTCGCCTTCCAACAGGATCCCCAGGCCATCGTTCATGGGGCGGGTCTCAAGCTGGGGCCCGAAGAAGTTCTGGGCGAGGTAGAGGTCGGCATTTCCATCTCCGTTGGCGTCGATCACCACCGAGCCGAAGGAGGGAGCCACTTGCGCGAGGCGGGGAAGGGGTCGAAAGGTGAATTTGGCGGCGCCGTCGTTGAGGAATACTCCTGATTGGAGCGTATTGGCTTCCAGGCGCAGGGCGCCCTGGAGCCGCTCGGGGGCATAGATTTCGCTCAGGCTGGCTTTGGCGAAGATGTCAAAGGTCTCCAGTTTGGTCCCCACGAAGGGCATGGCATTGCGGGAACAGCTGAGTCCGCGGTGCGGGTAACAGACGCCGTGTTCGAATCCGGCCTCGATGATGCGCTTGCGGCCGGTGTCCTCCAGGTCGCCATAGTAGAGAAGTTCCGGCGCGGACGGGGTGGCGGTGTACTTTGTGTTGAGTCCAAAATTCGTCGCGAGGTAGTCGATGTCGCCGTCGTTGTCAAAATCCCCTCCGCTGATGCCGGTCCACCAACCGAGATGGGCTGCGAGGCCAGCCGCTTCGGTGTGGTCCACCAGGCGGCCGTTCTCGTTGCGAAAGAATTTCACCGGTCCCCACTCGTTGCTCACGAGGAGGTCGATCCATCCGTCGCCATCCGCATCCGACCACAAGGCGCCGGTCACCAGTCCTGGTTTGAGGAGAGCCGGCGATTTGAAGGTGACATCGGTGAAGCTACCGCCCCGGTTTTGGAGCAGCCTGCTTCGCGGTGCGTCCGGGTAACTCCCGGGAATGACCCGCCCGCCGACGAAGAGATCGAGGTCGCCGTCGCGATCGTAGTCTGCGGCCACCACCACGCTGCCACTGGACGGGTCGAGCGGCACCGCTCCGAAGGGCGCGGTGCTGAACCCTCCTTTGCCATCGTTGAGATAGAGCCGGTCAGTGAGTGATCCGTGATTGGGGGGCGCCTCCACACTCCCGCTCACGACATAGAGATCGAGATCGCCGTCACCGTCCGCATCGAAGAACAAGGCGCCGAGGTCTTCGCTAATCTTGTGGCGCTTGGCGGCGGTGAAGGCGTTCTGCGAAAACCGCCCGTTGCCATCGTTGACCATCAGAGTGCCGAGATAGCCGGCGCAGCCGCCCAGAAAAAAGTCGTCATCGCCATCGCCGTCGATGTCACCGCAGGCCAGTCCGGGGCCCGACTGCGAGAGCCGGTTGGGCAGAAGCGGTTGCAGATTGAAGTCGTTGAAGGGCATTTCCCAGTGTCGCGCGCCGCGGAAGGCGTCGGATTCCACATAGATCGACGGTTCTTTGGCGGGTCGCCCGGGTGCGGCCTTGGCCTCCTTTTCATGGACCGTGTAGCGGCGGTTGGCGGGCAGATTTTGGTGGGTCGTGACCTTCCCCCCCGGCCAGGTGACCGTGAGACTCTCGATCATCTTGGCCTCGCCCAAACCGAAGTGGACGATTGCTTCGTCGGTGGAGCAATACCCGCGCATGGGATTGAACTGTCGGATTTGTTGGCCGGCCGCGGTGCGGACTTTCACGGTCGCCCCGATTCCAAAGCGATTCCTTCCTTGGCCTGCCAGGCGGATCACGACGCGCGAGCCGCCCTGGAGGTCATTGCGGTAAATGCTCGGCGGTTCATCGAGGTTGGCGACCGCGAGGTCGAGGTCGCCGTCACCCTCCAGGTCGAACCAGACTGCGCCGTAGCTGATGCCCAGCTTCCCGAGGCCCCATTCCTCGCTGATGTCCTGAAAGGCGAAGTCACCAAGATTGCGGTAAGCGAGGTTCTTCTCCGGGCGAGTCGGGGTGTTTTCATAAAGATCCCACTCGGTTTGCCCTTGGAGTTTTTCCATCTCGAGCGGCTTGTCGGAATTGTTGAAGTTGCGGGTCATGCCATTGGAGATGAAGAGATCGAGGCGCCCGTCGCAGTCGAGGTCCCCGAATTTCACCGCCCACGACCAGTCGGTGGAGTCCAGCCCTGCCATGAAGGCCGCATCCATGAACCGGCCCGTGCCAGTGTTTACGTAGAGGCAGTTTCTCATGTACTGCGGGGGATCGGCATTCTGCATGAACCACTTGCTCGACCCCATGATTCCCATCGTGGTCTTGGACTTGTAATGAGTGGTCCCAGCCATGTCGGCGGCGAGGAAGTCGATGAGGCCGTCGTTGTTGAGATCGCCGCAGTCGGCACCCATCGTGAACCAGGTGGTGTGGGGGAGTTGCTGTCTGGCGACATCTGTGAAGGTGCCGTTGCCGTTGTTGCGGTAGAGCAAGTCGGGATCTTCGAAGTCGTTTCCTACATAGAGGTCCGGCAGCCCATCGTGATTGAAGTCCCACCAGGTGACCGAGTTTCCATGGTATCGTCCGTCCGAAATGCCCGCCGTGGCCGTGACGTCCACATAGTGGGGGCGCCCGTCCGGGCCGGGGTCGTTGCGCAGGAGCATGTCGCGGGCGCCCACATCGTTGATCTCGAAGTTCTGTCCTCCCCGCCACATGAGGCCGTAGTAGTCCTCGAATTCGGGCAGGATCTGCAACTTGCCGTCCTTCATCACGGTGACCCCTTGGGCGGGTCGCCCGCCGGCGCGATAGTGGCGTTGCGCCAGGAGATAGAGGTCAAGGTCGCCGTCGAGATCGTAGTCGGCGAAGGCCGCATTCAGAAAGGCACCCGCAAAATCGAGCCCGAAAGCGCGAGCCGATTCCGTAAATCTCCCCTTCCCGTCGTTGAGGAACAATTGATGGGCCGACTCGTAATTGCAGACATAAATGTCGAGGTCGCCGTCGCCCTCGATATCGACCACCGCTGCGCCGGCGCCCCACGCCTCTCCGCCACTGACGCCCGCCAGAGCGGTGATGTCCGCAAAGTGGCCTCCACCAAGATTTCGATAGAGTCGGTTCTTGCGAGCTCCAGATACGAAGTAGAGATCGCATCGGCCATCGGAGTCGAAGTCCCCAGCGGCGACCCCGCCGCCGCCAAAGGCACCGGTGTAGAGACGCTTGAGCGGATGCTTGGTATCGATCGGATTGATAAACTTGATTCCGGTCGCAGTGGCAGGCAACTCGGTGAAGGAGTTGTTAGCTTCATCGGACTTTGAACGTGGAGCGAGATCACTGGAAAGTAGTTCGGCGGATTGACCGGATGCCGCCTGTAGCATGCAGAGAAAAGCGACCAAGCAGGGCAGCATTCGGACAGGGCATGAATTAAGCATCATTGAAGGTGAAGTCGCTCGTATACGAGACCGGGTGCCGCGATGATGTCAAACCAATCATAAAACTTCAGAAGAAGCGTCATACGATGGTCGGAGGGAGAAAGAGCTTGAGGCCCGCTTCCCACTCATCCTAGAAGCCCAGATTGGGCAACCGAAGTTCGCCGCCGGTGATGGTGACGAGGGCAACTTTCCAAGAATTGTCCGAAAGCGCCTAAAAAATGTCCAGATTAC
>Ga0310120_10004119_pt1 | contig 10264 bp, 9 predicted proteins | sample CB27_AW_983_MG_FD_203506 | JGI IMG/M metagenome (GOLD analysis project Ga0310120, IMG submission 203506) | Marine microbial communities from Western Arctic Ocean, Canada - CB27_AW_983 | ecosystem: Environmental > Aquatic > Marine > Oceanic | place: Canada: Western Arctic Ocean | collected... | reverse complement strand
TCTGCTCTCCGCCGGGAAGAGGGTTTTCACGACAGCTACCGGTCGGTTTGCCTAGTCTCCGACTCATCAACACTGCGAACTGTCGACGATCTGCGTACGGCCGTCCGAGAAAACCGCGTGCAGTTTCTATTTGTGCATCCGCTGTCGGTTTCCGGTCGAGCCGTACCGCTGGAAGCCATGCGACAAGCGGGGATCGAAACGACGAAAGAACAAGTTCGCTTCACGTACTCGCATAGTCAATCGATCCGGATGCTGAACGAGGTGCTCCCGGGTAGAGAAGGCGTCGCTTTTGTCTGGGATGACGCCGCCGGCAACGATCTCCGACTGGAAACGGGCGTCCACCGGTTGCCGTTTCCTGAACTGGAAGAGCTGGAGATTCTGCACGACGTCGTCGTCGCGCGAACTGGCTTCCCACATGGCGAACGTCTGCAAAACCTGCTGCTAGAGGTTGTCAACACCGAGAAACGATATCGGTTCACGCGGATCGATGATTGGAGGAAGCGCTATGGCTCGATACGCGGCTGGTTGGATGCGGCCGGTGCTGCTGCATCACTGGAAGACGGAGAGAAGGCGTCACTCGATGAAATCGGCCAGTTGCTGCTCCTGTACTCGCGGTCGCAGCCGCGTCCTCCACGACTGGCGGTGGTACTCTCCGGCGGTGGCGCGAAGTGCTCATACCAGGTCGGTGCTGTGACAGCACTCGAAGAAAAACTGGCTGAACTGCGTCGCGACAATCCCGAACGCGGACTCGACATCGGACTGGTCGTGGGAACATCTGGGGGTGCGATCAACGCGTTGCCGGTCGCCATGGGGATTTCGCGTACGAAAGAAGGCCAACGGTCACTCCGCGACATCTGGTCTGAGCTTGATCAGCGCGAGATCGTTCGGCCTTCGCTGCTGATTCGAGCCAACATGGGGCTGTGGTTTGCGCTGCTGCAGACGGGGCTGGTCATTTTCTTCGTGCGGCGGTTTGTGCCGCAGCCCGATCGGCGCGGATGGAAGTTCGCAATCGTCTACACCGTGCTGGCAGGCATCGAGATCCTGATCGGCTACTTTCCGGATTTGCCATGTCGCTGGCTGGGAACCAACCACCTCTGGCATCATGCGTGGTTGTGGCTGGGCTTCGGCGTGCGTGCCTCGGCCTGGAGTCTGTTCGCAATCGGTATCGGCGCGCTGGTTCTGGAGGCTGACCGGGCCCGGCGTGGCCGGCACATCAGAATTCCTGAGTGGTTGACAAAAACGACGCTGGTGGTTGGGTTGTTGGGACTGCCGCTGTTGCAACTCGTCACTATACTTACCTACGAAGAAACGCTTTCGGGTGGGCAAGGCATGCAGCACACGCTGGCCGAAAAGTTTCCACAATTGATCGATCGACACCTCGCACACAGGAGGCTGCCGCCTCTGGAACTTGCCGAAACAGCCGACTCCGGCGCACGAATGCAAAGCGTAAGTCGACAGGTGATCCGGCGCCATATGCTGAAGCGGGATCTCGTCATCACTGGCTCCTGCCTCGAGCAGACAAGCCAGGAACTGCCAAGCGACCTGTATTTCTACGCGCCAGTTGATCCCTTGGCCGCGCTGCCACCGTTCGGCGAAAGGAGATTGTCGCTGGTCGAACGGCCGCACATTCTGCTCGACATTATCATGGGGTCTGGCTCGATCTATCCCGTCTTTCCGGCGCGAACAATCGACGGTATCCCACGATTGGGAGAACAGATCGAACTGGTCGACGGCGGTTTCGCACACAACAGCCCCGTCGAGGCCGCGGTCTTGTGGGGAGCGACACACATCGTGCTGATCGAAGCGACACCTCGCAAACGGAGCCAGCGAGGCAACTTTCTGAAGAATGTGACTTTGTCATACCGTCACTTGCATCGCCAAGCGCAGTTGTTGGATGCGAGGTCGCGCGGAAAGGTGATCGTGTTCAGCCTCTCACCCGAGCCACCACATATGTGTGTGCTCGATTTTGCGGACAATTTGATCGCCGCCAGCATCGAGTGCGGCTATCGCGACGCAAGCATGGATGCCGCTTCCATGAACCCTCGCTTTCGCAAAGAGTTGGGTGAACCGGTCTTCGTGGACGTCAGGCCCGTATCCCGCCAAACGCACTGACCGAGCGGACTCCAGCCTGCCAAACGGGCCCATCCTCGAGACGCGTCCGAACGACAATCGGAAAACTAAACCTGCGGCGGAAGACCCTCCGGCTCGGGCCTCGGTGAAACAATCGCGTATTCTTCCACCAGTTTCATCAGTCGCTGACGCAACTCGGCTAGTTGCTGACGAAGTTGCTTCAACTGACGGCGTCCCACGGTGACGCGTACCTGGACGCGTACCTGATGGTACAGCAGCAACGTGGTCCAGCCAACGCGACGCCAGTAGTGCAGCGCGATCAAACCGGCAAAGGGAGCAGCGATCAGGCACGCCCACGCGACCCGAGCGTCGTAGAATAGGAGCATCACCGTGACTGCGGCATACCAGACCAGATAGATGGGCACTCCCACCAGCATCCGGTGGCTCGAGACGGTCACGCGACCCGGCTGGTCCATCCGCGAGGCGATTTTGCGCACCAGCACGAACGGAACAATATGCTGTAACGTGCCCAACAGCGCTGGGATCAACAAGAGAACCAGGCAAGCAAAGCTCCAGAACAAACTCAATACAACCATGAATCCGCCCATCTGCAGCACCTGCAAGTCTACGGCCAAACCGGTCGTTTGAACCTGCTCTCGATACGCCTTGATCTCCTCCGCGATTGACTCAGCTCGCGGCCGGTCAGTTTCCAGAAAATAGTTCATGGCATCCGCAATGCGTTTGCGCTGCCACAGACGGTGACCGTGCGTTCTTGCCACTTCGATCGGTGGCGGAACAAGGATCTCCAGGTCTTCCAGCCACGGTTCCCACTGCGGTTCGTCCAGGTGAACGATGACTTCTTTCAGACGCAACTCCAGCTCCGACGTGAGGGCGCGACGGGCTTTGCGACTATCACCCTGGTGTTTCAGGAGCAAGTCCTCCACGTCGATCGGCACTCCAATCCGAACCAAAACGGAACTGTGGAATTGGTCCTTGCGCTCGTACGTGAGTCCAAGCGGTACGACTAGCAGCCGCTGGGCCCCTCGTTCGACGGCTTGAATGGCCATCCGAGCCGCGCCGGAGCGGATCATCTCCAAGTGTGATCGGTCGGTCGATTTGCCTTCCGGGAAGATCCCCATGGCGTGGCCATCGGCCAACACCTTCGCGCCGATGTCCAAGCTCTCGAGATTGCGGCGAACCTGGCGCGAGTCGTCGCTGCCTCGAAAAGCGGAAACCATTCCCAGGGCAGACATGGGTGGACCAAGGACGGGGTGTTCGAACAGTGGTGCCTTGGCCATAAACCGCACCGGCCGGCCAGCGGTAATGCCAATGATGACCGGATCAATCAGCGAATTGCCATGATTCGCGCATAGCAAGACTGGCCCCGTCTGCGGGATGCGCTGGGCGTCGGCGATCTCGACACGTGGGTAATACAGTGCGACGAACCAGCGTACCAGAAAACGTATCAATCCACGATGTTCAAAAGTGTTCTCGTCCGACATTTTGAGATAGGCATTTCGTCTGGGAGTGTTCGGCGGATTTCCGACTAACGAAGCTCAACGTTGACCAGTGTTCCTCATTGTCGCACGTCCGGCAAGAGACCTCTGCCGTTGGGCAATGACGGCCCAACGCTCCAATACGCCAAGAGCACTTTCAGTCCCCTCTCCCCCACGAATTCGGAAATTGTGGTGTGTTTAGGCGAGTAACCGTGATCCGAATTCTTGGGGGAGAGGGGCAACAGGTGTGCATCTTTATAATGCGTGAGCGGCGGTCAGTGGAAAACCTGGCGTGATACGGCGTAGTTCAATCTGGGCCGATGCAAAGTAATTCTTTTGTTGTGCGGATGAACAAATTGCCCTGCGAGATGGCGGGTGAAGCGAAGACGGCTTCGTTGATTCGATTGCGAGAAACCTGCTCGAACTTGGTGTGATTGGCTCGAATTACGATCGTTTCGCCGTCTTCGTTGAAGAAGTAGATGTGCTGGTGAGTGCCGATCGGCGAAACGGTGTAGCGACCGGGTAGTCGCTTCTGCCAAACTCGCTGGCCATCGTGAGCGTCAAGGCACGTTGCGATGCCATTGTCGTCCACAAGGTAATACAGATCGCCGACCAGGATTGCCGAGGGTACAAACGGCACACCGCGAGAATTCTCCCACACCACGTGTGTGTCAGACACGTCGCCGCGGCCGCCAGCCCGGATCGCCAGTGATTTCCCGCCGGGACCGCTTACGGCATAGATAAGACCGTGTCCGAAGACAGGAGTCGGGATACACTCCTGTTGCATTCCGCCAACGGTCCAAAGCTTGGAGCCGGTTTGAGGGTCAATTCCATCAATCTTTAACGAACCGCACAACAACAACTCGTGCTTTCCTGTGTCACCGACGGGCACGATTTGCGGCGACGACCACGACAGCCATGCGTCGGGGCGTTCGATTCTCCAGCGATCCGCACCCGTGTTCTGATCCACAGCCACCGCATATGAATCTCCGTAGTGATCACATTGCACGATCACCATGTCACGACAGAGGAGCGGCGAGCTGGTTGCCGCGAAGCGATTTTCGAATCTGCCGTACTCCGAGGCCAACGACCGATGCCATATAAGGTGTCCGTCGACGTCGAAACAAAACAGGTCGCCCGTCCCGAAGAATGCAAATACATGTTTGCCGTCGGTGACAGGAGTCGGACTCGCCATACTGCTCTTTGTCGCGTGGTACCGCGTGGGCGAAGTGCCCCACAAACGCTGATGCCAGAGTTCGCGGCCGTCGCGGCGGGAGAGACAAATGATATGCAGGTTATCTTGCTTCGGCCCGTCAGACGACGTGAGGAAAACCCGGTCGCCCCAAATCACGGGGCTGGAAATCCCGGTGCCCGGCAGTCGCGATCGCCAGCAAACGCCTTCATTTTCCGACCACGTCGTCGGAATACTCTTCTCCGGGCTGACGGCGTTTCGGTTTGGCCCTCGCCAACCGGCCCAGTTCTCGGCGTGCGCGGCAGCACAGAGTATTGCCGACGTGAGAACGATGAAGTTGCAAACGGTCTTCATGGTCTTCTCGCTATCGAGCTGCTTTCGGCAAAGCCGATTCGAAGTCGGCGGCGTAACCTGTTTCATCACAAAATCGTAATTGAAGCGACCAGTTGTTCGGCACGGCCGGATTCTTGTGCTGGGGACCCTGGCAAATCTTGACCAGGAGATGGTTCTTTCCCTTCTTTAGCAACGCTGGTGCGGTGAACCGATCCAGTCGCGTACCGTTAAGCCATTGGCGGCGAGCCAAAATCTTCTCACCGTTCAGCCACACGGAAAGATTGTCGTCCGCGCCGCAACGCAGTTGCACGTTCTGATCCTGCGGGCAGTTCAACTCCGCATAGGCATACCCGACTGCCTCTTTTACCGGCGCGATAGCCTGCATGAGATCCACCTGCCCCAAGCGGTCCTCCGTCTGAGACAGCTTCCACTGAATCTTAGCGCCGTCCTTGCCGCTAAAGCTGGCGCTAATATCGACCGACTTCTCCGGTGGAAAGCTCTCGTCAAAACCGCTTCTGCCCGGCGCGTCGAACGGGCCGAGCAAGTACCAGCGAGTCACGAACCCCATTCGTTCGATAATGTTGACGTTGACACCGATCGCTTTAAGACGATCCACGGCACCAGTCAACTGTCCGACGTCCCGCGCGTACTTGAAGGCGGCTTGAAAATTCGTCTTGGCCTTCTCCACATCGCCTTGGGCCAGTGCCTGATATCCCTGCCTCAAAACAAGGTCGACCGCATCGGTGCAAAACTCTGGGTCATCAAGGAGGGTTGACAGGATGGAATCGCGGTACGTGGGCGTCAATTTGTCGAGCAGAGACAGAACCATCCTCCGCGGTCGCCCCTGTCGCTTTGAATCCCGAGCGTATTTCTGTAGGAAGGCAACAGGAAACTCAGGTTCTGCCTTCGCCGCCTCTCGTGAGACGATGGATTCGTAGGCCGAGCGATACCAGTTCGCGGCGACAATGTTTGGTGTATCCATCGCGCGAAGCAACCGCGGCAAGATCTCGATGCCTTGCTTCGTCAGCCGCCTGCTGGATTGCCGCGCTGCGACAGATCCGGAACCTTGAGGGCCGGCTTTCGCGATGACGGCAATCAGTTCGTCGATTTCATCAGCTTGAATCGCCGATGTGACAGAAACGTGCGCCAGCAAGACGACCGCAGCACACAGGCGAGGGTAAAGACCGGCGATCATCAGCGGACTCGCCATCGTTACGTCAGCCATCCTCACGTATTGCTCCTTCCACTCTCAAACACCGGCTTGGACTCCCGGAAAACGTTCGTTCCTTTGTTGGGTCACTCAATTCGCTGATTCTAGCTGCTCTTCCTATCCCATGCGAATTCCCTTCAAACGATCGTTTGTTTGACGCTGCGCTTTCACTGGGAGCCTACTTGAAAGCTGTCGATGGCGATGCGACAACGATGGTTTACGTTGATAGCGATCGAGTATTCCCTGCAGGGCTTTCCCGTCGATGGCTGCAAGATCAGGCGATTGGTGTTTGTGGTTCATCGTCATATGCAAGCAGAGGTTGGCATCACGAGAATGGAAATCGTCCCCGCTGAAATTCCCAGGATGGCATCTCAGAGCCGGCCGCTCGAGTGTGACGCCGCAACCTGCCACGACGATCGTACGGACAACTCCAGGCAGAGTGCCGACGGATGAATACAATCAAGTGTGGAGTGATCGGACTTGGATGGTTCGGAGAGAAGCATTGTGGGGTGCTGCATGACCTTCCACAGGCTGAATTGCATGCCGTGTGCACTCGCCGACCAGACCGTCTGGCGGAACTGGCAGGCCGGTTCAACGTGAAAGCGACTTACTCCAACTATCACGATCTGCTCGCGGATCCCGACATCGACACGGTGAGCGTCGTGACGATGTGGGATCAGCACACGGAACCGGCGATCGCCGCGCTGGAAGCGGGCAAGCATCTGTTTCTCGAGAAGCCGATGGCGTCGACCCTGGCCGATTGCGATCGCATTCTGAAAGCGGCAGCGGATGCAACCGGAAAGTTCATGGTCGGCCACATCTGCCGATTCAATCCTCGCTATGCTGCAGCGAAAGCAGAGATCGCAGCAGGCAATATCGGTGACATCGTGTCGATTTACGCACGCCGTAACCTTCCCATGTGGGTCACCGAGGGAGTGCTGGACAAGATCGGCCCCATCATGGGCGATACGGTACACGACACGGATCTCATGCTCTGGTACACCCAGGCTTCGATTCAAACGGTGTATGCCCAGACGCACCGCGTTCGGCAACTCACTCATCCCGATATCGGTTGGACCATGTATCGGTTCGACAATGGTGCCATCGGAGTCTGCGAGACTGTGTGGTGCCTACCGGACAAGAGCCCTTTCCAAATTGATGAGCGGATGGAGATCGTGGGGACGACCGGATCGATTCAGATTCATGACACGACGCCAAATCTTCAGCTTGTCGTCGCAGACACCGTGCGCTTTCCAGATACGACGTACTGGCCGGAAATTCACGGTCAGTCGGCCGGAGCACTACGCGACGAGTGGGCCTATTTCCTGAGGTGTATTGCCGAGGATCGGGAACCCACCATCGTTCCACCATCCGATTCGCGAGCTGCCGTCACCGCCTGTCTGGCTGCCGAGCAATCTGCTGAATGCTGTGAGGTCGTCGTGCTGTAGGGTATGATCCGAATCCATGACTCTCAAACGGAGCGGCCTTGTGAACCCCAAACTGCAATTCGATCATATTGGAATCCCGGTCGAAGCTCCACAGGCTGAGGAGTTTTGGATACCAGACAGTGAATGCTGGGTGACCAATCCCAGAACGCATCCGCAACGGATCGAGTACCTGCGTTTCAAAACGAAACCTGATCATGAGCCTGGTTCGCCCGCATGGAAACTGTGGAACATGCCGCACATCGCCTATCGAGTCGACGATCTTGAGCAAGCGATCGAAGGCGAGCAGCTCGTGTACGGCCCCTTTGAACCTGCCGACTTTGGTCGGGTTGTCTTTATTCACAAACACGGCGCCATTGTCGACTATCTTGAATATACGGACCTGACGCGGTGGTTTGGTGCGCCAACTCCCTGAGAGCCTGCCTGATCGCGACAATCCAAATGAGGAAGATTTGATGAGTGAGAAACCAGGTTTTCAATTGCGAATAATCTCACTGGACGATCGTGACGAAGTAACGCGGCTGATTTTTCACTCGACGAATCAATACTACCTATCGATCGGTCGCGAACCGATTTTCAAGGGGGACGAATCAGCACCCTCGGACATTTTCGACGTTTATCAACGAATCGATCCCGATGAGGGAATCGTCGCGGTGGACGACCAGTCGAATCAGATTATCGGATCATGTTTTGTGCATCCACGAGAAACACACTTCTCGCTGGGGATCATGAATGCTCATCCCGATCACTTCGGGCGCGGCGTGGCACGCGCGATCCTGGCGGAGATCTTGGATCGAGCTCGACAGGTCAACAAGCCCATTCGGCTGGTTTCGAGTTGCTTCAATCTGGATTCCTACTCGCTCTACACGCGGGCCGGGTTCGTTCCGTTTGCAACATTTCAGGACATGTACATCGAAGTGCCGGAGGGAGGCCTGCCGCACTCGCCGCCAAACGACCTCACAGTGCGTTCAGCGACGCTCGATGACGTCACAGCAATGGCTGAGCTGGAGTGCACCATTTGCGGAATCTCGCGAGTCGATGACTACCGCTACTTCATTCGCAATGAAGACAACCTGTGGCGGATGTCCGTTGTCGAGTCTTCTGAAGGCCTGGACGGGTTCCTTGTCTCGTGCGGCTCGAGTGCGCTGAACATGATCGGACCGGGAGTCGCCACCGGGCAGGATCAGGCGGCCGCGCTGGTCTACGACCAGTTGAACAGCCAACGCGGACGCTGCCCAGTTCTGCTCGCCCCGGTTTCGTGTGGAGCGCTGGTGAGACAGCTCTACGAGTGGGGAGCTCGAAACTGTGAGATGCACGTGGCGCAGAGCCATGGGCCTGCGCAAACCCCTGCCGGCGTGGTCATACCCACCTTCCTACCGGAAAGTGGTTAAGGCGGCTTAATCGAACCGTAACCGATCGCGGAACAAACCGTAGTGGATTTTGTACTTGGGACGATTACTAACCGCCACCTCGTGAACGAGTTGTCGCGCCATTACCGGACTGACGACGAAGAAGTCGGCTTTTTAGACGACAAACTCCTCGACGCGTTGGTTCGTTCCGGCGCTGTTTGATGAAGCAGCGTGTAAAACGGTTACCGGGAATCCCCAATGCGGTGTCGATGACCGCTCCGCCCTCTGAAGTTGAGCTTGTCGACGAACGACTTCCCACACCAGATTTGGGATTGCGGACTGGCGACTCCCCAGGTGCCCCAACGATCAGATCATCAAAACCATCGTTGTCAAAGTCCCCAGTGGCCAGCGAGTGACCGAACCTATCGCCTGCTTCATTCAAACCCGGAGTGTCTGTCTGGGTCAGAAACGTCCCCGTGCTAAGCCCCGAGGGCGAGCCAAGAAAAAAATGAAAACGGCACCAAACTTGGGGTCCTGGCCGGATGCCTCTCCGGGTACGCCAACCGCGAGATCTTTGTATGAGTCATTATTGAAATCCCCGGTCGTCAGAGAGAATCCGAAGAGATCGCCTGTTTCATTCGCCCCGCCTGCAGCTCGCTGAGTGAGATATCTTCCTTCCGTCAAAGCAATAAAGTCCTCGGCGAAGAAAGTGTGTTAGCACGTGAGCACCACCGCTACCGCACTAACGAACGCAGGAAGAAATCGAATTCCCATAATCTGTGTCTCCAAGATGTCAGCTTCACGATCGAACCAGCAGGCGCACGGAGCACAGAATGCCGCCAGCGTACTCAAAACGGACAGTGGATGCGAGAATCCATTGCTGATTTCCACTCTGATCCCGATATTTCCCGTTTGGGTTTACATGATTTCTCTTGAGTTACTCCAGGTAGCTCGGCGAGTAGAAGCTCACGTCGGAACCAATCGTGGTCCGCATTTCGAACACCGCCAATTCGAACCACATTCGGCGGTACTCTTGCTGGCGGCAGATTTCAGTTTCGATTGCGGACGGTGCTTCTCGTCAGCACGGTACTTTGCACGGTCTTCGCGTGGGGCGTGTTCTGCTATCCTAGAGGTCGTTTCAACCCCAGTCACCCGTTACGAAAACGGCC
>Ga0310120_10004113_pt1 | contig 10273 bp, 6 predicted proteins | sample CB27_AW_983_MG_FD_203506 | JGI IMG/M metagenome (GOLD analysis project Ga0310120, IMG submission 203506) | Marine microbial communities from Western Arctic Ocean, Canada - CB27_AW_983 | ecosystem: Environmental > Aquatic > Marine > Oceanic | place: Canada: Western Arctic Ocean | collected... | reverse complement strand
TACTCTTCGCCGACACTCCGCCCTCCCTCGGCATCGGTCTGACCGACAATGACGCCCGGTGGCGTGCCGGCCCCGGCGAAGACCGCCAGTCCGGCCGACGCCCAGTGGTCACGCCCTGCGGCGGTGTTCACCTTGGGAGTCCGTCCGAAATCGGTCAGCCACACGACCAGCGTCGTATCCAGCAGGCCACGCTGTTTCAGATCGGCCACCAGCGTCGGCAACGCCTGGTCAACCGGCGGAAGCAACTCCTTGAGCCGACTGAAGTTCTTGTCATGGGTGTCCCAGTCGGCGTTGCTGACGGTCACGAATCGGCTGCCCGATTCGATCAACCGCCGAGCCAACAGGCAGCTCTGCCCGAACGTCGTCCGGCCGTAGGCATCGCGTGTCTTGGCCGACTCGCGGTCCAGCCGGAACGCCCGCTGGGTGTTGACCGAGGTGATCATGCGGAAGGCGTCGCGGTAATAGGTGTCGATGGCCGACAGGGCCGCCGGTCGCTTGGCCAGTCCCCGCTGCAACGTATCGATCCTGGCCAGCGCCTCGCGTCGCAACGACACCCGCTTGGGACTGACTCCGCCGGGCAGCGTCAGGTCGCGGACCGTGAACTTCGCGGCGTTGGGATCCTCGAACACCTCGAACGGGTTGTGTGTGATCCCCAGGTAACCGGCCGTCCCACCCATGAACTTGCGGTCGACCTCGTTGCCCAGTTGCACGAACGCCGGCATGTCACGACGGTTGCCCCGTTCGCGCGAGATGACCGAGCCGTAGGTCGGGTAGGTGACGGCCGGATTCAACTGCCAGCCGGAGAGAATGATGGCGTCGGCCGAACCGTGAGCACCGTTGATTGAATTCAGGTTGCGGACAACCGAGATGTCCTTGGCCCCGCGTGCGAAACCCGGGACGTGATCCGAGAACCGGACACCCGGGATCGACGTGTCGATCGTTCCGAACTCGCCACGGATCTCCGCCCGCGCCTTCGGCTTCGGGTCCAGGGTGTCGTGGTGGCTGGTGCCGCCCCGAGTCCAGACCAGGATGCAGTTGATGTCGCGGCGGGGGACATCGGCGGCAGTCGCCTGCCCCCGGAGCAACTGGTCCAGGGACAACCCGATGCCGCCCAGCGCACCGACCTGCAACAGGAAGCTGCGGCGGTCCGGCGACTGGCAGTCGGCATGTCGTAGTGGTCGAAGATTCAGCATCTGGGAATTCCCTGGTTGGATAACCGGGCAAAGTGAATTGGTCATGGTCAGTGGTTGAAGAGGAACTCGCGGCTGTTGCACAGAGCCCACAGGATGTTCTCCAGGCCCTTTTTCCGGTTCTCCGACTGGCCCACCACCTCCTGGCAGGTGGACAACTCGGCGGCCGACGGCAGCCGACTGAACGTGGCCAGGTACAACTGTCGCAGGACCTCGTCCAGCGACTTCTCTGCAGCAATCAACTTCGCCAGTCGTCCGGTCTTGTCGGCCAGTTTCTTCTCGAATTTCACCCCGTTGCACAGGTGGAGCACCTGGGCCATGTTCGGCTCGGCCGTCCGCTCGCACTCGCAGTTGGTCAACCGGCGCGGCCGACCCAGGGTGTCGAGGAAATACGACTCGAAGTTCGGATCCGGCAGGGCGATCGCCCGGGTCCCGGGTGGCACGCCGGGAAAGCGCTCGTGGGTGCCGCAGGCGTGGTCGATCGCATCAAGCAACACCTCGGCCGGCAGCCGCTTGACGTTGTAGTGCGTATAGAAGCGACGGTCCTTGACGTGTTCGGGCCGGGGGGTCGAGGACAACTGGTAGGTGGCCGAACTCATGATCCGTCGCATCAGGTGCTTGAGATCGAACTTGTGGGCGACGAAGTCGTCGGCCAGGGCGTCGAGCAACTTCGGATTGGTCGGCGGATTGGTCGATCTCAGGTCGTCGACCGGCTCGACGATTCCGGTGCCCATGAAGTGACCCCAGATCCGGTTGACGATGTTCCGCGAGTACAGCCGGTTCCCCGGCGATGTCAGCCAGTCAGCCAACGGCTCACGAATGTCGAGCACTCCCCGGGTGTCGACGGGGCCACCCCCGAGCGGGCGCGGCACAACCACCTTCCCGGTCCGTGGGTGCTTGAGACTGCGGTCAGCCCCCAGCGGGGCCAGGCTGACCACCGCGTCGAATCCCAACTCGCCAAAGGTGCCGCTCGACTTGCTGTCGAGCCGCGTGAAGAACGCCGCCAGGCCGTAGAAATCGTCCTGGCTGTACGACTCGAACGGGTGATGGTGACACCGGGCACACTGCAGACGGATTCCCAGAAACACCTGTGCTGTCGTCTCGGCCAGATCGGCCGGATTCGAGATCGTCGCCACGTCGGTGGGACGCCGCGAGGAGGCGATGAAGTTGGCTGGCCCGTGTTCGAAAATCGATCCCTGCGCCGTGATCAACTCACGGGTGAGCTGATCGTACGGCTTGTTCTGTCGCAGCGACTGGCGGATCCAGTTGTGGTAGGCCCACATCCCGGCATCACCGGATGTCTTGCGGTTGTTGCGGAGCACGTCGGAGAACTTCAACGTCCAATATGTGCTCCATTCGCCGACATACCGGTCTCGCGCGGGATCTCCGGTCACACCCAGGATCTCGTCGATCACTCCGGATCGCTTCCCGGCTGCCGGCGACGCCAAAAACCGCTCGACGATCTCCGGATCGGGCAGCGTCCCCAGGCAATCCAGGAACACCCGCCGGATGAACTCGGCATCGCTGCACCCGGGTGAAGGACGCATCCCCAGCAGTGCCCATCTGCGTGAAACGTGCTGGTCGATCAGGTTGCCGGTCCCTGGCAGAACCGCGATTGGTCCGTTGGCCGTGAAGGGCGAGATCACGTGTGCCACCGCCGTCTGCCCGCGATAACGGACCATGATCGCCGCTTGCCCGCTGCCGGAGACCTCGACACGCCCATCGTTGTCGACGTCGGCAATTCCTGATTCCAGGCTGTCGAATGCGGATCTGCGGGTGACGTCGTTACGGTGACCGTCGGCGTACCGAGCCACGACCCGCAGTTGTTGCGTTTGGCCGACTCGATACGTCCGTTCCCGAGGAAAAACGTCGAGTCCCACGATTCGAACCGCATCCGGCTTCGTTCCACCGGGGCCACGGGCACCGTCGGCGATCCAGGTCTTCAGCACGTCGTACTCGTAGCTGCCCCGTCCGAATCGGCGACCGCCGCCATGTCCGACAGCCATCGTTGCCTTCCTCAACACGAGACTGTCCCGCGGAGAGACCAGCGACACCCGCCGGCTGTCCCATTCACGTGTCAGCGCCAGGTGATCGGCTTCCGGTGCGAAAGAAAACACCGAGAGCTTGAAGCCGCCCTTGCCGAACTGGGATGCGTGACAGGCCCCCTGGTTGCAGCCGGCCCGGCTGAGTACCGGCAGCACGTGATCGACAAACCGGGACCTGCGGTCCGCAAACCCCTTGGCCACGACGACCGGGATCTGCTTGACCAATGCCCCGTGTCGGACCCGCACCACCGCCCGGCCTGCCGACATCGCCCGGACTCGCCCCTGTCCGTCGATCGACACGACCTGGTCGCCCTCGATCTCGAAGCGCACCGCCCGGGTCACGTCACTGGAACCGCCGGAGGCCGATTTCTGCGTGACCAGGACCTGGACCTGGTCGAGTCGGCTCGACAACTCGATCCGATCAGGAGAGATCTCGATCTGCTCAGCGGCATCAACGCGGGAATCACGCAGACCGCACAGGCAGATCCCGGCCAGGATCACCCGCACAACGGCTCGCGAAAAACATGTCAACGTCACACCTGGCGGTTGGCCGGGGTTCGAGAAACAGCCCGCAACAGACCATTCTGGTCCAGGCCACCTGCGGGGGTCAATTTCAATGTCCCGAGCCCACCACAACCACCTCGAGGCCACTCTGGGGTACACTGTCTGCCACGCTGGTCGTGCAGCCAACACGGTGGACACCTCAACACTCGGAGAAGCGAACATGGCACCCGACGTCAACAGGCGGGATGCGTTGAAACTCGGTGCCGGCGTCGGAGCCAGTGTCGCCCTGACCGACTGGGCCCAGGCGAACAAGCCCAAACAGGACACCGAGGCGGCCGACCCGCGATTGAAACCGATCCCGAGAATCCGGGTCGGCTTGGTGGGAATCGGTGGCCGCGGGTACCACCTGTTGAGACTGCTGCTGGGGCAACCCGATGTCGAGGTCAAGGCGGTTTGTGACCTTCTGGAAGATCGCTGCCAACTGGCTCAGAAAGCCACGGTGTCGGCCGGACAACCCAAGCCCGACGCCTACTTCCCCGACGAGCGAGCCTTCGAGAAGCTCTGTGATCGAGACGACCTGGACCTGGTCGTCACCGCCACCCCCTGGCGATGGCACGTGCCGGTCTGCGTCGAAGCGATGAAGAACGGTCACCACGCCGCGACCGAGGTTCCCGCCGCGGTGACTTTGGACGAATGCTGGGAGATGGTCGAAACGGCCGAGAAGATGAAGCGTCACTGCGTGATGCTCGAAAACTGTTGCTACGGCCGGACCGAGATGATGGTGCTGAACATGGTCCGCCAGGGCCTGCTGGGAGAACTGGTCCATGGCGAAGCGGGATACATGCACGAGTTGCGAGACGACCGCGAGTTGCTGGGTCCGGATGCGGAGGTTCGCTGGCGGCTCGAGCACATGATCCGACGCGACGGCAATCTCTACCCGACACACGGCCTGGGCCCCGTCGCCCAGTGCATGAACATCAACCGTGGAGACCAGTTCGACTACCTGGTCTCGATGAGCACGGTCTCGCGGGGGCTCAACGTCTTTTACGCCAGCCGCTTCGGAGAAAAGCATCCGTTGGCGACCCGCAAGTACAAGTGCGGCGACGTCAACACCACGATGATCCGCACCAAGAACGGTCGCACCATCACGCTCGGTCACGGCACTCAACTGCCTCGCCCCTACACCCGGATCAACATGGTCCAGGGCACGCTCGGCATCGTGCAGGGCTACCCCGACCGCATCGCCCTGGAATCCAACTCCCGTGGGCACAGTTGGGAGCCAATCGACAAGTACCACTCGAAGTACGAGCACCCGCTGTGGAAGAAGCTGATCCGCGAGGCTCAGGGCAAGGGGCACGGCGGGATGGACTTCATGGAATTTCACCGACTGGTCGAATGCCTGCACACGGGGACCGAGCCCGACATGGACGTCTACGACGCCGCCGCCTGGAGTGCCGTCTCGGACCTCAGCGAACGCTCGGTCGCCAAACGCAGCAAGACCATCGACGTGCCCGACTTCACCCGCGGCCGCTGGAAGAAGAACAAGCCGTTGGGGATCATCGGCGGATGACGATTCCGCCTGAAGACGAGACGGAGACCCTGCGGTGAACACGGTCCTGATCGCCGAGTTGGGCGAGAACCACTACGGCCGTTGGGATGTCTGCCGCGGCATGGTCGAGGAGGTCGCGGCCAACGGGGCCACGGTGGCCAAGTTCCAGACCTACACGGCCAACCAGTTCGGAACCGACCACGAGTGGTACGACTGGTTCCGCGGCGTCGAGATGCCCGAGACGGTGCATTTCGAAATGCAGCAGTTGTGCGGGGAACTGGGAATCACCTTCCTCAGTTCGACCTTCACCCGGCGGTCGACCGATTTTCTGGTCGATCGCATGGGCCTGGCCGCATTGAAGCTCGCATCGAGCCGCATCGTCGACATCGAACTGCTCGAACACGTCAATGACCGCGCCGAGCAGGTCAAGACGGTGTACCTCTCGACCGGCGGGTCCACGATCGAAGAGATCCAGCGAGCGGTCGAGTGCCTGGGCGCGATCGAGCACCTCTCGCTGTTGCATTGTGTCAGCCAGTACCCGACCGAAGACGCCAACGTGAACCTGCTGGCGATTCGAGCCATGCAGGCGGCGTTCCCGAACATCCCGATCGGCTACAGCGACCACAGCCGCGGGATCGAAGCCTGCCTGGCAGCGGTGGCCCTGGGGGCCACCGTGCTCGAGAAACATTTCACCTATCACACTCGCATGCCCGGTGATGACCACGAGGGGGCCCTGACGCCCGAATCGCTGGCCGAACTGGTCCGACAGGTGACTCGCCTCGAGACGATGCTCGGCCGCGAGGAAAAGTCCCCGATGCCCGACGAACAGAAAGCCCTCTCACAACTCAGAGGCAAGATGCTCGAGGTCGATTTTGATCAGTAGCACCGGCCCAGCTGGCCGGTTTCCCGCACCGTGGCGCCGACTTGCACGCCGGCCCCCGTTTAGCCGATCATCACTCGCTGAAGTCGACCACCGGATGTCCCGACACACTTCACCAGGCTCCTCCATGACCGATCCGCAATACAAGGCGATGACCCGGTTCCTCCGCGACATCGGCACCGAGTCCGTCCCGCACACCGACACCGTGTTCCTGGCGCACCTGGTCGGCGTCTACAACGACCTCAAGGACTGGAAGGCCTCGACCGAAGTCTGCCGGGCCGGAATGTTCCACTCGATCTACGGCACCGAGATGTTTCAGACGTTCGCCCTGCCCCTGGAACAACGGGACGAGGTCCGTGACTTGATCGGTGATCACGCCGAATTCGTGGCGTGGGTCAACTGCGTGATGGACCGTGTGACCTTCGACGAACAACTCGGCGCATCGGTTCCCTATTCGATCCGCAACCGGATCACCGGTGAATCGATCGAGATGAACGAAGAGCAGTTCACCGACCTGTGCGTCGTGCACCTGTGCGACTGGCTCGAGCAATTGCCTCGACTCAGGAAATGGGATTTTCGTCGCGGTTCCTACCGGAAAATCGCCGAACGACTGGGGGGCATTGCCCTGTCGTCGTACGACCGGGTGTACGCAGACGAGCCGACCGCACCGGCGACATCGGCCTGATTCACCCGACCGGGAGTTTCCTGATGATTTCCTTCCGCATTGTGCTGGCAACCGTTCTCGTGACCCTGTCGGCGATCGCCACTCCCGTCCGGGCGGCACGTCCCCCCAACGTCGTCTTCATCATGGCCGACGATCTCGGTTTTGCCGAACTGGGCTGTTACGGCCAGAAGAAGATCCGCACCCCTCACATCGACCGCCTCGCCCGCGACGGCATGCGGTTCACCAGGAACTACGCTGGCAACGCCGTCTGTGCCCCCTCTCGCTGCGTACTGATGACCGGCAAACACCCCGGCCACGCCTGGGTCCGCAGCAACAAGGAGGTCCGTCCCGAAGGCCAAACCCCGATCCCGGCCGCAGAGGTCACGCTGGCCGAATTGCTGAAGACCGACGGCTATGCCACCGGGGCCTTCGGCAAGTGGGGTCTCGGTCCGCCGGGATCCGCAGGCGGCCCCCTGAAACAGGGTTTCGACCGTTTCTTCGGCTACAACTGCCAGCGACACTCCCACAGCTACTACCCGTCCTATCTCTGGGACGACAACCAGCGGATCGCGCTGAAGAACAACCCGCCGGTGGGTGGTCACGCCCGGTTCCCCAAGGACGTCGACACCACCAACCCGGGCAACTACAGCCGCTTCAAGGGCCAGGACTACGCCCCGGACCGCATTGCCGCCCAGGCCCTCCGGTTCATCCAGCAGAACAAGGACCGCCCCTTCTTCCTCTATTACCCCTCGGTGATCCCTCACCTGGCACTGCACGTTCCCGACGAGGCCCTGGAACCCTACCTGGCGTTGAAGTGGAAAGACCCGCCGTTCACCAAGCTGACCGGCGGCGGCTACACGCCGCACTTCACGCCCAGGGCCGCCTACGCGGCGATGATCACCCGGCTCGACACCTACGTCGGCCGCATTCTCGACCTGCTCGAAAAGCTCGGCCTGGCCGACAACACGATCGTCGTCTTCACCTCCGACAACGGCACCACGCACCTGAAGCGTGAGGTCGATTACGACTTCTTCGCCAGCGTCAAGCCGCTGAGAGGCCTCAAGGGATCGCTCTACGAGGGCGGCGTCCGAGTGCCGCTGATCGCACGCTGGCCCGGCCGCATTCCCGAGGGAACCACGTCCGCTTTTGTCACGGGCTTCGAGGACTGGATTCCCACCCTGTTGGCCCTGACCGGCAGTCGCCAAGCGGTTCCCGACGGCGTCGATGGCATCAACCTGGCCGACACGCTGCACGGAAAACGCCAATCCGCCCGACCCTTCCTCTATCGAGAATTCTCCGGCTACGGAGGACAGCAGGCCGTGTGGATGGGCCAGTGGAAGGGCGTAAGGCAGCGGCTTTCACGAGCCAACAACCCGAATCGACTGAAAATTCAACTCTACGACCTCGACCGGGACATTGCCGAGTCACAGGACGTCGCCGCCGATCACCCCGAGATCGTTTCACGGATCAGAAATCTGATGAAGCGCGAACATCGTGCCTCGACAATCTTCCCCAGCAAAGCTCTCGACTGACCCACACGGCACCCCGAAGGCCCTGCGGCCATGTCCATCCTGTCCACCTTCACCAAACGCCTGCAGCATTTCCCGTCCCGCCAGGCACACGGCCTGCTCATCGTGGTGATGTGTCTGGCCGGCTGCGGCGACCAGGACATCCCGAAGTCGCCTCAACCCGCTTTAAAGCCCGCCGCGGCACCGAAACCTGAAGCCGAAGCCAGTGCCAAGCCGGCGGCCGCAACCGTCCCGTCCGACCCCATCGAGACAGTCTCACCCCCGGTCCCTCCCGCCCAACACTCACCCGCCGAAACCGCGGCGCGTGAATTGCTGGCGCATCTGATCGCGGGCCGATCCGCCGAAGCGGCCAAGACCTTCTCTCCGGAAGTCCTGGAAGCGCTGCCGGCCGACAAGCTGAAAGCCACCTGGGAGGCCGTGCAGGCCCAGGCCGGTGCGTACCAGTCGGTGGCCAAGACCGCCAAGGAGATGATCATCGAGGCCAACCAGGTCGTCGACCTGTCGTGCACGTTCGAGAAGATGCCGCTTGTCTTGCGCATTTCCTACAACGGCAAGAAACAGGTTGTCGGGATCTTCTTCCGCCCACCGCCGAAACCCCGCTCACCCGAAAACGACCTGGCTCAACAGGATCCCGACGTTCGGTTGAAGACTCCCCGCGCCACGCTCTTCGGTACCATCGATTGGCCCAAGGGTGACGGCCCCTTTCCCGCCGTCCTGCTCATCTCGGGGTCAGGCCCCAACGACCGTGACGGAAACCAGGACAGGTTTTCATCCGACTACCTGAAGAAACTGGGCACCGCACTGGCCACTCACGGCATCGCCGTGCTGCGTTTCGACAAGCGAGGCAGCGGGCGAAGCCGGTTCACCAAGGGAGGGGAACGACAGTTCCGGTTCCACTTGATGGTCAACGACGCACTGGGATGGCTCCGCCTGATGCGAAAGCACAAGAAGATCTCACGAGTCGGGATCATCGGTCACAGCCAGGGCTCACTCGTCGCCCTGATGGCTGCCGAGCAGACCCGTGTCGACGCCGTGGTCTCGATCGCCGGAGCCGGCCAGTCGATCGACAAGGTGCTGGAGCGCCAACTGACCAGGAACCTGGCCACGATGCCCAAGCTCAGGGACCAGGCCCTGGCGATCCTCAAACAGTTGGCGGCCGAAAAGATGGTCGAGAAGGTCCCGCCGACCCTGGCCAGCGTGTTTCGCCCCTCGGTCCAGCCCTTTCTGATCTCGTGGATGAAGTACGATCCGGCGGCGATCATCGCCAAGACCAGCACTCCCACGCTGATCATCCAGGGCACCCGCGACATCCAGGTCGCCGTCAGCGACGCCGAGGCTCTGAAGGCCGCTCAGAAATCAGCAGCCCTGGCACTGATCGAGGACATGAACCACGTTCTCCGACATATCGCCACCGACGCCGAACAACTGCCCAGTTATTCGAATCCCCAACTGCCGCTGGCCCCGGCCCTTGTCCCGGCGCTGGTCGCATTCCTGGAGCACGAACTGGCCGACTCTCCGTCGAAGTGACCGGAACCGTCACGGCGAATAGGGCACCAACTGACCGCCAGTGACCCTCAGGCCGCGCGGCAGGGTCACCGTCGGTGCAAACGTGCCGTCGCCCCGTCCACGCAGGATCGAGATGGTCTTGTCGCGGTAGTTGGCCGAGACCAGGTCGAGATGCCCGTCCCGGTCCAGGTCGGCCACGTCCAGGCCGTAGCTGCCCAGGCCGCTAACCAGGTCGACTCGCTCCTCGAACGTCCCATCCCCGCGATTGAGGAACACCGATACGAAGGCCTCGGTCCAGTGGGTGATGGCCACGTCGATATCCTTGTCACCGTCGAGGTCTCCCAGGCCCAGGAACGCGCCGTTCTTGCCGGCCGCCAGTTGCCGGTCCTTCTCGAAGGTGCCGTCT
>Ga0310120_10004112_pt1 | contig 10277 bp, 9 predicted proteins | sample CB27_AW_983_MG_FD_203506 | JGI IMG/M metagenome (GOLD analysis project Ga0310120, IMG submission 203506) | Marine microbial communities from Western Arctic Ocean, Canada - CB27_AW_983 | ecosystem: Environmental > Aquatic > Marine > Oceanic | place: Canada: Western Arctic Ocean | collected... | reverse complement strand
AGCACTTGTTGACTCAGCACCTGTCCACTCCTTGCCTGTTCACTCCTTGCTCTCCACTCCTTGCCTGTCCACTCCTCGCCTGTTCACTCCTTGCCTGTCCACTCCTTGCCTGTTCACTCCTCGCCTCTTCACTCCTTGCCTGTCCACTCCTTCACTCATCACCTCTGGGATCGTCGAGTCTTTTTCGCTGGGGTTAGGCATTGGGCTCGCCGATTGCGCGGGGGTCGGCGACACTGAGGCTGTGCTCATGGGACTCGGCGGCTGGATGTGACGCCGAGATACCCGTCGGCTTTTTTTAGTTTCTCACAGGGAGGTTCTCATGACCGATCAGTTGCCCCTACCCGAGTCGATGCGTGCTTGGCGAGTTCACGAATGGGGCCTGGAGCCCGCCGAAACGCTCCGGTTGGAAAATGTCTCGGTGCCCGGCCCCGGGCCCGGCGAACTGCTCGTGCGTGCCCAGATTATCCCATTAAATATCAATGACCTCGAGCGAATTACGGGGAAGAACATGATGGTTCGCCCGGAACTTCCGGTGACCCCCGGAATGGAGGTGATGGGGTACGTGGCGGCGGCGGGGGAGGGCGTGGAGGATTGGCTGGGAAGGCGAGTTGTTGCCATGGCCAAGCAGGCGACAGGCGGGTTTGCCGAGTATTCGATTTGCCCGGTGGTATCGGCTTTTGAAATCCCTGATGAGATTCCTCTCCCCGACGCGGGTGCGCTCTATTTCCCCTATCACCTGGCATGGCTCGGATTGATCGACCGAGCCGAACTCCGGGCCGGCGAGACCGTGCTGATCCACGCCGGCGCTGGTGGATCGGGATCGGCGGCTATCCAGCTTGCCAAGAGCCTCGGGGCGAAGGTCTTTGCCACCGCGGGTACCGACGAGAAAGTTCAACTCTGCAGGGAACTCGGCGCCGATGTCGCGATCAATTATTCCGACGAAGACTTTGCATCGATTGTCCTCGAAATGACGGACATGGTCGGGGTTGATGTGGTCTTCGACAACGTGGGCGAAGCAGTCATGAGCCGATCCATGGACTGTACTGCCTACAACGGGCGATACTTGATGATGGGATTCGCATCGGACAAGAGATTCGCCGACGAAAAACTGATCGTTCCTCGGAGGGTATCGGCCGGCAATCTGAAGCTCTGCGGGGTTTTGCTCGCCTATGCGAATGAAGCGATTGCTCCGGTCATGAAGAAAGCGATGGGCTGGAACTTTTGCTCCGACGCACTGGGTCGGAAGATCATGTCAGGAATCGTTGACCTTGTCCGGGAGGGGAAGGTGAAGCCGGTTCTTGGGGAAATCAGTGGCTTCGAGGATTTGCCAGACGCGCTGACTCGACTGCGCGATCGAAAAACCACGGGCCGGGTACTCATCACCCTCGACTAAGCGCTTCTCGACTAAGCGCTTCTAGACTAAGCGCTTTTCGACTGAGCGCTTCTAGACTGAGCGCTTCTCGACCGAGCGCGTTTCGGCGGAGCGCTTCTCGACTGAGTGCTTCTCGACCGAGAACTTTTCGACCGAGCGCGTTTCGGCGGAGCGCTTCTCGACGGAGCGCTTCTCGACTGAGCACTTCTCGACCGAGCGCATCTGGACGGAGCGTTCCTCGGGAGAGTGGGGCCCGATGGAACCGACAGCCCCGACTTAACCCGCCTTCCACTCGCTCTCGCTCCACTCGCCCTCGCTCTGCTTGCTCTTGTTCAGCTTTCTCTCGTCCAGTTTCCTCTCGCTCCGCCGACGGGTCGAGAGGTCGCCGCGGCAGAGCGTTCCTTATTTCGGTTTATCCAAGGAGTGGCCTGGACCGGCCAGTTTTTCGCTCCGGGGCGCGGTCACCGAACGGCAAGTGGGTCAGGGCCTGTCAGAAGCCCTGGCTCCCCAAGCGGTGGCAGGCTGGCGTGTCTCGGAGCGGGGAATCCGGTGCCCGTCGCGCTGTCCGATTGCCCCGGGCCCAACCGAAAATCGGATTCCTGGACATCCTGTTCCGCGAGACACTTCGAAGACAGGGTATCGAATCATTTCGAATCGAAATGTGCTGTTTTCCCTCGAGAAAGTTCTCCCTGCGGACAATATTATCAAGTTGTCTAGATAATACCTTGACAAAAGAATCGAATTGGTCGATTCTCTGTTTATGGTACTTCAAAAGACAACAGCGCTGGCGGCGGTCCTGCTGGCGACGCTCGTAGGATCGGCCAAAGGTCTCGATATTAGGGACACCTACGAGCGGAACGGAACCGCCATGCGGCTCAGGGGCTCCGGGTTTCTCCACTTTGGCCCCCTCTTGAAAGGGGCTGCGGCGGCGTTCTACCTCGGGGAAGGTGTGGATCCCGGCCAGTCTCTGGAGGACGTTCCGCGCCGGATCGAGATTGAATATCTGTGGTCGATCCCCGCTGAAGCGTTTGCTTCGGTCACCATGAAGCAAATTCGCCGCAATGTCGACGCACCCACCCTGGACCGGATTCTCCCGGCGATCCAACGACTGGGTCGTCTTTACGCCGATGTGGAGCCTGGCGATTGCTATTCGCTGACCTACGTCCCCGGTGTAGGCACAGAACTGGCGCTTAATGGAGAGGCTGTGGGGCTGATCGAGGGCAAAGAGTTTTCGATGGCTGTCTTCTCGATCTGGATCGGGAATCGACCCGTCGATGCGAAGCTCCGTCAAAAATTGCTCTCACGCCCCAGGCCACTGTGAACAGAAAACCTGACCACTCAATCGGAGGAAAAAATGGATAGCCAAGTTCGTTCGTTGGTCCTACTGAATGTCGTCGGCGGGCTGGCAGTTCTCGCCAGCTATGCCCTAGCGGTGGGCACGGTCCCCGGGGATGTCCTTTGGGGTGACGTACCGAAAAACATTCAACCGCTTTACACAGTCAACATGTTTCTTGCGGCCGGGGGCTATTTCCTCTTCACTTTTTACATCCTGTTCAGGCTGGACCCAAGAACGACTCGTCCGTTTGGATTATTTGGCTATAGAGCGTTCCACCTGTTTTACGCCCTGGTTCTGCTTCCCTCGGCTGCTTGGCTCCCGCTGACAGCCCGCATGGCCGAGCAGCCCGGCTTGCTCTCAATGAGCCTAGTCAGGATAGATCTCTACCTAGTGGCGGCTGGGGCCCTGGGACTTCTTTTCTGCGTGGCTGCCCTGGGCTCTAGTGCCCCGAAAGGTCGAAATCTGGCAATTGTCGGTCTAGTCCCCTTCTGCCTTCAAACGGTTGTGCTCGATGCGCTGGTTTGGCCCGTTTTTTATCCCCTGGCAGCGCCCTGATCCCTTTCACTGTCCACGCGGGTATCCCGCTCAACTGCGCACTTCCATTGCTTTGGAGAAAAGGATTAATTGATGCTGGGGATTCAACTTGTTGAAGGCGGTCACGTGCCAGATTTGCTGGTTCGTGCTGGTATACGGCGCCTGTTGCGCCAACGTCTAAGGGAGATCGCTGCCAGCCATACGGATTGCGCGGAAGTCACTCAGCGAAAATTTCGAATGGAGCGGAGACTCAGTCCCATCGCGCCCCTTCCCGAACGGGCGAACGAGCAGCACTACGAAGTTCTACCCGATTTCTTCCAAAAGGTTCTGGGCCCCCGCCTCAAGTACAGCTGCGGACTATGGACCGACGGCGTTAGGGATCTAGCGGACTCGGAAGAAGAAATGCTCGGACTCACGGCTGAGCGGGCAGAATTGACCGACGGACTCAGAATTCTGGATCTTGGCTGTGGATGGGGATCCCTCTCTATCTGGATGGCCACGCGTTACCCGAACGCAGAAATAGTATCGGTCTCCAACTCGAAGCTTCAGCGAAATTTCATTCTCGCTGAATGTCGAAAATTGGGCCTCGGGAACGTCGAAGTCATTACTGCCGACGTGAACGATTTCGTTCCGTCGGGCCGCTTCGATCGAATCTTGTCGGTGGAAATGTTTGAACACGTCAGGAATCACGAAGCGCTCCTTTCTAGAATCTCGGCTTGGCTCCAGGATGATGGAAAGCTTTTTGTGCACCATTTTTCTCATAGAAGTCGGAGTTATCCATTCGAGGTTGAAAGCTCTGATGATTGGATGGGTAGGTATTTTTTTTCTGGCGGAATGATGCCTTCCGACGACCTACTGCTTCACTGTCAGAAGGATCTCATCGTCGAGGATAAGTGGCAGGTCAGCGGCACCCATTACAAGAAGACGTGTGATGCGTGGCTCGCTCTTCAGGATGCCAACCGTGACGAATTGCTTCCGGTCCTCCATGCGATCTACGGACCCGGCCAAGCCAAGGTGTGGCATCAGCGCTGGCGCCTCTTCTTCTTGTCCTGCTCGGAACTCTTCGGATTCAGCCAGGGGAACGAGTGGTGGGTGACTCACACACGAATGTCACTGAGAGGTCAAAACGGGTGAGGGTTGCGATCGTTGGAAGCGGAATATCTGGACTTGTGGCGGCGCGTGGGTTGCATCCCGAGGCTGACGTGACGGTTTACGAGGCCGATGCCAGGATTGGTGGTCATAGCCATACGGTGGAAGTTGATCTCGCTGGGGAAAGACATGCGATTGATACGGGCTTTATCGTTTATAACGAGAAAACGTATCCGAATTTCACCCGCCTGCTGGCTGACCTGGAAGTTGGAACTCAGCCCAGTGATATGAGCTTTGGTTTGTCGTGTGAAAGGTCGGGGTTGGAGTGGGGGAGTCGGGGCCTCCGGGGGGTTTTTGCTCAACCCTCGAATGTGTTTCGCGGGCCGTTTCGAAACATGTTGCGAGACATCATTCGCTTCAATCGCGAGTCGACTGTCCTTCTCGATCAGGCCGACGAAAAACCGACTCTGGGTGAATACCTTGCTGGGGCTGGCTACGGAGAAGAGTTTATCAACCACTACGTGATTCCAATGGGTGCGGCGATTTGGTCAGCGGACCCGAGTCGGTTTCGTGGGATCCCAGCGACAACATTCGTACGTTTTTTCTACAACCATGGACTCTTGGAAACCCCGCCCTCACTTTCGTGGAGAGTGATTGCCGGCGGTTCCTCTCGTTATGTAGAGAAGCTCGTCTCGCCATTTCGGGACGCAATCATGACGGATTGTCCGGTCCTCTCGGTTCGCCGTGCCGGGTTGGGGGTTAAAATCAGCTCAAGGAGAGGTGTTGAGCAGTTCGACCGAGTTGTATTTGCGGTTCACAGTGATCAGGCACTCCGGCTTCTCTCTGATGCCAGTGAGCTTGAAGGCAAGATTCTGAGCTCGATCGCTTACCAAGAGAATGAAGTGTTTCTGCACACCGATGAATCTCTAATTCCCGGACGCGCCGCCGCCCAGGCCAGCTGGAACTACTTGCTGCCCAGAGAGGAAGAGGGACGCGTTCTTGTGACGTATGACATGAATCGATTGCAGAACCTGTCCGCATCCACGCGCTTTCTGGTTACTTTGAATGGGGCCCAGAGGATAGATCCCGACAAGGTCCTTAGGCGCCTTGTCTACCACCATCCAGTATTGGATACCAGGGCGATCGAAGCCCAGAAGTGGAGAAGTGCGATTAGCGGAAAAAATCGTACGCACTTCTGCGGAGCCTATTGGGGGCACGGATTTCATGAAGACGGAGTCGCCAGTGCTCTCGAGGTTTGTTCAGAGATTCATAAGGAAGCCTGAGGGTGGAGAGTTGCATCTACGAGGGTAGGGTGAGCCATCGGCGGAGAAAGCCGATCGATCATGGATTCGAGTTTTCTTTGTTCATGCTTTACTTGGACCTCGATGAGCTTCCAGTCGTATTCTCCGGCAGTTGGCTCTGGTCTGATCGCCGTCCGGCTTTGGCTCGTTTTCGACGCAGCGATCATTGGGGCGACCCAGGCTTGCCGCTGGTGGATTGCGTGCGCGACCTCGTTGAAATGCGTACAGGGCGCAGGCCACCCGGTCCCATCCGTCTTCTTACACAGTTGCGCTATGCCGGGATCGAGATGAATCCAGTTTCATTTTACTACTGCTTCGACGTGTCGGGCAGTCACCTCGAAGCCTTGGTTGCTGAAGTCAAAAATACTCCCTGGGGCGAGATGCATTGTTATGTCATACCCCTGGACCCCGAAGCGGAGGGTGACATTGCCCAGGCTCGAACGCCGAAGGAATTTCACGTCTCGCCCTTTATGCCAATGAATCTAGGTTACGCGTGGTCTTTGGGAGTGCCGGGTTCACAGCTAGCTCTAAATGTGGCGAACTATGAGCCCGCCGGAGCTCTGGTGTTCGACGCGGATCTTCTGTTGCACCGGCGCGAAATCAATCACCGCGCACGGGCAAAGATGATGTGGCGATATCCGCTGCTGACTCTGCAGATTCTCGCCGGTATCTACTGGCAGGCTGTTCGGTTGTATTTCAAGGGGGCAGCCTTTTACTCGCACCCTCGCGTTCGCGCGAGAGGTCTGGAGACGAAAAAATGACACAAGCAGAAGTAGAGGTCACACCGCATTTGGGGGAGGCCAATACGGGTTCCTTGGTTGACCGGTGGGCGAAGTCTCGAATATTTTCTCGCCTTGAAAGTCTGACTTCGGGTTCGATCACTCTTTTGGACGGCGCGGAGAGTCACCAGCTAGGCGATGCCAGTGCGCCCCTGCAGGCCACGGTGACGGTGTTGGATTCCCGGTTCTACAGGGATCTAGCGTTGGGCGGTGCTCTGGGGGGGGCAGAAGCCTATATGGATGGATATTGGACCGCTGATGATCTCAGCTGCGTGATTCGAATTCTGGCCCAAGAGAATGAAGGCGGCGTGAGCGTGGGAGCGGCCCGTTGGCGGAAGTGGGGGCTTTCGGGTCTTCACGCCCTGCGCCGCAATACGCGTTCGGGAAGCCGCCGGAATATTGCGGCTCACTACGATCTCGGGAACGAATTCTTTGAGCTCTTTCTTGATCCTACTCTGACTTACTCAAGCGGAATTTTCGAGACACCTGAGTCCAGTATGGAAGAAGCATCAATCGCGAAATACGAGCGCCTGTGTAAGAAATTGCGATTGGGCCCGGATGACCATGTTCTCGAGATCGGTACGGGCTGGGGCGGCTTCGCGGTGTACGCGGCGGGGCGATACGGATGCCGGATTACGACGACAACGATTTCCGAGCGCCAATACGAAAGGGCCTGCGGACGCGTGAGGGATGCGTGTTTGTCAGATCGTGTAAGCGTGCTCTTCGAAGATTATCGAGATCTGTCCGGCAGGTATGACAAGCTGGTTTCAATTGAAATGGTGGAGGCTGTCGGGCACGAAAAAATGGAAGAATTTTTTTCGGCCTGCAGAGACCGGCTCAAGCCCGGGGGCGTAATGGCGCTACAAGCCATAACGGCCCCAGAGAAGAATTTTGAGGCCCAGGTGCGAAACGTCGACTTTATAAAGCGTTACATTTTTCCGGGCGGGGAACTAGTTTCGGTGGGCTCAGTGAATGAAGCCGCAAGCCGAAATTCCGGATTTCGAATGACGCACCTCGAGGATCTGACGCCTCACTACGCTGAGACTCTCCGGCGTTGGAGGGGCCGAATGCTTGAAAACCTGCCTCGGATGCGGGCTCTTGGTTTGGGGGAGCGCTTCCTTCGGATGTGGGAGTTCTATCTGTGCTACTGCGAAGGCGGGTTCGAGGAACGCTCAATTGGCCTGGTGCAGGCTGTGCTTGAGAAGGACGGAACACGCCGTTTGCCCTTGTTGGGTAGCCTCTGATGCAGGATCACTTCCCGGTTGCGGCCAGCGTTTAGTCGTTTTTTTTTGCAGGAGGCAGGGGCTCCCATGCCGGGGCTGGCTGGCTGGGGCTCCCATACGTTTTGGTCGGTGTAAGGGGCACGAATAATGGGTGCCCAGGGAGGACTTGCGATCCTCCCGCCCGGTGGTTTAACTCTACTCCTGGAGGAGTTTCGCGAATGAGTGCCCGTGTTGTCTGGATTCCCTTGCTGCTGTGCCTGGCGTGCGGGCCGCTCGACGAGTACCCAGGGCTGCGCCTGGGTGGCACTCCGACCGCGCCGCCCGGGAGCTTTCTCTTCTTGCAAGACCACGAGGTCATTCAATTGGAGGCCTGGGGTCGGGTGTTTCCCTGGGTTGTCAACATTTGGGGCGTGGGTGCTTCCGACGCGCTCTATGTCTGGGGGGATCCCGATTCGGGCTGGGCCACCCGGGTGGCCGAGAGGCCCGGGGCCGTTCGTGTCCGGCTCGGCGACGAGAGCTACGAGGTCAAAGCCAGCACAGTGACCGATACCTCGGAGAAGGCCCGGGTGGTGGCCGGCTACCAGGAAAAATACGGATCCAGCTTGCAAGAAATGTACGGCCGGGCCACCACAGTGGACGATTTCAGCCTGCTGTACCGGCTCAGTTCGAGATGAGATGAGCCGGGCCCAGCCTGGAGTGGCGTAGGTGTTCGGGCGACGGGCAATAGGACCTTCGAGGCTAGAGCACCAGAAGAGGTCGCCCCTCCAGACGCTAGGCGTTGTGGGGATTTCAGTGGTTAGCGCTTTTGATTATCCCCGCGCTCGCTCCGCCAGAAGTGCGCTCGTTTGATCCGAGATCGGCGCACCCAGAATGGCGGTCACGAGGTCGATGAGGTGGCTGGCAAAAAGCCGGTCGTCTTTGCGGCGGGGGCTTTCAGCACGACGCGCGAGTTCGACCAACATGATTCGCATTGCCGTAAATCGTCGGTGAAGTGGGTCGACAGCGAGAGGTGAGAGGGAGGGCTCCACCATTGCTCGCCACCGATTCAGACTGACGGATGTACTGATCGTCTCTATGGGGTCGACGCGGGGCCGGTAGCTGTTGACAAGCTCGGCAGCGATGCGGAGGTACGCGCGTCCCCCCTCCCGATCCGAAAGCTTCTCGGCGGCCGGGATAACCAGTGCGTTAGAAAAGACGGGTAGATCCATTTGGCCGGTTCGTTCAATCTCATCAAGCAGTTCGTTGCGCTTTTCATCCACGCCGACCTCGTGCTTGCGCAGGATTGCGAGAATCAGCCCTTGTCGGTCTTCGAAATGATATTGGAGTGCCGTTGAGTTTCGCTGGTCGGCGTCGCGGTTGATTTCCCGCAAGGACACCGCGTAAATTCCTCGCTCAGCAAAAAGGCGTTCGCCGGCTCGGATGAGTTGAGCGCGAGTTTCGTCGGCGTTTCGGGGCATTGGGGTCCTTCGGGCGCTGGCGAGGCTGGACCTGCATGTTATCATGCATTCGCATTAATTAAACTTCTTGCTCCCGTGGTCCGCGTGGGGAGCCCCGAAGCAACAATCCATTTAGCCAGACTATGAGGAGTGCGCCATGGCCGGTCTTGAGACCGTTGATGCGATGTTCGACCTGAGGATGTCCGAGGGAGCAAAGCCGCTTTTTGAAAAGGTGAAAACTTTCATCAAGGATGAAGTTCAGCCGATAACCGCCGAATTCTTTCGTCTTGGAGAAGATCGTGAGGAGCGCTGGTCGTGGGCTCCCGGTCAACTCGAACTGCTGGACGGCGTGAAAGCGAAAGCAAAGGCCCAGGGTCTCTGGAACTTTTTCCTACCCGATGATGCAACAGGGCAGGGGCTCTCCAATTTGGACTATGCCTACATCGCAACGGAGTTGGGGAAGAACCCTCTCGCTTCGGAATGTCTCAATTGCGCGGCCCCGGATACGGGCAATATGGAAGTTCTTGAGCGTGTCGGAACCGATGAGCAGAAGAAGAAGTGGCTGGAACCGCTGCTCAATGGCGAAATTCGCTCGGCCTATGCGATGACCGAACCCGACATTGCCTCGTCGGATGCAAAAAACATCGCATGCCAAGCTCGGCTCGATGGTGATGAGTGGGTGATCGAGGGTGAGAAGTTCTATATCTCCGGAGCAGGTGATCCGCGCTGCAAAATTATGATCGTGATGGTTCAGACCGACCCGGACGGGCCTCCGCATACGCGCCAGTCTCAGATTCTAGTGCCCACCGACGCGCCTGGCTTCGAGATTCTGGGGCCGATGTGTGTATTTGGAAAGGACGATGCGCCCCACGGTCATATGCATATCCGTTTCAATAACTGCAGGGTCCCCAAGGAAAACATTCTGCTTGGCGAGGGGCGGGGCTTTGAGATTTCTCAGGTTCGTCTGGGCCCGGGCAGAATTCATCACTGCATGCGCTCCATTGGCGCTGCCGAGCGGGCAATTGAGTTGATGTCCAAACGGGGCATTTCTCGGAAAGCTTTTGGGAAACCCATCGCGCAGCTCGGGAAAAATATCGAGACCATCGCAAAAGCCCGGATTGATATTGAGTCCATGCGCATGATGGTTCTCAAGGCCGCCAAGGCCATGGACGTGCTCGGAAATGCCCAGGCCCGGGTCTGGGTGAGC
>Ga0310120_10004110_pt1 | contig 10280 bp, 10 predicted proteins | sample CB27_AW_983_MG_FD_203506 | JGI IMG/M metagenome (GOLD analysis project Ga0310120, IMG submission 203506) | Marine microbial communities from Western Arctic Ocean, Canada - CB27_AW_983 | ecosystem: Environmental > Aquatic > Marine > Oceanic | place: Canada: Western Arctic Ocean | collected... | reverse complement strand
TCCCCAAGACCCAGAGCATACCCCATCTCGAAGAGAATCTCGCGATCTACGACTTTGCTCTCAGCGGAGAGGACCTCTCTCAAATCGACGCCCTCGACCAGCATCGCCGCTTCAATGATCCCGGGGAGTTCGGGGAGAAGGCCTTCAATACCTTCATCCCGATCTACGACTAGTCTTGGTTTGTCATCGGGATTCCTCCCACCTAAGGCGCGTCCACACTGACTGGAAAACTCATCAACCAAGCCACCGGGGAGTCCATCGAGCTGGAAGAAGTCAGTTCGATTGGACGGAGTCGCGAATCCGCCGTGGTGATTCAGGATCCGCAAGTTTCACGGCGTCACACCTTGATCCGCGCCCAACCAGACGGGTTCTGGTTTTTCGATCTCGGGAGCGTGAATAGGAGTTATCTCAACGGTCGTCGCATCACCACTTCGCTCCTGCTCAAGACCGGTGAGGACGTGAAGAACGGCACCTATTTCTATCTCTTCGAGGGCTCCGGTGGAGTGGAAGTTGATGAGAGTTCTACCGCTGCAGACGCTCCCATGGTCGAGGTGCGATCACACGAAGCCATCCTTCTCGTGTGCGACATCCAGGGGTTCACCACGCTCTCGGAAAAGCTCGATCCCAATGAACTGGCGCCGATCATCGGCTCGTGGTAGGGCATCACGGAACAGATTATTGACGCCCCCGATGCGACCCTTGACAAATTCCTCGGCGATTGTGCGCTGGCCTACTGGTTGAATCCCGCGATCCCATCCCGCCTCGATGCCTTGCGAGCGGCTCATGCCATGCGCGTGCGATGAAGTGCCGCATCAGCATGCCGAGGTCCTCACCCGCGTCGGCCCCGAATTTCGATCGGGAACTGCCATTCACATGGGCCCCACCGCTTATGGAGCGTTCAGTTCACAGGAGTTCACCCTCCTTGGCGATGCCGTGAATCTCGTCTTTCTCCTGAAGTCGCTCACCAGGAAATTCGGGGAACGCGTCCTCGTAAGCTCCGACTTCCTCGAAGGTGGGGAGGAAGGCTGCGAGAACTGCCGATCCCTCGGCAGTCACGTGGTGAAGGGACGCACGAAGGAAGTGGAAGTCTTTGTCCTCGAGCAGGCCCCCGCTTGAACTCCTCCCGAATACGGTCCGAATGCTATCTCGGAGCGCCCGATTTCACCGCGGCGAGACGAGCTTCCATGATTCATCAAAGAATCCTGCCGCCGGGATGGCGCCTGGAAGCTGGGTGGTCGGGGACGAGTTGAGATCGATGACCGCCCAGTCGGGCAGCTTGGAGACCTGGCGGGCGTTATTGAGATAATCATACTCCCGATAGGTGAAGCCACTGTTGAGCACGAGGTAGCGATTCGGATTCCGCGGGTTGGGAAAGATCATCACGGGAGCGTGATTGGAGGCGGAAAATTTCCGTGTGCCGACGATGATTTCGTCCTTGCCCCACTTGATCGGAAGCGATCCTGCCAGCTCCCTGATGAGACCATTGCTGCCCGGGTCGCCCCAGAGGACCAAGTTGTGATTCGCGATGTCGTCGGCGTTCACTTCACAGTCCTTCTTGACGCGCGCATCGCCACGAAATTGTTGCCGCCATTGCTCGGTGGCGTGTTTGAACTCGCCCGCAACCCAGTCCCCGACCGCCTTGTGCTGCGCTTCTCCCGTGGGAGCAACCATGAGGAAGGAATCGAGAAAGGCATCGTCGATGGGCCCCTGTATTCCATGCCGTTTGACCAGGCCCGGTGCCGTCTTTGGAAGAGCACTGACGACCCAGCCGCCGTTCTCAAGCCGACAATGGGCGGTCCATCCTCGATCGGATGACACCGGCGGCCCTTGCACGGTGCTGCCGGCAATCACCAGCAAAGGAGGAACGGTGGGATCAAGCGGGCAGGAACCGGCCGGCATGTTCAGCGTGAAGGCCTTCACATTCTCGACTCTCGATACCACCAAGCGGGAGGGGCCTTCGATCCGCGCGTCCATGCGCGCCCGCTTCCAGTGCTCCCCCATGCGATCAATCGTGATCCAGTGCATGCGATTGTAGCGAAGGGTCCAGGTCGTGAACCGGATACTCAGGGGCATCGATTCCCGGCCCCGGGCATCGTTCGCCATCAGGTGGTCAATGACATGCCCCTCGGCCGTTCCATCAGGGAATGCCTGCGCGTGATCGATGCTCTCCAGCACTTTGAGGAGCATGGTGAAGTGTGCCCCATGGACTGGCAGAAAGGCGAGCAGGCCATGACCGCCGATCACCAGGGCGTTTCGGATTACTTGAGCACCAAGTAGGATCCTGCTACCCTCCCACTTTCAGAGCCCCCCTCGGGTGGGCTCTTTTTATTGCAGGACAATCTTGCTGGTCCTTGAGTGGCCCGCTGGCCTAGATTTTCTCGCCGTGTATCGCCTGCTCCTTCCGCTCTTCCTCGCCATCTGTCTCTCGCAGCCTGCACCCTGCGCGGCGCAACTCAACGTTCTTCTGATCCTCGTCGACGACCTGAAGCCTGCTCTCGGCTGCTACGGCGACAAGCATGCCAAGACTCCGAACCTCGACCGACTCGCTGCTCGAGGCATGCGCTTTGATCTCGCCTACTGCAATCAGGCGGTGTGCGCACCTTCCCGATTTACCCTCATGCTCGGTTCGCACTCCAGCGCGACCGGCCTCTACGGTCTCGGCAACAAGCTGCGCAAATCATTTCCCAATGCGATCACCATGCCGCAGCACTTCGCCAAGCATGGCTATCGCACCGAATCAATGGGGAAAATCTTTCACATCGGTCACGGCAATGAGGGCGACCCGAAGTCCTTCAGCGTCCCGCATTTTCACGACAAAGTGATCGAGTATCTCGACCCCGAGAGCACCGAGGGAGGGAAACTGACCCGGGAGGAAGCTTACTTCACCAATCAACAACTCGGGAAGATTCACTCCTTGCCCCGCGGAGCCGCTTTCGAGTCGCCGGTCGCGAAGGACGAGGACTATGCGGACGGCCGGGTTGCCAAGGAAGCGATCAAGCGCTTGCAAGCGGCCAAGGAACGGAAGGACACCCCGTTCTTCATGGCAGTCGGCTTCGTGCGTCCCCACCTCCCCTTCAGTGCGCCCAAGAAATACTGGGACCTCCACGACCCCTTGACCCTGCCGCTCCCGAAGTTCGAGGACCATCCCGCAGGCTCGCCCACGATTGCGCACAAACGTGCGGGAGAAATCGCCATGTACAAACCGGTGCCGCGTAAGAACGAGGACTACACCGAAGAACTGAAACGCAATCTCATCCACGGCTACTATGCCTCTACCAGTTTCGTAGACGCGCAGGTCGGCAAGGTGGTGGCAGAACTTGATCGTCTGGACCTCGCCAAAAACACCATCATCGTCTTGTGGGGCGACCACGGGTTCCATCTGGGCGACCTTGGGATCTGGACCAAACACACCAATTACGAGCAAGCCAATCGCATCCCGATCTTCATGGCGGCGCCTGGTGTGACCAAACCCAACAGCTCGACCAGACAACTCGCCGAGAGCGTCGACATTTTCCCGACCCTCGCCGAGCTGGCCGGTCTCCCTGCCCCCGGCGGACCGCAAGCGATGAGCGGCAAGAGCCTTGTTCCCGTCCTCCAGAATTCCAACATCCGCGTGCGGGATCATGCCTTCCACTGCTATCCGAGACGCGGCGGGACGATGGGCCGCGCCATCCGCACCGAGCGCTACCGCATGGTGGAATGGAAAAGGCCGGGCGCGACCGCAACTTCAGCGCAATATGAGCTCTACGACTATCAGGCAGACCCTGGGGAGCGCAGGAATCTCGCGGCAAAACAGCCCGCGGTCATGAAAACACTGAAGGGGATCCTGGCGCGTTACCCCGAGGCGAAAGCACGAGTGCGATAGCCCCGCCATGAAGCACCTTCTCTCCTCACTCCTTCTCCTCGGCCTCCCGTGGACTCTCCACGCCGCGGAGCGCCCTAACATCATCCTCATCATGGTGGACGACATGGGGTTTTCCGATCTCGGTTGCTACGGTGGTGAAATCGAGACTCCCAACATCGATCAACTCGCCGCCGACGGGGTTAAATTCTCACACTTTTACAACTCTGGACGATGTTGTCCGACTCGTGCCACTCTCATGACCGGCCTGCATCCGCATCAGACGGGGATCGGATGGATGACTCTCCCTCCCCTCAGCAAACGCGGGAAGGATGTCCCCCCAGCCTATCAAGGCTATCTCAATCGCAAGTGCGTCACGATCGCGGAAGCGCTCAACCCGGCCGACTATGCCACCCTCATGGCGGGCAAGTGGCACCTCGGCTATAACGCGCGTGACCGCTGGCCCTTGCAACGGGGATTCAGGAAATTTTACGGCTGCATTTCCGGCGCCACCCGCTTCTTCCAACCGAAGCTGCCGCGCGGGATCATGTCGCAGAATGACCCTGTCACCGATCTCAAGAGCACCACGGATCGCCCCTACTACACCAGCGACGCGTTCACTGACCATGGGATCCGATTCATCCACGAACACTTGTCTCCAAACACCAATTCCCCCTTCTTTCTCTACCTTGCCTACACCGCCCCCCACTGGCCGCTTCAGGCGCACGAGGAAGATATCGACAAGTATCGCAACCGCTATCACGGCGGCTGGGACCAGCTGCGGGAAGAACGCTATCAGAGGCAGATCAAACTCGGCCTCATTGATCCAAAGTGGAAACTTTCTCCGCGCGACGACCGCGTTCCAGCTTGGAAAGAGGTCCCCGTCGCCAAGCAGAAGGACCTCGCCCTGCGGATGGCAGTCTACGCCGCCATGATTGATCGGGTTGATCAGAACATCGGGAAACTGGTGGGAGCTCTGAAGGAGCAGAAGATCTACCAGAACACCCTGATCATTTTTCTCTCCGACAATGGAGCCTGCGCGGAGGGAGGAGTCCTGGGACGAGGCAACGTGAGCGACATCGAGGCGCGCAATGCCAGTGAGCACCTCGCGCTGGGGCGGGCATGGGCGAACGCCTCCAGCACCCCCTTTCGCCTCTACAAGCATTTCGCCCACGAGGGAGGGGCGGCCACCCCCTTCTTCCTTCACTGGCCGGCCCGGATTAAACCACACGAGGGCTGGTATCAGGACGCCGCTCAACTCATCGACCTCATGCCCACGATCCTCGATCTCGCGGGGGCACCCTATCCGACTGAACTGCACGGCAACCAGATTCCTGCTCTGGAGGGCATCTCGTTACGCCCCGCCTTCGACCACAAGAGCCTCGCGCGCCAGAATCCTCTCTTCATCGAGCACGAGAATCATGCCTTCGTTCGCGACGGGGATTGGAAGCTGGTGGGCCAGCGGGTATCGCCGGCCAGCGGCTTGGATCAGACTAGGTGGGAACTCTACAATCTGGACGAGGATCGCTCCGAGCTCAACAATCTGATGGCCAGCCAGAAGGAGCGCGCTGCGAGGATGTCCTGGCAATGGGAGACTTGGGCGAAGCGGGTAGGAGTGTTTCCGAAGAAGAAGAACTAGGGTGTGTTCTGATCGTTTGCGTCTTGCGGAATCTTGGGGCATGTTGGCCTCCCTTCGCCAATCCCGATTTCGCCGTGACCCCCTCCAGGCTTCTGTCGTTCCTCCTCGTCCCCCTCTTGGTGCTGCCGTCCTGTACGGTGCCGAGGATCGACCCCGCGCAGCCAACCAAGGCGATCAAGGTCGACGACAAGCCGATGCGCTCAGCCGGCATTTGGCCTCGGCGACTCCCCCCCAACGAGCCGTCCTTTCAGGTCAAGCAGGGAGAGCCTCCCGTCGACGAGGGAACCTTCATGCACTGCCGGATCTACAAGGCAGGGAAAGTCCGCGACGGGCTCGCTCTCTTCCTTGCGAGCCGCCGACAGATTCCCATCAAGGAACGGGAAACCCCCTTCACCCTTACGGTCGCTCACAAAAACGAAGACCAGGTCATCGAACTCGATACCGAGAACCATCGAATCACCCTCGCGGTGATCCGCGCCGCCAAAACCAAGAAGCCGCGCGGGCTCGTGCTCTACCTCGCCAGCATCATGCTGATCTCCAACGAGGAGAAGGCCTTCATCCGCAAATTGCAACAACGCGGGTGGAATGTGGCCGCCATCACTCCCTCGATTGATCTCTTTGCCAAGGACCGCTGGGATCAGGAATGGAACGCAGACCAGGTCAACCAACATGCCAGCCTGGTCGCCCATGAGATCGACAACTGCCTCGCGGAAAGCGCCTACGCTGCGGAGTCCGTTCTGGCTTACCTCGCACAGAAGAATCCAAAGTGGGTCCGCGGTGCCCGCGTCGTCATCGGGGCCAGCGTCGGCGCACTCGCGACCCCCGCCGTTCTCAAGCGCATTGGTGGCGCGGATGCGGTGGTCTATATCGGGGGCGGCGCGAATGTCCCCGAGGTCGCCCTCGAATCGTCGATTGATATCTATCAACCCAAGATCCGGGTAAGCGATGGGTTGTCCGTAAGTTTACGCAGAGAGAAAGTGGCGGAGGCCAGACGCAGGTTGAAGGAGCTCGCCCTTCAGCGCTCGCGCGTTGATCCACTCAAGATCGCTCCGACTCTTCCCCAGATCCCGACCCTCATGCTCAGCGGAGAAATGGATCGCATCGTCCCCGCTCACACCGGAGATCTTCTCTACCACGCTCTCGGCCGTCCAGAGCGTTGGCGTTACCCGGTGGGCCACATTCTTCTCTTTCTTGGCCTGCCGCTCCAGGCAGAGCGCGTCGCGGACTGGATGGAGGAGAAGGTCGGCGCAGGCTCGGAGTAAAGAGATGAGGTTGACCGCCGCCCTGGCAGCGTGAGCAGTGAGCAACCTACCATGGCCGCGCGCCCACCGCTTCCCACTGTTTACGCCCCTCCAATCTCTGTTTACGTTCCAACCACATGCTCATCGAATTGACGCGCCGCATCTCCGAGGAACTTCCCCGGGTCGCCCTCGAGCAACTCAAGACCACTGCGGAGGACGGATGGAATACCAGCATGCTGCATCTTTACTCCCACTGCGGCACTCACATGGATGCTCCCTGGCACTTTGACTGCGGCGAAAAATTCATCGACGAGACGCCGCTCGAGACCTGCATGGGACCCGCCTCGATCGTGCGCCTCCCCGAGACCAAGCCCCGGGAACTCCTCACCGTCGAACACCTCGGCGCCCTCGGAGAAGACTTTCCGAGGGGAGATCACTTGCTGCTCAACACCAATTGGAGTCATCGCTTCGGAGAGAAATCCTACGGCCCAGAGCTGCCCCGCATCGGCGATGACTTGGCGCACTGGTGTGTCGACCGCGGGGTCAAAATTCTCGGAGTGGAGCCACTCTCCGTGGCAGATGTCTATGATTCCGAGGAGCTTACCCGCATTCACCGGATCCTTTTGAATGGTGGCGTCACGATCGTGGAAGGCCTCATCAATCTTGATCAAATCCCCGGGGACCGCTGTTTCTTTGCCGCTCTCCCGCTGAGAATTCAAGGCGGCGATGGGTCTCCCTGCCGGGCCTTTGCGGCGACCGAAGTCCTCGGAATCTAACAACTGATCCGGGACCGCTACCGCTCTCGCTCGGTCTCAAGAATCGTGCGGACCCTCAGATGAACCTTCTGGTGGATCCGCTCCTCGGCTTCCTTCTTGAGGGCATCGACCAGTTCGGCTGAGGGCGGTTCCGGTCCGGCGAGCTCAATCTCGACCAGAGGGGCCCCGGCCCGGCGGGAACGCCGGAGCTTCAGGAGCCGATAATTGCCCTTCTCCGCCACCGCTGAGAGAGAGTGCTCCAGCGCGCGTGGGGCCGTGACCTTGCCCACCAGGATCGAGGTCAGCGGAATGGCAAAGCCGGCACAGATCAGCGCCATCACGATGCCCAGTCGCCGGGACCAGAGTCCCTTCCCTTCCTTGCGCCCGCGAATACCGGCCGCAAAAAAGTTTGCGGCCGCACCGAGAACGATGGCCACCACGTTGGTGCCGAAGAGGAGGGCGGCCCCCCTCGCGGTCACGGCCTCGCCCAGCGCGAGACAAATGCCCACCGTTGCAATGGGCGGAACTAACGCCGCTGCGATCGCCACTCCGGCCAGTGCACCACTCAAGTGAGGACGAGCAAGACAGTAGGATGCTGCGATGCCCGAGGCAAAAGCCACCCCGAGATCGAGCAAGGTCGGTTCTCCGCGGGCGGCCAGCTCGGAGGTCAGGCCAAAGCCCAGGATCCGAGCGATCCCTCCGACCGCAAGTCCGATCGCGAGCGCCGAGAAAAACCCCAACATCACGGCCCGGGAACTACGCAACCAGAGTGGCCAGTTGCCCTGCACGATCGCAAGCCCCCCGCCAATCAGGGGAGTCATGAGAGGCGCAACCAGCATCGCTCCGATCACCACGGCAACGCTGTTTGTCAGCAACCCAAGGGAAGCAATCAGAGTTGCGAGGGCCATCAGAAGCGCAAAGTCAAAGGTCCAGCGCGACTTACCCTCGATCTCATCAACAAGAGCAATTCGCTCTTCGCGCTCCAGCTGGGGGATGCTCAACCGCAGGAGACGACCGAGCGAATCCTTCCAACGCCGAGGTGCCGGCAGAGCGCTGCGGACGACCCCGACCGCCATTCCGGCTGGACCACTCACGAGAGGATCGGAAACCGTGCCAAACAACTTGGAGCGGAGGGTGCGCGAATGACTGGGGCCGATGAGGATGAGCTCATAGTTCCCGCTCTCAGCCTCTCGTCGGATCTCGTCCGCAACCACCTCCCCCAGGGCCACCTTGCACTGGATCTCTGTGGGATCGAGGCCCGCCCGGCGCACGGCCTTTTCCAAGTAACGCTCACCTACTTCCTGTGAAACTTCGTCCACATTGGGTTCGACAAAGAACGCCGTCGTGTCTTCGCCTGCCAGGCTCCGGGCGAGATGGAGGGAAGTTCGCGAGTGAGAGCCGCCGGAGGCCGGAACGAGGATGCGGCCGGGGTTTGCCCTCTTCTGATCCGGCAAGCGCAGAACAACGATGGCGCAGGGCACCTGCTCGAAGAGCGTGCGGGCCAGGCGTCGTTCGGGCGAGTCCTTCGCCCCGCGCCCGCTGTTGCGCTTCCCCGTGAGGACATAGTTCACGCCCGCGCTGACGACGTGATCGACCACTGCTCCCAGGGCATTCTCAACGTGAACGCGCCCCCAGCGAATCTTGGTGCCTTTCAGGAACGACGGCGGTTCGTCGTTTTCCGTCCGCCAAGCCAGGTCGGATCCCACGCTCGCATCGCAATAGATCACTTCAAGCGGCAGCTCGAGGGCGCCGGCTGCCCGACACGCCCAATCCAATAGACCAGGCCCTTCTTCGGGATGACGAACGACTAAGAGAACCGACATGCTTCGCAAGGAACATGAACAGGTCTCCGCCCGTGGGCAAACCCGTTCCTCGTCCCCAAGAAGAATCCTTGGGCGCGACATCTTCTGCCAGGAGGAAGGAGCACGCACCGGGAAGAGCCCACCACTCAAGATTCCTCCCACGATTCGCAAGCCGAGCATGAATCGCCTACTCGATCCCATCGCCTCTGCTCTCCCCTGCAATCTCAGGGCTGGGTTGGGGCGAGAGAAGACGAGGATTCTCAACAACCCGGTCGCATTCGTTGAAAGCGCGTGCGCTCAGGACGGTAAGATCAAGACGCCATGAGAACCATCGCCAGTGTCCTCTTCATTTTCCCGCTCCTGCTCTCCATCACCCACGCCGATCCCCAGGCGGGATGGCAGGATCTTAGCAACTTGGAGAGCTGGGTGGACGGGGCCGGCAAACCGGTTCCTGCAGGCAAGTGGGCGGTGCGGGACAAGATCCTGCACCTCACGGGTAAGGGCGGCGGAAGCCTCTATTCAGCAAAGGAGTATGGCGACTTCGAGCTCATTTTCGACTGGAAGATCTCTCTCAAAGGGAACAGCGGCCTGAAGTACCGCATGGCGAAGTATGAGGGCAAAGGGATGCTGGGACTCGAGTACCAAGTCTACGACGACGGCGGCAAGCCCTTCAGCAAGGGCTCGAGCGCGAGCCTCTACGACATCATCGCGCCTGACCCAAAGACGAAGAAGACCAACAAGGTAGGAGAGTGGAACCGAACCCGCATCGTGGTGCGCGGGGCGCACTTCCAGCACTTCCTAAACGGGAAAAAAGTGGTCGATATCACGGTGGGCACGCCGGAGTGGAAAACCGCCCTGGCTCAGAGCAAGTTCCGGAATGCCAAGGGCTTCGCGGAAAATACCAAGGGGCCGCTCATGCTGCAGGACCACGGCAGCGAAGTCTGGTACCGCGAGATTCGGATCAAGGAGCTTTAGAGTCTTCCTTGAAGTATCCCAATTTCG
>Ga0310120_10004108_pt1 | contig 10281 bp, 6 predicted proteins | sample CB27_AW_983_MG_FD_203506 | JGI IMG/M metagenome (GOLD analysis project Ga0310120, IMG submission 203506) | Marine microbial communities from Western Arctic Ocean, Canada - CB27_AW_983 | ecosystem: Environmental > Aquatic > Marine > Oceanic | place: Canada: Western Arctic Ocean | collected... | reverse complement strand
CTCAACAGGGCACTCTCGATCAGGACCAGCCCGAACACCTCGCCACCGGTGAACCCGATCGTCTGCAGCACCGCGTGCTCCTTCACCCGATCCTGTACCGACATCAAGGTCGTCGTCGCCACCAGAGCCAACACCAAGCCCACGCAGGCCAGGCCCAGGTACCTCGACATGGCGATCAACTGAGAGAGATCACCGAGGCTCTTGAGTTGAAAGGCACCCTTGGGACGCGTGTCCGTCTCCACCTGGCCGGACTCGAACATCGTGTCGATCGCCAACCCGGTTGCCAGCGCGTCAGCCGACTCGTCCAGTTGTACCTCGATCTGAGTCACCCGGCCCTGCAGATTGCGGCCATGACGCCGCTGCAGGAACGCCAGGTGAGTGTAGATGTAGTTCTCCTCGGCCGGATCATCCGATTCGAACACACCGACCACTCGCACCGTGACGCCACCGATCGAGAGCGATTCGCGGGTGCCGCGACGCTCGGCCACCGCGCGGCCCACGATCGCCGAATCCTGGTTCGATCGCGACTCGAACTCATCCCACGATCCACTCACCAACCGAAAATCGCGGACCTTACGGACCTCCTCGGGAGGCAGTCCGTAAAACACCACCACGTCCAGGCTCGCTCGGCAGTTGTTCGTGAAGACCTGGATCGGCACAGCCCGCTTGACACCCGGCAGAGCCTCGATCTGCCCCCGGTAGTCCTCGGGCAATTGACTCGTGGCCGGACAGAACTTGTTCGCCTGAAAGACGATCAACGACCGTTGGTCCGCCTGGCGATTCCGCAGGTCCTCCATGCCCTCCTGAACCGCTCCCACGAAACAGAACACGAACAATGCCACCGCCGACCCGGCCAGCGTCAACACCGTTCGCGAACGGTGCCGCCACAGCGTCTTGAGGATGTAGGGAATGAATCGAGTCACACAGAATCTCCTTCGGTTGACACCGCAGCCCCTGCAGCCCCTGCAGCCCCTGCAGCGGTCGTCTCGCGGCCCGACTCGATCAACTTCCCGGCAACCAGCATCAGCTGCCGACCGGCCGTCGCCGCGGCCTGATCGTCGTGAGTCACCATCAGCATCGTGATGTCGAGTTCGCGGTTGAGTCGCCCCAGCAGGCCCAGGATCTGTTCGGATGTCTCGGCGTCCAGGTCACCGGTCGGTTCGTCGGCGACCACCAGTGTCGGATGGGCGACGATCGCCCGAGCAATTCCCACCCGCTGTTCCTGGCCGCCGGAGAGCTGCCTGGGAAAATGGCCGGCCCGGTCGGTGAGATCGACCGCCTGCAGGGCAATGTCCACCCGCCGCTGCCGCTCCGATCGCGACATCTTCACCAGCAACAGCGGCAGCTCGACGTTTTCCCAAGCCGTCAGCACCGGCACCAGGTTGTGGTCCTGGAAGATGTACCCGATGTGCTCGGCACGCCACCTCGCCAGACGACCGCGCGACAACGAGGTGATCTCGACACCGGCCACGTGAATCGTGCCCTCGTCAGGCGAATCGATCCCGGCCAGCAGGTTCAGCAGCGTCGACTTGCCGCTGCCGCTGGCACCCATCAATGACACGAGGTCGCCGGACTGGATGTCCAGTGAGACACCCGCCAGGGGAGTGATCGTCTCACCCCCCTTGTGGTATTGCCGCACCAGATCTCGAATCTCTACCAGCGACATCAGCGACTCTTGTCCTCATCCGGCGTCTGGCCATCCGGCACAGCACCCCCACCGGCCCCACCGGCCCCATCGCTGTAGGCCGCTTCAGGCTCTTCTCCGGAAATCCTGATCCGCTGGCCGTCCACCAGACCCTGGGCACCTCCGGCAACCACCCGGCTGCCCAGCGACAGGCTCCCGATCACCTCGACCAGGCCCCCCGGAGCTCCCACGCCCAATGTCACGGCGACGCGTCGCACCCGGCCACGCGCCCGGTCGGCCAACCAGACATAACTGCCCTGGTGATCCGAACGGACCAGGGCCCGCGGCAGGAAGTGCCGCGATTGCTCGGCGCCCGGTTCAGCACCCGCCCCGGTACCGCTCGAAAGAAACGTGATGTCGACCAGCATGTCGGGCTTGAACAGCGAAGGCGGCTCGTCAATCACCACCTTGACCTCGAGCGTGTTCTTCTGGATGTCGGCGATCGAGCTGATCAGCAGTACGCGGCCCGACAGAGGCTTCGGCAGGGCAGGATTGTTGATCTCTACCGGCTGATTGACCACGACCTGGGGCAAGTCGCTGAAGCGGACATCGACCCGCACCTGCAGCCTCTCGGGCTGATACATCGTCACCACAGTGCTGCCATCGTGCCCCTGCATCTGGATCATCCCCGCCCCGATCCGCGAACCCGGCGCAGCGACCAGTTGATAGACTCGCCCGGCCACCGGGGCAATGATCGTCATCCGGTCCAGCTGCAAACGGGACTCCGCCACCTTCACTCCCGCCGCGGCCACCCGCGAGGTGGCTGCCCGCAACCTGGCTCGGGCCTGGTCGCGAGCCTCGGTCTCATCGGTCAGCAATTCCAAGCGGGTCGTCAGAGCCACAACCTGCTGTTGCCAGGCCGCCCGCTCCTTCGACAACGACTCGATCCGCCTGACCAGTTCCTCGAGTGTCGCCTCGGCCCGTTCCAACACCGCCTTGGCCCGGGCGATCTCGATTTCAGCCACCACGCCCCGGGCCGCCAGCTTGCCCGAGTGGTCGGCTCGGGCCACCACCAGGTCGGCTTCGGCCTGACGCTTTTCAAATGGCAGGCTCTTCAGCTGGGTCATCACACGAGCCAGTTGCGCGGCGGCAGCTCCCAGCGGAGCCTCGAGGTGGACCGGCTGAGCCAGCCGCACCTCGGCGGCCGTCAGGACCGCCTGAGCATCCAGTTCCTCGGCCTGACGCAGGCTCAGGATCGCCTCGGACGCCTCGAGACTCAGGATGGCATCGTCGGCGACCAGCATCGCAATCGGCTCGCCCGCCTCGACCGCCTGGTCTTCGACCACCAACAGCCTCTCAACCACCCCCGCCGCCAGGGCCGCGACTCGGATCGATGTCGGACGAGGCTCGATCCAGCCGCTGGACTGGAACACCGGCTGGCCCGCTGCGGCCGCCACACTCCGCGACGTCAGCAACTGCACCACCGTCACGTCACGCGGCGGAAACACCAGGTCCCAGGCCATCCAGCCGGCCAAAAGCACGAAGCCCACTACGACCGAACCGGGCAGGACATATCGCGAGAGGACCTGACGCGGAGGTCGACCGGATGGCGGATCGGTCGAACCGCTGTCGCGGTCGATGGCCAGTTGTTGGAGATCGATTTCGGGCATGATGTCTGCCCCGAGCCTCTCGCCCGGGATTCGAAGTTTACTTCTTCACGTACAAACGGCTGGCCAATACGACCAGGTTCCCCTTCTCATCCTTGCTGGCCGTGCCACGCACGAAGACCGTCTGCAACTCCTTCACACCAAACAACCGACGCGCGTCGGCAGCCAACAGGCGACCGTCCTCACCAACCACTTTCACCAACGCCGTCGCTCCCGGCAGGTCGTCTCGAGTGCAACAGTAATCCCACGGAGTCGGACACTTGTCGCCTGGTATGTCCGAGCACGACTTGACCGAGCGATCCACGATATTGAAGGCCGCACGACCTTCGATCCAGGGATTCAGGCTGCCGCCAATCTTGCCGACAAGCACCACTTCGCCACCCTCTGCGCCACGCTCTTTGGCGCCCTCGTGAATCTCCCTGACCTCCAGGGCTGCCTCGGGTGCCTCCGTCAGCAGGTAGGGCGTCGCATCGATCTTCAACTCCGGAGCATCCGCCCCGTCGTCGCCGCATCCGGCCAGTGCGGCCAGCATCAGCAGACCACAGCAGGTGATCCCGCCCCACGCGCCCCACATGCCCCTCGCGAACATCTTCTCTCTCAGGCTCGCCATCGTCTTCTCCTTGGCCCACCACTCATTGGATCGGCTTGTTGAATTCGTCATGTCCCATGAATCTCAAAACCCGTCGATTCCTCAACTCTTCAAACAGCCTTCAAACCCTCGACAATCGGCATTCTCAGGGCCCGGATCCCCGGGGGAACCGCTCCGAGCACACCCAGCAGCATCCCGATTCCGCAGACCAGCAACACGCTGGGACCATCAATCGCCAGGTCAAATGCCCCCATCGTGAACTGGATCGACGCACTCCGAAGTGCCACCAACGCGATCCCGGTGGCCAGCAGCGTGGCCGACGACGACAACAGGACCCCCTCCTGGACCAACCCCAGCAGCAAGGCCCCACGTCCGAAGCCGATCGTCTGCAACGCGGCCAGCTCTCCCACCCGGCCCATCGCCGAAGCGTACATCGTGTTCAATCCGGCAAACACGCCGGCACCGGCAACCAACGCCACCACCAACCACGCCAACCAGCGAATCGGACCATAGTCCCGCTGCAACAACGCGTAGTAGTCGGTCTCGAGAATCGACTGCAGCTCCAGGTCCTTTCGCTGGCTGCAGAATAACTGCAGCTCCGCGTAGTCGCCGCCAGGACCGAATGTCAGCGCCACCAGGCTCAGGTCCTGCCGCTGCATCGCCACGTGCAGTTCCTCCAGCGGACACCACGCCTCCGACTCGAAGGCCGCTCCCGCTGCCGAGAACACACCCGAGACCCGCCACTCACGACCCTCGAACCACAATCGCCCGCCCACTTCCAGTTCGCTGTCGTCCACACCCAGCTTCGTGGCCGCCAGTGTCCCGACCATCACCTCGCCCACACCAGGCCAATCACCCCGCTCGATCTGGACCCCGCGGCGGACCTGCAGCACGTCGGTCGTGACACCCCGAATCAATCCCAGCGACGGCTGGCTGCGATCTCCTACCGTGATCTCAGTCCCGAGGTACAGCTCGGGCGACACGTACTTGCGTCCGTATCGCTGCCCGATCCCGGGCACGTTGGCCGAAACCAGCCCGGCAGTCTGGCTGGGGATCGATGAGTATTCGAGGTTCTCGTTCATGTTCAACGCGAAGACGATCGCCGTGTCCGGATCGCCGCTGTTGGACAACGACGCCTCGAGGCCGCGGATAAAACCCACCACGACCAGCACCAGCAGCAACACCGTGGTCAGGCCCAACAGGGTCAGAGCGGTGCGCAGCGGACGGCGGAACAGGTTGCGGACAGAATACTCCCAGGGGAGCAATCGCAGTGTGGGCACGAACTCGGTGTCCTGATGTCGAACCCGATCGGGTCGCGATGTGGACTGAGACCAATCAACAGCACCAGCAGCGGAACACGGTCCGCGCTGGCGAGATCGGTGCTAGCAAATCAGCACACAGTGCGAGACGCACAGGCTGCGTCCCGACAACACCCAAACCAGCGAAATGACGCGAGCCTCCCGCACTCCAGACCCCGACAGTCGATCGGAATCCGAAACATCCGAAACGCTCGCGGCCGCGTGACGACTCGTCTCATGCTGCTGCTGTGGTGCCGAAACGACCACGGGCACCGTAGCGCCTGAGCAAAGGCACTGGCCCTGGCTGAGAGGATTGCGAGGAGACAACGGAGGCACCTGCGACCGCTGCTCTTGCTCGGCCTGCTGACAATGCAGGCAGGCGTCCTCGTCCAGAGTTTCGGCCGTCGCAGCCTCCGAGTGACTCGAACAGCAGCTCCCGGCTCGGCACAGCAACGGACACGCCAGCATCAACGACACCAGCAGCCCGCCCATCACGGCGTGCCACCGTCTGAGATTGCCTGGTGATTGCCGCATGATGCTCATCACAAGGACCGCTGACTCGAAACACCACCGCCGTGTCTGCCACGAATTGTAGGCAAGGCCGACGGCGGCGACAACGCCTTTCTGTCGAGCACCGCTCAGCGGCGACCCGCCTGAGGACCAAACGGTCGCCGGTGACCGTGTAGACCCGCTATCAACAGCTGCGACTCGATCACCGTCGCCGACTCGCGGAGTTTCCGAATGGTCACCAGGTAGGCCAGGTTGACCTCGACGTACTTCTGCTGAGCGACCAGCAATTCCAGGTACCTGACCTGCCCGTTGGTGTAGCCGCTGCGGACCAGCTCGATCGACTTGAGGGCCTTGGGCAGGATCTTGGTTGAGTACCTGCGAGCCTGGTGTCGTGCGTTGGAGTATTCTCGATACGCCGTGGCCGCCCGCAGCTGCAGGTTGACTTCCAGCCGCTGGATATCAAACCGCGCACGCACCGCCTCGGCTTCGGATCGCGAAATCCCACCCTGGTTGCGATCAAAAATCGGCAGACCCACGCCCACCATCACGCTTGTCACATCACTGTCGGTGACGTGCATGTAGGCTCGGCCGACCCTGAGATCCACGTCGGGGATCACCTGGCGCTTTTGCCGCGTCACTTCGCGGCCCGCGGTCACCAGGCGAGCCCGAGCCGCAGCCAGGCCGGGATGACCGTCGAAGACTCGCTGGCGGCAGTCGGCCCAGGTCATGTCGGGCAGGTCGGCGGTGACACGGCCCTCCAGTGCACCCACCTCCAGGTCGGTTACTCCGACCGACAAAGCCAGCAGCCGCCGTGCCTCAGCCAGTTCGTTCTCGGAATTCTCCTTCAGTGCCAGAGCCTCCTCCGCGGCAATCTGGGTTTGCAACAACCCGTTGAACGAGACCTGCTTCGCCTCAACCAGCATCTCCGTCGCTTTAGACAACGCGGTGCCCAATCGAGCCAACTGTGAGGTCAACTCGACTCGCTGCTCGGCGACCAGCACATCGTAGAAACGGACCTGGACTCCACTTCGTACCTGCACCCGGGCTGCCCGTGCCAGCTGCTCACGCTCACTCACCCGACCCGCCGCCACCTCCGCTGCCAGCTCCAGCTTGCTGGCCGTGATGATCCGCTGACGGATGAAGCCACCCTGCATGCCCATCGTGCCACGGTTGCCCATCTCCTCGCCGCTGTAACCCAGTACCGGATTGGGCCACAACCGGGCCTGACGCTGGTCGCCCAGGGCTTCGTCGATGCGCGCCGAAGCGATCCGCAAAACCGGATGCGTCGACTCGGCCAGGGCCTGAAAGTCGGCCAGCGTCCTCGCCGCCGACTCCGCACCCACCGCCGACTCCGCAGCCACCGCAGCCACCGACTCGATGCGAGACACCGACGGGACTGCTGCTGCAGGTTTCGCGACACGGCGACGCCAACCGGCCGGTTCGTCGGCTTCGGCCAGCAACGGCAACACGCACAACATCACGATCGGCACAGAGAACCTCATGTCATCGTTATCGGCCGGATTTACCCCGTCAGGCCTGAAAAACACCGCCTTCAGCAGCCACCGCCCAGCTTGCCCACTCCGCCACCCGCGACCTGCTGGACGGGACAGCGGACCCGCGGCATCATGGGGCCCCTCTGCACCTCAGCATGGACCTGCCGCACACACAGTCGGGACCCACAACGATGCTTGTCGGATATGTCAGCAACGAACGCTATGTCGCCGTGCCCAACGTGCTGTTCGAGTTTCGCGGCAACGCCGGAGTCACCACCGCAACGTCGACCGTCTCCGGAGCCGTCTACGCCGAGATCAAGCCGGGCGAGTACCAGGTGGTCCTCGGCCGCGAGGGTTACGGTTCCAAGATCGTCACCATGACCGCCGCCGACGACGCGCCGTACCACTTCCGGGTGCTCTCGGATTCGCTACTGGGCTACATGTGGCCCCGGTGTGTCCAGAGCGGCCAGCTGAGTGAGTTTCGAGTGCATGCGGTCGAAGAGTACGAACTGCAGTTGTGGCGGTACGGTCAGACCAAGGAGTACATCCGCCGCATCGGCACCTACGACGAGCATGGCCCTCGAGCCACGATGCAGATCACCCCCGACGGTGACTACACGCAGACCGGTGTGATGTGGAACCAGTCCGGCTACAACAGCAAGGCGCTCTCGCAGTTTGTCGAGGCCCCCCAAACCAGTGGTCTCTACTACCTGCACGCGCTGGGAAAGTCCGGCTCGTTCTTCGCCTTCCCCTGGATCGTCGCCCCCGCGGCTCCCACCACCGACATCGCACTGCTGGCCTCCGACCTCAACTGGAACGCCTACAACAGCTTCGGCGGCCGCAGCAACTACATCCATGCCGACTGCTTCCCGCCCACCCCCACCATCAACTCGCGGCTGGAACTGAAACGCTACACCGAGACCGAACACCGCAGCTACGACCAGGACACCTACGCACCGCTCTCGTTGGACCGCCCCGATCCCTACAACCACATCGACCTCGATGAGGGCCTGACCGATCCGATCGCCGGACGGCAGGGCTGCCACTTGGCCTCAGCCGAATGGCGATTGATCGGATGGATGGAACAACAGGGGTTCGACCACGACTACTACAGCGAAACCCAGCTCCACTTCGACCAGGTCCCGCTCGACGACTACAAGGTGCTGATCATCAGCACTCACCCCGAGTACTGGTCACGCGAGATGTACTTCCGGGTCAAGGAGTGGGTCTTCGAGCGAGGCGGACGGCTGATGTACCTCGGCGGCAATGGACTCAACTGCGAAATCGAGTTCCTCGATGATCACAGGGTCGTCTACCACAACACCAACTGGAGCCACTCCGAACCTCAACTCAAGGACGACGGGTCCGAGTACCAGAGCCGGTTCGACAAGCGGGTCGAGTCCGAGGCCAACCTGCTGGGAGTCGTGTTCTCATTCCCCGGCATCATGACCTCGGCCCCCTACCGGGTGATCGACGCCGACCACTGGACACTCCAGGGCACCGGCCTCTCAAACGGCGACACGTTCGGAGCCGACAGCCTGCACAAGCGAGTCCCCGGTGGAGCCTCGGGACACGAAACCGACAAGGTCTCCGACCAGTCACCAGCCAACGTGCACCGCATCGCCAAGGGGACCAACCCCGACGATGGCGGAGCCGAAATCGTCCACTTCGACACACCCTCCGGAGGCGAAGTCTTCTCGGTCGGCTCGATCACCTGGCCCGCCTCGATCCTGGTCGACGACTCCGTCGCCACGATCACCGCCAACGTCATCCGACACTTCACCCGGTGACCCTGGCTGGACTCGTAGGTCAGGCTGTGCCTGACATGTTCAACAAGCCACTATTGCGATCGACCACGCGTTCGGTTGGACAGTCAGGCACAGCCTGACCTACACAAACCGATAAGAAAACACATCCGCATCCTCAACCCGGAACCGCAACCTCACCGCCTTCCCCGCCAAGGCCCCCACGTCGGACTCCTTGCCCATCCAGGCCGCCTTCAAATCCAGCGAGTCCCCATACAACGGATGCGACTCGGCCAGTGAAAACCCCGGCACCGCCTTGCCATCGGGAGCCTGGATCTCCACCCGCACGCTCCCGGCCGCCGATGTCGAGAGGTTGAGCGACAGCCGCTGTCCGTCGAATCGGATCGGCTGCGTCACCAGATCGCCCCCCTCCAGCGGTGCCGTCAACGACACGAACCCATCGATCCGCGACGTGTAGCGACGGAACTGGCCAGGATGGTCCTGGTGTGAGTTCTCGCTGACATAGATCGACAGGTCGTTCCCGCCGTCCTCGAACATCGAACGCGTCTCGACCAGTCCGTGGTTCTGGTACGTGTCGCCGTAGAACCAACTCTGAGTGGCACGCAAACCGGGCCGGATGAATGACTCGGGCCAGACGTGGAAGTTCTGCCCGTCCCGGCTGGCCATCAGCATCCCGTCGGTGACCGCCGTCCCTTCGCGACGCGACTTGGCCCCCCGCAGCTGGCGATACTTCAGCCGCGGCAGGTGCTCGGCCGAATAGGTCCAGCCGCGGTCGATGTAGCGGGTGGGGAATCCGAGGTAGATGTGCGGGGCGCGATAATACGGAATCACCTGGTTGGTATAGAGCTGACTGACGCGCCCCGGCAGCTTGTTGTTGGGATCGGCGTCCCGGATCGGCTCCGCCGACTTCGGGCGATGACCGTGAGCATGCGGCGAGTAGTCCAGAAACCGGCTCTCGGTCCAGTTCAGAAAATCCTCGGACGTCGCCGTGCGGATGTCGCGGCCCTGGCGAAAGTCACGATGGAACTCGCGGTATTGGCCGCTCACGCTGTCCCAGAAGGCCAGGTTCAACGAGTCGAACGCCCCCCGGGCGATCACCGCCTTCTCCTGCAGCTTCCTGAAGCGTTTTCCATCAGAGGACGCATAGGCCCACAGCCCCACGCGAAAACTCCCGGCCAGGGCCTTGTATCGCTGGTCGGCAGGGCACTTGGGATTCTCGTCCAGGAACGGAGCGAAGTTGTGAGACCCAGGACCCATCCAGACGATATTGTTCTTCTTCGAGCCCTTGAACTCGAACAGGCCCAGTTCCGGCCGCTTCCAGTGCACTCCGTCAG
>Ga0310120_10004103_pt1 | contig 10291 bp, 6 predicted proteins | sample CB27_AW_983_MG_FD_203506 | JGI IMG/M metagenome (GOLD analysis project Ga0310120, IMG submission 203506) | Marine microbial communities from Western Arctic Ocean, Canada - CB27_AW_983 | ecosystem: Environmental > Aquatic > Marine > Oceanic | place: Canada: Western Arctic Ocean | collected... | reverse complement strand
CCAGTTGCGCGGGACGGAGGTGAAGTCGATCCGCGAAGGGAAGGTCAACATCTCGGACGCTTTTGTGCGTATCGAAAAACAGGAAGCCCTTCTCTGCGGCTGCGACATCCAGCCGTGGCAAACCGCCGGTGAGTACTTCCAGCATGCCCCGAAGCGTCCCCGCAAGCTGCTCCTCCACAAGAACGAGATCCTGAAACTGGCCCAGGCGGCCGACGAGAAGGGATACACGCTCCCGTGCCTTCGGATGTACTTCAAAGGCCGCCGCGTGAAGGTGGAATTCGGGCTCGGGAAGGGCAAGGCCCACGCCGACCAGCGCCAGGATCTCAAGAAGCGGGTCGAGATGCGGGAAGCGGAGAGGGAAATGGCCAGGTTCAACCGGAGGTGAAGGTGGCGGCGCTTTTCAAGCGCCCAGCCCGGGATATCCTCTGACACTCCCGCGGGCGGGATACGAGGGGTGCGATGGGGGACGGGCCTGGCGCTTGGAAAGCGCCGCCACGTTAAAGCGTCACTCCCGTGGCGGATAAAATCCCCGGCACGGTCCGCAGCTTCTCCATCACCTCGGGCTCCAGGGGCTGGTCGACTTCGATCACGGTGAGGGCATTGCCCTTCTGCTTGTTGCGGGCCAGGGACATGTTGGCGATGTTGACCATGGCTTCGCCGAGGGCGGTGCCGACAGCGCCGACGATGCCGGGCCGATCGTCGTTGGAGACGATGAGGAAATGCCCCGAGATATTGGTGTCGACGTAGAGCCGGTCGATTTCGACGATGCGCGGGGATTTGCCGATGATGGTCCCGGCGACGCGGTAGCGGGTGTCGCCTTTTCGAAGCTCGGCGACGAGGAGCTCGGAGTACTCGGTGGCGGCGTTGATGGTGGACTCCACGAGGTCGAGGCCCATCTTGGTGGCGATCGAAGGGGCGTTGACGATGTTGACCTGGCCTTCGTTGCAGGCGGCCTCCAGCAGGGAGGTGAGGGCGGTGCGGGCCACCAGCCCGGGGTCTTTTTCGGCGAAGGGCCCGTGATAGGAGAGGCGGAGGGAGTCGGGATTGGCGGGACCGAGCTTGGCGAGCATCTTGCCGAGGGCGCGCGCCAGATCGAGGTAGGGACCGATTTCCTCCAGCGCCGCGGCATCGAGAGAGGGCATGTTGATGGCGTTGCGAATCTCGCCGGTGGCGAGAAAGTCGCGGATCTGTTCTGCGATCTGGATGCCGACGTTCTCCTGGGCCTCCGCGGTGGAAGCGCCGAGGTGCGGAGTGAAGGCCACGTGTTTGCCCAGGCCGAAGAGCGGGTGGTCGGCGGAAGGCGGCTCCTCCTCGTAAACATCGAGAGCGCAGCCGGCGATGTGCCCCCCTTCGATGGCGTCCTTGAGCGCGACTTCGTCGACGAGGCCGCCCCGGGCACAGTTCACGATAAGGGCGCCCTTGTTGAGGAGGGCGAGCCGTTTTGCATCGAGAATATGGCGCGTATCGTCGGTGAGGGGTACGTGCAGGGTCACCACGTCCGCGCCGGTCAGGGCGGCGTCGGGGGACTCCGCGAGTTCGACCTTGAGCTGGTCGGCGCGGGCCTGTGTCAGGAACGGGTCGTAGGCCACGACCTGCATGTTGAAGGCCTGCGCGCGCTTGGCGAACTCCGCCCCGATGCGTCCCATCCCGATGACCGCGAGGCGCTTGGAGTTCAACTCGATCCCGGCAAAGGCCTTGCGGGCCTCTTTGAAATGGCCCTTGAGAACCTCGGCGTGGGCGGGGGCGATGTTGCGGGCGGTGGCGAGCATGAGGGTGAAGGCGTGCTCGGCGGTGGAGATCGTGTTCCCGGTGGGGGTGTTCATCACGATCACGCCGTGAAAAGTGGCGGCGTCGCGGTCGATATTGTCGACGCCCACCCCGGCCCGGCCCACGGCACGAAGCCTGGGGGCCCTGGCGAGGACCTCGGCGGTCACCCTGGTCTGAGAGCGGACCACCAGGGCGTCGTAGTTTCCGATAGTCCCGAGCAGTTCCTCCGGCGTGAGCCCGGTCCTGAAGTCGGCGGTGATCTCGGGGTGGGCGTTGAGAAGCCCAACGCCGTGCTCGCTGATCGGATCGGAGACAAGGACGCGGTAGCTGGCCATTGGTTTCGGCGCGGCCTTACGTCAGACCGGCGAGAAAGGCAAGGACGGGAGGGAAATACCCACGCGACGCACTACCCCGGGGATCCGCGGCGTCCCGGCTCACTTCGCGGACTCGAACAGGATCGAGACCGCCAGATTCGGGGATTTGTAGACCGGGATCTCGCTGCCGAACTTGAGCGGGAGTTGCACTTTGACGAATTCGAGGGGGCTCTGGGAGAGCGGCTTCTGCGCTGAGGACGATGACACGAGGTGGCTCGTGTCCCGGATGCTCAGATTGAAATGGGGCGGCCTTTTGCCTTGGGCCGGGTTGGCCTCGATCAGGGCGATCCAACCGAGTTTGGTCCGGTCATGGAGCGGCAGCGTCACGCTGCCGCGCGGGCCAGCCAGGTAGGAGGTGAATTTGCCCGGGATATTCGAACCGCTTTGACGGAGAATGACGGTCACGGCGGTGATCGCCTCGGGAGCAGCCTCCGGCCTCTTCTCCGCATCCTGGGCGGAAAGCGGGCCGGCCGTGATGAGGGCGATTAGAAGGAAGTGGGACTGTGACTTCATCATGAGACGAGAGGGCAGATGTCATCTGTAATCAAGCCCGGAAGACACCGCCCGGCGCGGTAGGCGTGCCACCGTGGAGCGGCCGGAGGCCGGTCTTGACGGCGGAACGGGTTCTGAAACAGTGCTCGGCAGCGATTCGAACCATGAGCAAAGACAGCGCATCGAACGGCAATCGGAAGTATTCTTCCATCGTGTTGGACGGGCCGGACCGGGCGCCCAGCCGGGCCATGTTGTATCCGGTGGGGTTCAAGCGGGAGGACTTCGGCAAGGCCCAGGTGGGCGTGGCCTCGACCTGGAGCCAGGTCACGCCGTGCAACATGCACATCGACCGCCTGGCGCGGGAGACTGCAAAGGGAGTGGATGCGGCGGGCGGGAAGTCGATCATCTTCAACACCATCACGATCTCGGACGGGATCTCGATGGGGACGGAGGGGATGAAGTATTCGCTGGTGAGCCGCGAGGTGATCGCGGACTCGATCGAGACGGTGGTGGGCTGCGAGGGCTTCGACGGGATGGTGACGATCGGAGGCTGCGACAAGAACATGCCGGGCTGCTTGATCGCGATGGCGCGGCTGAATCGGCCCGCCGTCTTTGTCTACGGCGGAACGATTCTGCCTGGCTGCGCCACGGTGCACGGCGAAAAGAAATCGCTCGATATCGTCTCGGTCTTCGAAGCGGTCGGGAAGCACGCCAGCGGCGATTATTCGGATGCGGATTTGCAGGCGGTGGAGGAAAACGCCATCCCCGGGGCGGGTGCGTGCGGCGGCATGTATACCGCCAACACGATGGCGAGCGCCATCGAGGCACTTGGAATGAGCCTGCCGAACAGCTCGGCGCAAGCGGCGATCGGGGACGACAAAATGCGCGATTGCTTCGACGCGGGGGCCGCCGTGCTGCGCATGCTGGAAAACGGGCTCACCCCTCGGGACATCATGACCAGGAGGGCCTTCGAGAACGCCATCACGATGGTGATCGCGCTGGGAGGCTCGACCAATGCGGTCCTGCACCTGCTTGCCATGGCGCACGCCGCGGAAGTGCCGCTGGGAATCGATGACTTCACGGAGATCGGGAAGAAAGTGCCCGTGCTGGCCGATCTGAAACCGAGTGGAAAATACGAGATGGCACCGCTGGTCGAAATCGGCGGGACGGTGCCGCTCATGAAGATGTTGTTGGAGGGCGGCCTCCTGCACGGCGATTGCCTTACGGTGACCGGCAAGACCATGGCGGAGAACCTGGCCAATTCCGATCTCGAGTATCCGGCCGGCCAGGACATCGTTCGCCCCCTCGACGACCCGATCAAGGCGGACAGCCACCTGCGCATCCTCTACGGAAACCTCGCGCCCGAGGGCGCGGTGGCCAAGATCTCCGGCAAAGAAGGGGAAACCTTCACCGGCCGGGCCCGTGTATTCGATTCCGAGGAAGAGGCCATGAAGGCGATCCTTGCCGGCTCGATCGAAGCGGGCGACGTGATCGTGATTCGGCGGGAAGGACCGAAGGGGGGACCGGGTATGCGCGAGATGCTGGGGCCGACCGCCGCCGTCATGGGGAGGGGGCTGGGAGACCGTGTCGCCCTCATCACGGACGGCCGCTTTTCCGGAGGCAGCCACGGGTTCGTGGTGGGGCACATCACGCCCGAGGCCCACCAGGGCGGTCCCATCGGGCTGCTGGTGGAGGGTGACGAGATCACGATCGATGCGGGCGCGAATCAGATCAACGTGAACGTGAGCGACGAGGAACTGGCGGAGCGAAAAGCGTCGTGGTCGCAGCCCGAGCCGCGTTACCGTCGGGGAGTGCTGGCGAAGTACGCCGCCCACGTGACTTCTGCGAGCGAAGGCGCGGTGACGGACGCGGGGTTGTAGCGTGGGTGCGCTTACCACTTGTCACGGCATAGCGAAGCGAAGAACGGGTTCGCCCTGCCCGAGCAGTTCCAGAGCCTGCAACCGGTGGTGGAGAGGAGCCGGTCAAGCGTGGGGTGCCGGTCTTGGCCGGATGTGGATGCGCTTGGCGCTTGAAAAGCGCCGCCACGTCTTCTCACCTGAAAGCAAACGCGGCGCTTACCGGACGGTGGTCCGATCCCAGGCTCGGACCGATCTGCCGGCCCGTGCAGGCCAGGTCTCGACTGTGCAGGATGTGGTCGATGCCGATTGAGAAGAGAGGGTGATAGCGGTTCCAGGTGGACTGGAATCCCCGCTTGTGGCCTGTGTCCTGGAGGGAGGTTGTCTCGATAAAGTCTCGGAAGAATGGCGACCAGACCGTGGCATTGAAGTCGCCGAGCACGACGGTGGGTCGATCCGACCGGGCCGCGAGACCGGCCAGCGATTGGAGGTAGGCATTTCGTGAAGCGGCGCCCGGAGCGCCCACCGGGGGAACGGGGTGTCCTCCGATCACATGCACCGATTTGCCGTGCAGGGACACAAGAGCCTGGACACACGGGACCCGCGAGCCCTCGACCGAGAAGAATTCGTGCGACTCGATCGGGTGCCGGCTGAAGAACGCCATGCCGAAATTGTCTCCCCGGGGGGCTTTGACGAGGTAGGGATACTTGGCCTGGAGCGGGGCGAGGGCGGCCAACCAGTTGCGATCGGTTTCCATCAGAAGGATCATGTCGGCGTCGCTGGCTGCGAGGTAGCCGAGCACCGCTTCGAACGCGTCGTTTGAAGTCAGGACATTGAATGATATGACCTGGAAATCCGGCGGGCCGGTGGCCGGGCGGTGGGCAGGAAAATAGTAGGAGAGAGCGAGGAGATTCGGGAGGAGACAGGCCAGCGCGGCGAGCGCGGGACGCCACAGCCGGAGAAGGAGGCCGGCCAGGGCGGTGACGGCCAGGCCGGCCGCGACCTGCAGCGGAAAATGCGTGAAGAGATCGCAGAGCCAGTGGAACCGCCCGAGGAGGGCCAGCAGGGTAGCTCCCCCCAAACCAGCCACCGCGAGCCACAGGAAGGGCGCGAGGGGGCGGCGGGGCGGGAACAGCATACCGGCTTAGTGGCGGAAGGCTCCAGGATGTTCACTCTTTATGGCGAGGGAATCGGCCCCGTCGTTGACCGACTGGGCGGTGTTAGGTTAAGATATCCTAAGTGATTAGGAGATTGCTGAGGGTCTCGTTCCGGTTCGTCGTGTTGCTGGGATTGCCGGCCGGCGGGGCGGTGGTGAATCTCGATTTCCAGGTCGGTCCGGGCCTGGGAGTCATGGCGGGCGGAGCGGGGACGGTCCTTCCCTCCGCGGGATCCTACTGGAATACGAACGGAGCGAATTGGATCCCGATGCCGCTGTTGACGAGCACGGGGGCACCGAGCGGCATGGAATTGGTCTCCGATTTCTGGAATGGCCTCCAGACCGCGGATGGGGATGCCCTCTTCGGCGACTCTGTTTCCGGCGATGCCACGATTCGTGGACTGGCTCCCGGAATTGGCTACCAGATCGTCATTTACGGCGCGGCCAACCTGCAGAACATCTACCGAGTCGACCAGGCCTTTGAGTCGAACTCCCCTGCCTACGGCGAGATCACCTGCACTTACGGGCACACCGTTCTTCCCGGGGTGGAAGGCTGCGACTACGTGCAGGGGATTGCGACCGCGGATGCGGAAGGGGAAATTACGGTACGCGTCTTTCCCGGGGCGATGTCGGGAATGCAAATCATCGCCAATCCCGAGCCCTCGGTCATGCTTCTCCACCTCATTGCCGGGCTGGGAGCCGGCCGGCGACGGAGGCATTGAGGGAAGTGCGCGCTATTCCTTGGCTTCCTTCGGGATGATCGTGACGCGCGCCGCGTTATTTTTGCCCAGGTACTTTTTCGCGAGGGCATTGACTTCCTCCAGCTTGATGGAGGCGTAGTCGGCGTCGCGACCTCGCGCCCACTCGAGCCGGTAGGGCTGCGCCTGCGACTGCGACATGACGGTGCCGAGCCAGTAGCTGTTGTTCCGCAGGGTCTTCTCGAGGTTGGACAGGATCGGTTTGATGGCCCGGTCGAGTTCGTCGGCCGTGGCGCCCTTCTCGGCGAGTTCGGCCCCCATCTCGACGATGATCTTGCTGACCTTCTCGGCGTCGTCGGGCTTGCCGAGCGACATGGCACTCAGGTTGCCGTAATCGAAGACCATGCTGGCATTGGCGTGCGCCTGCGGGCTGTAGGTGGCGCCGAGTTCCTCGCGCAACTTCTCGCGCAGGCGGTCGTCGAGGATGGAAGCGAGCACATTCAGGCGGCGGGTCGGCTTGATGTCGTCCTTGATGGGGGGGATCTTCCAACCCACCAGCGAGGCCGCCTTCGCGATCTTGGATTCGTAGCCGAAGCCCTTTGCGACCGGAAGGGTGGGGCTGTTGATCCGGCGCTCTTCCTCCAGGGCGGGCCTGGTGCTGGGGCGGACCGGGAGGGCGCCCACCGTCTTGAGCAGGAGCGGGATAGCGGCCTCGAGGTCGAAGTCCCCCACCATGCTGACCTCCAGGTAGGAGTCGAGCAGGTCCTTGTTCACCCAGGCCTTGGCGTCTTCCGCCGTGTAGGTCGCCAGCTTGGCGGCATCCGGCTTCGCGAAGCGGCCGTCGCCTCCGCGCATCCACTCCTGCATGTCGGCCATGGCGCCGTTGATGGTATACTTCAACTGCGTTTCGATCTTGGGCACCGCCTTCCGGAACTGGCGCACTGCTTCCTCGCGGTAGCCCGGATCGGTGAGACCGGCGCAGAGGAGCTGAAGCTCGAGTTCGAGATCATCGGGAGTAGTGCGTCCGCTCACCACGAAGGCGTCGTCGTCCACCTCGAAGAATCCGCCGACGTTCCGGCCCGCCAGGATGCGCTGCAGTTCGTCGATACTGTGCTTCCCAAGTCCGCCGGCGTTCACCACCATGCCGGTAAACCTCTCGAGCCCGGGCTTGTCCTTCGGCTGGGTGAGCATTCCGTTTCCGAACCGCAGTGTGACACTGATTGAATTCTTCTGGAAATCGGTGCGCTTCAAATTGACCCGGACATTGTTGGAAAGCACCAGCTGGGTGATGTCCATGTCTTCCAGGCGAGTTCGGGAGGTCACCTTTCCAGGCTTTCCAAAGTCGGTGTAGGCGAAGGACTGTGCCTCCTTCTTTTCGGGCGGATCGACCTTCACGGCGCGGCTCTTCTCGTAGAGCTCCTTCAGAATGGTCTTGCCTTTGTCGGGTGCGACCTTGGTGGTCAGGGTCAGGCTCAGGTCCTTTTCCTTCCAGAAGCTGCGGAGGGCCTGGTGGCACTTCTCGGCCGTGATGGTCTCGAGCGCCTTCTTGACGATCCGCAGGTTCTCTTCGGGATGCGTGAAGACGCGTTCGTCGTTGATGCTGCTCACGATGGCCATCGCCAGTCCGGCCGACTGGCGGGTGGGGGCCCGCTTTACGGCCTGCTCGGCCTGGTTGAGGGCGTGGGATTTCATCTCCTCCAACTCGGCCTCGGTGAAGCCGTACTCGAGGGCGCGGCGCAGTTCCTGCTCGAGGACCGCCACCGCCTCTTTCCACCTGCCCTCTTCCGGCGTGACATCGATCGATCCGAATTCGATGGCCTTGAACCACTGGTAACGCCCTGCACTGCCCGAGGAGATCGGGGAGCCTTTCTTCTTGGACAGGATATCGAATCGGCGGCCGATGATGGAGTTGGCGATGTTGAGCGGGGTGCGCTCGATGCGGGTTTTGACGTTGTCGGCCTTGCGCGGGTAGGGGTGCACGAAGGAAACGCCCAACTCGTCGCTGCTGACTTCCTTGTCGGAGAAGACCGCGGCCTGAAACTTGAAACCGCTCGGCACTTTGCCCAGCTTGGGCGCCGCTCCGGGCTTCTCGGGATTTTTCATCGAGGAGAAGGCCTTCACAATCCGCTGCTCGTACTGGTCCGGATCGATGTCGCCCACCACCACGAAGGTCATGTTCTTCGGAATGTAGTACTGCGAGTAGAAGGCTGTGAATCGATCCCGCTTGGCCTTCTTGATCACCTTCTCGATTCCGATCGGGAAGCGGTGCGTGATGAGGGACTCGGGCATCAGGAACTCGAACTGTTGCTTCATGAGCCGCATCTCGACCGAATCGCGCGAGCGTTTCTCGGAGAGAATCACGCCCCGCTCTTTGTCGATCTCCTCGGTCTCGAGGAGCGCCCCGTCCCCGAAGTCGCGCATCACGTCGAAGCCGAGCTTGAGAGTGTCCTTTTCAAGGTTTGGAAGATCGAGCATGTAGACCGTCTCATCGAAGGATGTGTAGGCGTTGGCGTGAGCCCCGAAGGCGATGCCGAGGCGCTGCATGCGTCCCAGAAGGTTTTCGACGTCCGGGAAATTCTTGCTCCCGTTGAAGACCATGTGCTCGAGAAAATGCGCCACACCCCGCTGATCCTCGGTTTCGTGCAGGGAGCCGGCATCGATGTGGAGCCGCATCGAAACGCGGGCAGGGGGTTCGGCGTTCTTGCGAATCGCGTAGCGCAGCCCATTGGGCAGGGCCCCGAAACGAACGTCGGCGTCGACCGCGATGTCGCTTGCTTCATGGGCCCATGCCACCGGCTTGGTCAATTTGGCGGTGCCGGTTTTGGCGAGCAGGAACACTCCGGTACCGGTGGCAAGGAGGAGGGCAGCAAGAATGGGAAGCCGGTGATGCATGGGCGGATGGTTGGTCGTTTCGGACAGTTTTCAATCTGGAAACGACCCCGGAGCCCCGGATTGTGCAAAAGGCATTGCATTTGAGGGTCCCCGGTGCTTGTCTGCCGCCCCGATTTCCTGCGCACGTGGCGGAATTGGTAGACGCGCTAGATTCAGGATCTAGTGGCCACTGCGGCCGTGGAGGTTCGAGTCCTCTCGTGCGCACCACCTTTTTTATAGGCTCAAATGCGCCTCAGCTCCTGATGACCTTGGCTGGTTGACACACCACCCAAGGCAGTGGCAGACAAATTTCAAACAACTCAGGAGCGGAAGCGTTCCGCTCGTCCCAAGGGCAAGCCCTTCTGTATTATTCGCCACCAGTCCGCCTCCGTTCCCATCTATGCGTACGAGGTGCACGGGAAGGTGCGTTACACCGTCGCCTTCTACATGGACGGTCGCCGCCACCGCCGGATGTTCACCGACCTCGACGAGGCCAAGCGCGAAGCGAAGCTCGCTGCCGAGAAGATCCAGCGCGGTCTCCAATCCAATAACGACCTCCGGCCCGCCGAACGGGAGGCCTTCCTCGTTGCGCAACGAATCTTGAAGGAGATCGACGTCCCGCTCGTCCCGGCAGTCGAGGAGTACGTGCGTTGCCGGAAGGTCCTGGGGGACGTGCCCCTTCTCGCGGCCGTAGAGGAGTTTGCGCGACGGACTAGAGGGGTGAAGCTGGGAGTCTCCGTCCCCGAGGTCTCCGCCGAACTGATCGGAGTGAAGCGGCAGGACGGGATCACGGACACTTACGCGACTCAGCTTTCGAATACGTTCGGGCTCTTCGAGAAAGCCTTCCCCGGACCGATCATGCTGATCAGGGCGGAGCAAATCGATGCGTGGCTTCGGGAGGGGGATCTCGCCCCGGTCACCCGGAACAACCGGCTTACACTCATCCGCCTGCTCTTCAATTTCGCCAAGCAGCGTAACTACCTGCCCCGTTCGGAGGCATCTGAAGCCGATGCGGTAATCAAAGTGAAGCCGGGTGCCACCGAGACCGAGATCTTTACGCCCGAGGAGTTCCAGAAG
>Ga0310120_10004101_pt1 | contig 10294 bp, 11 predicted proteins | sample CB27_AW_983_MG_FD_203506 | JGI IMG/M metagenome (GOLD analysis project Ga0310120, IMG submission 203506) | Marine microbial communities from Western Arctic Ocean, Canada - CB27_AW_983 | ecosystem: Environmental > Aquatic > Marine > Oceanic | place: Canada: Western Arctic Ocean | collected... | reverse complement strand
TAATAGCTCATTTTCTACGTTTAGTATATTTTGGTTACTACAGACTTTATTCTTAAAGTTCATACAAAAACTATTTAATATGAAAATTGTTCAAAAATTGTCCATTGGCATCTGTCAAAAAATATCAGTTAATTCCCATACTTTCTGATGAAAGGGGATTATTCTTTGAAGTATTGAATAAAGTCAACATAACACATGTTATTGTCACAACATTTACAAAAAATGCAGTACGTGGAAACCAATTTCGTAAAACCATGGATCAATATTTTTTTCTTACATCTGGCAAACTTAAATTAATTACAAAAAAGCCAGATGATCCTGATGATTGTAATGAGATGGAAATGATTCAAGGCACCATGGTTTTTATCCCTAAAGGTTACGCCTTTGTCACAAAAGCTATTGAGGATTCAATATTACTGGAATTATCTCCTCAACACTTTGATCCTGAAAACCCAGACATTCAGAAATATGAAATAAATATCTAAAAAAGAGGAATTTTTCCATATAATTGAATAATTGTACTTTACTATGAATCATTAAGTTATTAAAATATAAGAATAAAAGTTTTTGAAATTGATTATGAAAAATTTCATATCTTATTTGATTGATAATGAATTATAGAATAATATTTTTATTTTTATTGGCGATTGGTGTAACTTCAATAATCCTACTTTTTTCGATGGATTTGTACATACACATCTATGATCCTGATTGGTATGGGATTTTAAATCTAAATCAAAAAACTGATGATGAAAAAAAACGTATTTTTATCATTGGCGGTAGCACTCTTCATTCAATAAATGCTGTATATCTAAATGAAAAACTATCTGAAAGTGAAATTAATTTTGAGGTTTACAATCTTGCTGATGCGGCAGATAGGCCTACACAACGATTAAAAAGTATTGAAAATATTATTGATAACAAACCAGAAATTGTTTTTTATGGACTAGGATACACAAATTTTGAAAAATTTAAAGCGAAAGAGTTTGATCCACTACCAACTTTTCTCTATAATCCTAATAAATTAATTAGGAATAATTTTGAACTTCTATTAGATGAACCATTAAATTACATCTTTCCAGTTTCTCCTAAAGAGAGAACATTATTATCACTGAAATATATTTTACGCGGAGCAGATGAACATTATCATCCTTTTATTAAATTTAAAGAAGGACAAATTATAGATTTAGAACAAATTGAAAAAATAGAGGATTCTAGATATATTGATGCTTTAGAAGTCTCAAAAAACGATAAAGAGGTACTCGCATTAAACAGCATTATTAAAAAACTTCAGGAAAACAATATAGAAGTAGTTCTTTTCAGTTTTCCTTACAGTAGGATCATGCTTGATAATACTGAAATTAATGAAATAGAGAATTTTGAAAAAATGTTAAAAAACAAACAAAAACAATTTAATGTCAACTTATTTTTCCTTCATGACAAGTATTCTAATCTAAACATCTGGATAGATAGAGTTCACATAGCAAATAATCCAAAAACCATTATTTTCACTGAAGATATTTTAGAAAAAATTATTGAGGTGATAGATTAATAATGTTATTCAGTTCGCTTGATTTTATTATTTTTTTTGTAATTGTTATTGGAGCAATTTCACTCTTTAAATTTAGAAAATTTCAACACATTCTCATTATTATTTCCAGCTTCTATTTCCTTTTTTATACTGATAATTTTCTGGTGACTCTTTTAATTTTAACAATTCTTCTTCATTTTTACACTGGAAGAGAAATTTACAAGTCGAAAGATCCTAAAATACGAAAAATATTTTTAATTATTGGAGTTTTAGGAAGTTTAAGCCTACTGGGATTTTTCAAATATTATGATTTTGCTATAACTGAATTTAATATATTAGGAAATTTATTGAATTTAGAGAACCAAATACCATTATTGAATTTGGCACTACCAATCGGAATATCATTTTACACTTTTCAATCGTTAAGCTATATTATTGATATTTATCGTGGACATCTAACTCCAACTAAATCATTAAAAGAGTATGCGTTTTTTGTTGCATTTTTTCCTACGTTAGTAGCTGGACCAATATTACGTGCAAGTCAATTTTTACCTCAATTAAAAGAAAAAATTGAACAGGCAAAAAGTTCAGGACGATTACGATTATTTATTATCCAAAACTCTGCACTAAAATTTGGAATATCCTTAATGGTAATTGGTTTTTTCAAAAAAATGGTTTTTGCAGATAATGTAGCACCGTTAGTGAATAATATTTTTTCAAATCCAATAGGCATGGAATCATTCGCTATCATTCTTGGTTCTATTGCCTTTGGAATACAGGTTTATTGTGATTTCTCTGGATATTCTGATATTGCGATCGGTGCAGCGGCAATACTTGGCTTTAAAATTCCTCTAAATTTTAACAAACCATTTTTTGCTACATCTCCATCGGATTTTTGGTCGCGATGGCACATTAGTTTGTCATCATGGGTTAGGGATTACCTATACTTTCCTCTTGCTTGGAAACATCGTAGATCTAGTGTTATAATATTTTCAAGTTTACTATTCTCCATGTTATTGATGGGTTTATGGCATGGCGCGTCATGGAATTTTCTTATTTGGGGTGGTTTACATGGAATTTTTCTGGCTGTATTTACTGTTATTAGAAAAAAATATTCTAAACCAGTCGAACCGTTTTTTAAATCAAAAATTGGCAAGTTTTTTAGTATTTTTGTAACACAATATTTAGTATTTTTTTCATTCATTGCATTCGTAGTACAAGACTTGGATCATATGTGGTATGCAATGAAAAAATATGTAATATTGGATTTTACTACATCACAAACCATTGAAATTATTAACGAAAACGAATTTGCGATTTTACTTATAATTCTGTTTGTAATTTTGCACTATGTTTCTTATAGACTAGGGAATTTACCTGAAAAAATTTCAAAATTAAAACTTCGTTATTGGGTTTTGTTCCTAATTTTCATAATATTACCGATAAGTCTATTCTATGTTGGATCTGCACAGGAATTCATTTACTTCCAATTTTAGGTAATTTGAAAAGTTCTAATTATCAGATAGATTTTTCATGTAGTATTTTTTTAACTCTCTATAAAGAATTTTTTTTGTAGGCCCTTTTGGTATATCATCTAAATCATCAAGCAAATTTATGATAACTATTTTTTGCGGTTGTTTAAAACCACCAATATTATTTTTACAAAATTCTTTTAATTCTATTTCAGATATTTGATTCTCCTCTTTGCATTTCACAAATGCACATATGTCTTCTCCGAGCAATTTATGTGGAATACCTATTACAGCACATTCAATAATATCTGGGTGTTGATATAACACATTTTCCAATTCAGCAGGATAGATATTCATTCCTCCTTTTATAATCAAAAAATCTTCTCTGCCTTGAAAATAAAAGAATCCATCTGAATCTTTCCAACCAAAATCTCCACTGTGGAACCATCCGTCTCGAAATGATTCTTCATTTTTTTCTTTTAATCCTAAATAACCACTGGTTACGTTATAGCCACGAATGCAAATCTCACCAACATTATTTTCGCCCACATCTTTACTATTTTCATCCAATATTGTCATTTCATTTCCTGCTAATACTTTTCCAATTGATCCAATTCTTCTTTTTTCCGCAGGAAAACCATTGATACATGTAAAACCAGTAGTTTCAGTTAATCCATATCCATCAAAGATAGGTATTTTGAATCTATCTTCGAATTGTTTTTGTACAGTTCTAGTTAATATTTGCCCACCACATAGTATTGCCTTTAATGTTTGATCTTTCCTTTCTTTGGATCTGCTTAACAAGATTGGCAAAATCGATGCCATTCCACTTGTCCAAGTTACGTCATATCTGTTTACTAAATCCCAAAAAGATCGTAAACTCACTTTTTCTTGAACAATTACTGTAGAACCGCCTTGATAAAGCGGAGACAATAAGTTGGTAACTTGCCAAGCTATGTGATCTAATGGTAAAATACAAAGTGCTCTGGTTTTTGTATCAAAATGGAACCACTCTGAAATGGCTTTCGATTTGGAAAGTAAATTTAGATGTGATAATATAACACCTTTTGGATTTCCAGATGTTCCTGAAGTATAAAGCGTAACTGCAGCGTCATAGACGGAAATTTCATTTTCCTCAAAACTGTCATCATTTTTTAAAGAAAATTCTTGATCATTTATCGATGTGATCTTTTTTAGTTTTACATCATCTAAATTTTTAATATTTTTAATCTTGGATTCTAACACATTACTATAAAAAATTGCTTTAGATTTACTATCATTTATGATGTATCTCATCTCTTTTGACGTAATGTCTGGATTTATTGGTACAGCAGTAAGACCGAAGCATAATGCAGAAAAATACAATGCTACGAATTCTGGCGAATTGTGAAAAATTAGACTAACTCTATCTCTAGTTTTTAATTCTAGGCTTCTAAAAATATTATATGTGTTTTTTATTAATGACTTTAACTCTATATATGTAAATTCAACTGTATTTTCACCTGGACAAATTAAGAATATTTCATCAGCTCTAGCTTTTACTTTTTCATAGAATAATTCTCTGATATTGTTGTAATCAATTTTGATGTTTTTAGAAATTTGTTGATGTTTTACAAGCGACATACTTTCTTTCATGATAAATAATTCATCATCTTCTTTTTTATAATTGGAATTGATGTCATTATTATTACATCATTATATCCTATTTCAATTTTAAACTCAGCTTCAATCGCATCCATGAGTTGAAAATGTGCAAATGAATCCCACTCAGAAATATCTTCAATTGAATCTTCTAAATTAATTTTTTCAATTTTGAAAACTTTTTTCAATATTTTTTCTAGTTTTATATCTAATTCTTTATTGCTGATTTTCATTTTTTGTTATCAACGCATCGAGTAACCACCAGTGATAAGAATATTTTCACCAGTGATATAATTAGCACCTTCCGTGCATAAGAAAAGAACTACTTCTGCAACTTCTGAAGGTTCCGCGAATCTATTTTCAATCGGTATTTGTGATCTCATAACTTCTTTAATCGTTTTATGTAAAGGATCGGTTAACGGAGTATTTACCATAGAGGGAGATACAGAGTTAACTCTAATACCAAACGAACCTAATTCTGCTGCCATACACTTTGTTAATCCTAATAACGAATATTTTCCAACTAGATAGTCTACTACACCAATCGGAGGTTTTCCAACTACATAAGAACTCAAAATAGATATTATTTTACCAGATTTTTTAGATTTCATATGAGGGATAATAGATTTTGAAATTTGAAAAAACGATTTGGTTTGCAAATCAAATTGTTTTTGAAAATCATTCCAAGTTGTTTTCATAATACGCTTGTCTTCAGCAGGATATGCTGGAGAATGAATGAAAATATCTATTGGATGTTTTTCCACAATAGAAGTGATGATCTTATCCAATTCTGTAGATTTTGCAAGATCTACCTTTTCAATTGCAATATCATGTGATTCACTTGATTCATTCATCAATTTTTCAATATTCTGATTATTTTCGTGATAAAGTAAAGTTAATTTAGCTTTTTGTTTTGCTAACAATTTTGTAATTGCAAAACCAATTCCGCCGTTGGCTCCAGTGATTAGAATGTGTTTATCTGCTATCAAGATCAGATTCCAGAATTATTACTTTTATACATGGTTTTAAGTTATTGGATGATTTTCTTCTCTTTTCTTCAAACGCACTAAATATGGAAAAGAATAATTTGTAGAGAAAATTTCTAAATGTATGACTAAAGAATTATCTGAATATACTTTTGAAGAAATTAAGATTGGTTTAAAAAAAGAATTTTCTGTCAAAATTACAGAAGAATTAGTTAATGATTTTGCAAAAATTTCAGGTGATTTTAATCCATTACATATGGATGAAGAGTATGCATCAACAACTAGTTTTGAAAAGAGAGTTGTACATGGCATGCTTCTAGCATCATTTTTTTCTAGAATTGATGGTATGTATTTACCCGGTAAACACGCATTATATTTCTCACAAACCTTAAAATTTGTGAATCCTTGCTTTTTAGACGATTTAGTTACAGTGCAAGGTGAAGTTATTGATAAAATCACTGCAGCAAAGATAATCACAGTAAAAACACAAATTATTAATGAATCCGGTCAAGTTCTTGTAAAAGGAAAAAGTAATGTGTTAGTTCGCAACGATTAGCAGAAGTTTTTATAATATTCCTTTAATTTTCGGTACAAAATTTTTTTTGTGGGTCCCTTTGGAATTTCAGTAATTGTATCTAATTCATTAATAATAATGAATTTCTTAGGCTGTTTAAAATAAGCAATTTTATCTCGACAAAAAATCTTTAATTCTTTCTCACTTAGTTTTGCCGTATCTTTAATTTTTATGAATGCACAGATATTTTCACCTAAAAGTTTATCAGGAATTCCTATAACTGCACATTCGTCAATTGCTGGATGTGTGTATAAAACATTTTCAATTTCTGCGGGGTAAACATTTTCTCCACCTTTTATAATTAAGGAATCTTGTCTTCCATGAAAATAAAAATATCCATCTTTATCTCTTCTACCATAATCTCCACTATGAAACCAACCTTTTACAAAAGCTTTATTCATGTTATCATTACCCACGTATCCAACAGCCACATTATATCCACGTATACAAATTTCTCCTTCCTTATCCCCAGCTGTTTTTGTATCATCTTCATTCAGAATTATCATTTCATTAGTTGATAGTGGTTTTCCAATAGAACCAAGTTTTCTTTTCTCAGATGGATATCCGTTTATGCAAGAAAATGAGGTTGTTTCGGTTAAGCCATAACCTTCAAAAATTGGCACATGAAATTTATTTTCAAATTGTTCTTGTACAGAGCGTGTCAAAATCTGACCTCCACAAAGTATGCCAGTTAGACTATCATCCTTTCTTTCTTCAGGAAAACTCAGTAATACTGATAAAATTGATGACATCAGACTCGTCCAAGTTATTTGATACTCATTTATCAAAAACCAAAATGCAAAAAGATTTGTTTTTCCTCTAACTACTACAGTAGAAGATCCTGAGTAAAGAGGTGCTAATAATGTGGTTATTTGTCCATTATTATGAAAAAGAGGTAGCATACAAAGACATCGTGTTTTTTCATTAAATTGAAACCATTTTGATATGCTCATTGCATCAGATAGTAAATTCAAATGAGAAAGAATAACACCTTTTGGATTTCCTGTTGTACCTGAAGTATAGATTATTTCGCCTATATCTTCCAGATTTATTTTTTCTAATTCATAGTTAGTTTGATAATTAGTTGTTCTAATTAATTCTGAGATTGTAGTTGTTTTTAAAAAAACTTTTTCAGACATTTTTTTTTGTATAGAATCAATTTTTGTCTCGATCATATTAGTATAGAATATTGCTTTTGAATTACTGTCTTTGATTATATATTCAATTTCCCTTGATGCCATGTCTGGGTTTATAGGAACTAAAGTCAACCCAGAACACAATCCTGCAAAATATAATAGTAAAAAATCAGTAGAATTATGAAATATAATTGAAATTCTATCATTTTTTTTCAAATTCATCTTTAATAGGAATTTTATTGTCTTGTCAACCATATTTTTAAATTCTAAATAAGTAAATTGTTCTATTACCTCACCATGAACTATTAAAAATGTTTTATTAGGATTATTTTTTACCTTTTCCGAGAAAAGTTCTCCAACGTTTTTGTAATCTAAATTAGGAGGAGAATTGATTTTTTGATGTTGAATATTTTTATTGTTCATCTAAATACTCTAAAATTTTATTTTTAATTTTTGGTATAGACGTCATCTTCGAAAAATCTGATAATTCTAGCTTAATATTAAATTCTTTTTCAATTGCCATAATTATTTCAAAATGTCCAAATGAATCCCATTCAGGTAGATCATCTACTGAAGAATCTAAATTAATTTCATCAATTTCGAAAACACGTAAGAAAATTTCCTCGAGTTTTACATCTAATTCATTAGTATTAATCGCCATTTTTTTATCTATTGGTTTTTTAATTATCCTGTTTCAGAATTTTACTTATTTTAATTATGCCCTCTTCAATTTTTGAAATATTATTAACTAGTGGTCCAAATGAAACTCTAACTGCATTTTTTCCTGTATTTCCAAACCCCCAGCCTGGAATAAACAGAACTCCTGTCTTTTTGAGCATTTCTTGAACGAACTTTTGACCATCTGTATCAACTTTCATAAATATATACAAACCACCATCTGGTTCAATAATTTTGAATTTTAAATTTTGTTTTATTAGGTCAGCTGTTTTTTTTGCAGTATGTTTGTATAATTTTTTTGTATCTGAGATATAGTCTATTAACGTATTATTCTCAATTGAATCATTGATGAATTTTGTTAATGCCATTTGGTGTAATGTATCTGGGCATAGGATTGTTGAACTTTGAATTGATTCCATGGCATTAATGACAAATTTTGGGGCTTCTATCCAACCCAATCTTCTTCCTAAACCCCTACACCATTTTGAATTTGATCTTAATGAAATGAAATTATCATTCGGTGACCAAGAAAAATATGATGGTAATTTGTCTTCATAAACTAATTCCTTATATGCAAAATCAATAATCAGAAAACCTTCAACTTTTTTTACAGCCTCTAATGTTTTTTTAATGAATTCATCAGATAGAATTTTTGATGTAGGATTATCGGGTGATGTTAATAAAATAATTTTAGGTTTTTCATGTAGTATGAAATTTGAGAATTCATCAATTTTTTCATCGGCCATAAATTTCCATTCATTTTCATCTATTATCGGGAATCGAAGAATTTCAATATCAGAAAATCCTGTTACTAATTGCGGTAAAAAATTTACATATGTTGGGTCAAGCAACAATATTTTATCCTTAGGATTTAGAAGTACTCTAAGAATTTCCATAGTAAGTTGCGTTGAACCTGAACCTACTGCTATTTCGTCTTCACATATTTCCATACCGTATAATTTTTTTTCAAATTTGCAAATTGCTTTTTTAAATTCTCTTTCGCCTAATGTTGCTGAATATCCTCCTGACATATGAAATAAATCAATATCAGATGATATTGTTTTATATGAATCCCTTAGTTTTTCTGGTGCATTATGATTTACCCAGCCTCCTGCAAAGGATATTAAATCATCTGGATTTTTTATAATGCTTTTAATATAATCTAAATCTGCATAACGAAGTATTTCGCTCACTGGAGAAATTTCATCCTCAAATTTCCTTGCTTTTTCAGATAAGCGACTTGAATTATCCATAAATCGTCAAACTTATACACGGTTTTAAGTTATTGGATGATTTTGTATTTTTTCAAAATTTTTTATAATGTGTTTAACATCTGGATTAGGAATTTTTTTCTCATTATAATTAACAATTTTTGGAAGTATAGATTTTGAAATTTTCAATAAACATGCTAACATAATCATTCCTAGTTTTGTATTAAAAAATCTAAGAAATGCCTCAACAATCTTTCCTTGTGGTTTAAAAACTAAAATTATAATATCTTGTATGATATTATCCGCATAATGTATTCTAAATATAGTTTTAAATCCTAATTTCTTATGTAATCTAAGACTTTCTTTATTGTTAATATCAATTAATCCTGTAATATGTGAGTATCCTCTTTTTTTTGCTTCTTTAATTGCTGAAACTTGTAGCAATCCGCCAATTCCTCTTCCTTGAAAATCTTTTCTTATTTGTACCATAGACACATTAAATAAACCTCCAACTCCTGAAGCGCCAATAATTTTTTTATCAATTTCTGCTAAAACCACCCAATCTGACGATTCCAGAGATCTCATTTCTTTTGAAATTCCACTACGTCGTAATTCTTTAATAATTTCCGAATCTACATTTACAATTCTCATTAGAAATCTAACCTTTGCCTATCAAATAGCTTTTAACTCTTACATCATATTTGTTAGCATTTTTTTATAAATGGGTAACACGCCGTTTTCATATGTCAGTCATAGTATTCGTATTAACTATAGATGAAATTGAAGGGGTTTCACAAATCATGCCTAGAGTAAAGAAAGAATGGGCTGATAGAATAATTTTTGTTGATGGTGGCTCTACTGATGGAACTATTGAAAAAGCTAAAGAATTAGGATTTGAAGTGATTAATCAACATAATAAAGGTGAAGGAAATGCGTGCAGAGTTGGAACCGATGCCACAGAATCGGATTTTATTATATTTTTTAGTCCTGATGGAAACGATGAACCTGAAGATATTCCAAGATTAATCAAAAAAAGCAAGGAAGGTTATGATGTAGCACATATTT
>Ga0310120_10004099_pt1 | contig 10298 bp, 13 predicted proteins | sample CB27_AW_983_MG_FD_203506 | JGI IMG/M metagenome (GOLD analysis project Ga0310120, IMG submission 203506) | Marine microbial communities from Western Arctic Ocean, Canada - CB27_AW_983 | ecosystem: Environmental > Aquatic > Marine > Oceanic | place: Canada: Western Arctic Ocean | collected... | reverse complement strand
CCGATCTACTTCTCACGGGAGATTTCCAAGCTCACGCCGGGACGTGGGCGTGTCTACGCGAAGAACGGCTTCAAGGACATGCGGAAGCAATCCCTGACCGTAAAGAGTGCGGACAAGGTTGCGAAGACTAAGAACTTTTCCAAGAGTAACGGTGCTGTGAATGGCGCTACCATCGAATGGGCAACGCAGAAGACTTACACGGTGGTAGTCAATGAAGAGGGAAAGCGGCGTGAGCTGCTCGTGACGACTGATCTCGACGCAGCCCAGAAGAAGTTAGCCAACTACATGAAGAGGCACTAAAAATAACCCTTTACTTGTTCTTTTCTTTGTCCTAAGATCCTAGTCCGAAAACGAAACGAAAAACAAGGAGAAACGATGCCGATCAATCTAAAGCTACCAAGCATCTTCACGCGGAAGCGACCGAAGACACTCGGCGGCTTGATCGACCGTCTCTATGAGATGCGCGCCGCGCGCCTTGAGGAGAACGAGCGATTCAAGCTGATGAAGAAGGCCGAGTCAGAGTTGGTTGATGTAATCTTGGATGAGTTCCCCAAGGTGGATCTCGAAAAAGCATCAGGCAAGCTTGCTACGGGAAGCGTAACCGGGACGGACGTGCCGAACGTAACCGACTGGGATGCGTTAGAGAAATTCATCAAGAAGAACGATGCTTTCGACCTGCTCCAGCGTCGGTGTAACACCGCCGCGTTCCAGGACCGGTGGGACGACAAGGCGGTCATCCCTGGGGTAGAGGTGTTCCGCAAGATCGGGCTGAGTCTGACAAAACGATGAGTAACAGGGGCCGTTTCAGTTCCCTGTCCGAAGTCAGCGGTGGCGCGCTGTACACAGAAATACGCAAGTCGTGCTTCGGTCCTGGTAACAGGGCCGGAGGGCGCAACCTTTCAACCACGAGGAGATGATGATGACTAAGAGATATAATGGAGCCGAGAACGCGAACCACGATCGGGTGACGCGCTACCTCACGAGTAACTATGAGATGCCACTGACGGGGAGGAAGATCACGCCGACTATGGCGTACTATATCATCCAGCCTCATCGGAGCGTCCTTATAACAGGTCAGGACAGTATGTCCTTCGCCTACTACGTGGGCGACGAGATCGCCAAGTTGGCTGGCCTGATGGAGATCGAAGAAGATGAGTAGCGGGATCTTCATCCGTGTAAAGCGGAACGACAAGTGGGGTGACGTGGAGTTCGAGGAGATGAGTAATCACGAGCAGCAGGTGTTCCTGGAAACGAAAGACCCACAGTGGGTGATCTCCCTTGCGAAGCTGTTCGCGAAGATGTATAAGGACAAAGCAGGAGGTATGAAATGAGCGGGTTTGAGCAAGGTGACCGATACAGACTAAAGCAACTTTACGATACCATACGAGTTGGTCATATCCAGTTAGGGTTCACTGAGTCTGAAGAGATTCTTGAGATGCTCGATCGCATCTCCACCTTCGCGGAGTACAGTGGCGGCAGCGACGTGGAGGACACGGGTGAACGGATGGGACCGGATCGAGAAGAGCGCATCAAGTCCTGCGTAGCCGACGTGTACGACGTGTATCAGGAGAAGTCGGGTGAGCTGCTCGTGTCCTACTTCCCCGAGACGAGCAGCGGTGACGAGGACTTCGGAGAGGTTGCCCAGATGCTCAAGGACATCGATCGCAATGTGCGTGCCTGGGTGGATACGAACGTGGACCCTGGATCAGAGGCGAACTACCAACCCGGTGGGATCGACCGTGTCGTAAAGGCGCTCGACTCAGCGCCTACTAGCAAGAGCACGATGAAGCGTGTCGCCGTGATCAAAAAGGACTAGCAATAAAAAAATCGTGGGTTACTCTTTAGATTCTAAAACGAAAACCGAAAGAGAGGGATGAATGGAATGGATACTTCAACTTATCAGAGATATACAAATGGTCGTTATCGGCGACCGCTTCATCAACACACTGCTTGTCCAAGTCGAGCTACCAATCATTGAATTCTACGAACGAAACGATGAACAGAGCTGGGCGGTCGAATCTTTCGTTATGGAAGAGCTGCCCGCCGAGCCTCCCAAGCGCGAGCTTGGTATCCGGTATATCCAGATGATGATACCGGAGGACGCAGCCGATTACAACTGCATTACACTCGATCGTGAAACAGGACTCATCGGTGTCGGTGACTTCGAGTCGAACGATCGTGAGTGGTGGGATCTAGGGATGTTCGATCATTCGATTATCCGTAGATTCGGTGATGTTTGTCGAAAGGCTGGCATTACCTTACTTCAAAATCCGAACTGACTGACTTACAGGAGACTATAAGCAATGGCTAAGAGAAAGACAACAGCACTCGCGAAGACCGCGCCAGCCGGAGTGGTAGCACTCTCGGATGACGACTGGGCAACCGCCATCTCCGAATCCGCCCGCGATGCTACGGCAGCCGTGGCGGGTATGGGTGGTGGGATGTTGTTCATCGGCACCAAAGGTGGGAAGTTTCGACTGAACGATGAAGTGATAGAGCAGCCGCTCGCGGTGTACGTGCTTGATCAGCTTCGTGAGAACTCGTATTACACGGGTGACTACGATCCCGAGGCACCCTCTGGTCCTAGCTGCTTTGCAATCAACCGTGACGAGTCCGAGCTGGCTCCACCAGCTGACCTCGCGACAAAGCAGTCAGAGACCTGCGCAACCTGCGAGATGAACAAGTTCGGCAGCGCCGAACGCGGGCGGGGGAAGGCGTGTAAGAACATCGTGCGTCTCGGCCTCCTGCCGGTTGGCGATAACTCTCCCGAGCAGTTGGCGAAGGTTGACCACGCGTTCATCCGGGTTCCGACTACCAGCGTGAAGAACTTTCGGAAGCACGCAACTGCGGTAGAGCGTGGCCTGGGTAGGCCGCTCTTCTCCGTGATCACAGCCCTGAGTACAAAAGACGACAACAAGACGATCTTCCAGATGCACTTCGACATCGGCGTTCCTGCCGGTGCCGAGGTTGGTTCGGTCCTCCTCAAGCGGAAGGCTGATATCAAGGACGAGATCGAAACGACACCGACAGCGGGTGACGCCGACGACGACAAGCCCAAGGCTACTGTGCGTCAGACGACACGCCGCAAGGTGGTGAAGAAGCGGAAGTAGCAGACCCCCGATGGGTGTGGTCACCGAGCCCATTAGTGTACTGCCGGCCCGACCAGTGATGGCGTCAGGCGTACTCGGTGACACCTAACCTCGGATGAAAGGAGAAGCGATGGCGAAACTGAACGAAAAGATGATAACTGAAACCTTGATGAACTGGAACACCCTCCATTCGAGGATCATGTCGTTCAACGAGAAACAGCTGCAGGTCCTGCTTGAAGCCGAACGAAACCGCGATAACAGAAGGCATATCGTGCTACGGTTGCATCAGCGATTTTGTTCCATTAGGACTAGACGTGAGAGAGAAGATTTACTAAACTGACGTTTCCTAGATCGAGAACGATGACGGTCACCGAATAGGTTTTCGATGGCCACCGCAACACGAGAACAGGAGGACACGAAAGTGGCCAAGGCAAAGAAGGAAGAAGCACCGGCGAAGCGCGGTCGTGAGCCGAAGTGGACCGACAACGCCAAGATCAAGGTGTTGATCAAGGAGAACCCCAAGCGCGGCGCGAGCGCGGAGCGTTTCGAGGGTTACAAGGGAGCCAAGACCGTGGGGCAAGCCCGCGCGAACGGCGTGACCAATGGCGATCTAGCGTGGGACTTCGAGCGCGGCTACGTCGCCATCGACGGTGACTCCAACCCGCTGAAGGAGCGGAAGGCACCGGCAGAAAAGACCGAAGCGAAGCCGAAGACAAAGGCCAAGAAGAAGGCAGCCAAGAAGAAGAAGGCAGCCTAACTTCTGATCGCGTCGGCGTGGCCCCGGCTCCCCTAGCAACACTGGGAGTCGGGGCTTCAGTCATTTATAGGAGAACACGATGAGAGTCCCGATCACTGTTGACTTCGAGACAGAACCGATTCAACCACGCCCCGCATACCCCCCGAAGCCTGTTGGCGTAGGGATAGCGTGGCCCGGTAAGCGACCCCGCTATTACGCCTGGGGGCATCCATCTGGTAACAACTGTACTAAGGCTCAGGCTGGAAAAGCCCTTCGGGAAGTCTGGCGCAGCGGGAAGCAGATCCTGTTTCACAACGCTGAGTTCGATCTGGACGTGGCCTACGAAGCCTTCGGACTGGCCGTACCGCCGTGGAATATCATCGAGGACACGATGTTCCTCGGATTCCTCATCGACCCGTATGCTAAGACCCTCGCCCTCAAAGGCAACAAGGCTGGGGAGATGGGGCTGGTCGAACGGTTCTTAGGTGCCGACCGACTCGGAGCAGAGACTGTACTGCGTGACTGGATCTTCGATCACGTACCCGGCGCCAAGAAGGCGAAGACGAAGTGGGGAATGTACATCGGTTCCGTGCCGGGTGACATCTGCGCGCCCTACTGTATCGCGGACATCGTGTTGACCCGAGACGTATTCAAGAAGATCCGGCCTATGCTGGCTGCGTCCGAGGTTAGAGCCTATGAGCGTGAGAAGCGGCTGCTCCCCGTACTCCTCCGCGCCTCGCGCAAGGGGGTGAAGGTGAATCACCGGGCGCTCATACGTGGCATCGAGAAGGTATGGGAACCTGCGCAGGAAAAGGTGGATGGCTGGATCCGAAAGCGCCTGAAGGCTCCGAACCTCGACATCGACAAACGACATCAGTTCGCGGATGCTTTAGAAGATGCTGATAAGTTAGAGGAGTGGGTGATCACGAAGGGTGGGGAGCGGTCGACATCGAAAGAGAATCTTGAACTAGTGCTCAACGATAAGTCGCTGCTCGCCGTGATTGCGTACCGGGCGAAGCTAATCAACGGGATGCGCACCTTTGCTCGACCGTGGCGGGTAATGGCTGATGCCGGCGACGGGAAGATCTTCACCCGTTTTCATCAGGTTGCGCACGAGGAGGTTGGCCGACGCTTCGGTGCCCGTACCGGGCGGCTGTCTACGAACCCCAACTTTCAGAACGTGCCAAAAGAACCTCAGCCCATTGAGGGGTTGCCCAAGGCACTCGCGGATCTTCCCGCCTTACCGTATCCGCGCGGATGGATCGTGCCTGAAAAGGGTGAGATCCTATTCGACCGAGACTACAACCAGCAGGAGCTGCGTGTCTTGGCTCACTACGTGGGTGGTGACCTACTCGCGGCGTACCTCAAGAACCCGGACATGGATGTCCACACTTATATGCAGCGGCTGATCAACGCACGGCTGAATACGAACTACGCACGGAAGCCGATCAAGAACACGGGCTTTGGAATTATGTATGGTGCCGGTGCTCCAAAGACAGCAATAATGATCGGCTGCGATGTACAAGAGGCGAAGATCATCCGCAACGCGTACTTCGCGGTACTGCCTGGCTTAGACGAACTGAACAAGTCTCTACGCCAGAGGGCTAGAGCGGGTGAGAAAGTGGAGACGTGGGGTGGACGACTCTTCAAATGTGAGGAGCCACGACTGAACGATCAGGGGTGGGAGCAGACCTTCGAGTACAAGATGCTGAATACCTTGATCCAGGGATCTTCGGCAGACATCACGAAGGAAGCGTGGATCAGATACGATGATATGACGAACCAGTCTGGCGACGTATTATGGACCACCCACGATGAGTTCCTTGCCACTTGCTCGAAGGCGCTCGTCAAGGAACGGCTGTCGATGTTACGCGAATCAATGCACTCAGTCGAGCTGAGTCTAGAGATGACCAGTAGCGCAACCACCTCCCTGAAGAGCTGGGCCGCGATGAAGAAGTATCGGGAAGCGGCGTGATACTAGCGCCCTTTGAAAATTCTGATATCCTATCGGAAACAACCGAATAATAGGAGACTCAGAATGCCTAGACCGAAAGCAGTAACCGCGTGGTCATACTCAAGATGGTCGGGGTGGGACACATGCCCACTTCAGTTCAAGCTCCGTACTATCGACAAGTTACCGGAGCCACCCAGCCCTGCGATGACGCGAGGCGGGGATATTCATACGATGGCCGAAGACTGGGTAGCCGCTCCGAAGAAGCTACCTCTGCCCGAAGAGCTTGATTCTTTCCCCGATGAGTTCATCGCCCTGCGCGCCTTGCGCAGAAAGAAAAAGGCAGCGATCTTCAAGGAAGCGGGGCCGATGGTTGAGGTCGAGATGGAGTGGAGCTTCACTGATGAGTGGGAGCGCACCGCTTGGTTCGGACCGGATGCCTGGTGTCGGATCAAGGTAGACGTGTTTGTGTTCGACAAGGTACTCCCACGGTGTATTGATCACAAGACCGGGAAGATCCGTGAAGCCCATATCGAGCAGATGGGTCTGTACGCACTCGGGGCTTTCAAGCGTTACCCGATGATCGAAGCTGTCCAGAGTGAACTGTGGTATCTAGATGCTGGAGTCGAGAAAACTTTGGTCTTCAACCGAGTTGATCACGAAGTGAAGCTCCAGAAGAAGTGGGAGAAGCGAGCAGCGGGCCTAATGTCTGACCGGCGGTTCGTTCCACGGCAATCGCCGATCTGTCGCTGGTGTAACTTCTCCGCATCGAAAGGTGGCCAATGCGAGTTTGGGTAGGAATGATACTCGACAAGATAAAGAACATTTAGTAATCTCTAGTTCTAGGAGAAAAAACGATGACTGAACTAGAGAAGCAAATAGAAAATGAAGTTGTCCGGTACGCGAGAGCTAGGGGGATAATCGCGGCGAAGATGACCATACCGGGTCAGAAAGGTTGGCCCGATCATATGTTCCTTGCCGAGAACGAAACGGTCCTGTTCATTGAGTTCAAGCGACCGGGCAAGGCACCTTATTCCATACAGGAGAAGCGGATCAACAAGCTCCGCTCTCGCGGATACTCCGTACACGTCGTGGACAGTGCGTCCGATGGGATATGGGTCATCGACCAACTGATAAAGCGCGCGGTCAGCAAGCGGATTCTGATATGAAGTGGGTACCACGCCCGTATATGATAGACGGGGTGAAGTGGCTCGTTCAGCACGGTGGGGCGGCGCTTTTCTTCAACCCCGGACTGGGCAAAACGGCTGTTACACTCGCGGCGTTCAAGATCCTACAGCGTGAGGGGATGGTCAACTCGATGTTGGTCGTTGCTCCACTCCGACCAATGGTGTCTGTTTGGCCCGAAGAGATAAAGAAGTGGGACGACTTCAATCACATGAAGGTCGTCATCCTTCACGGTCCTAAGAAGCACCTCGCTCTTCAGGAGGAGGCAGACATCTACGTGATCAACCCCGAAGGGCTGAAGTGGCTCGCCGAGCAGGACTGGGACTGGCCCGAGATGCTGGTGGTAGATGAGAGTACGAAGTTCAAGCACTCACGGACGCAGCGGTTCAAGATTATGAAGAAGCTGCTTGATAAGTTCCGTCGGCGGTTCATCCTAACTGGAACGCCTGCGCCCAATGGTTTGCTCGATCTCTTCGGGCAGGTGTTCCTCGTGGATCAGGGTGCTTCCCTCGGGATGTACATTACGAAGTTCCGCAAGGAATACTTCTATCAAACAGGATACGGCGGGTACACGTGGATTCCGAAGGACGACACGGATGAGCTGATTCGAGCGAAGATCAGCCCGTTCACCCTACGGTACGATGATGATGAGCTAGAGGGACTGCCCGAACTGATTGAGACGGACGTCATCGTTCCGTTGCCGCCGAAGGCTATGCAAATCTATACACGCCTGAAGCGTGAGTTCGTAGCCGAGCTGCGCGCCGGGACCGTCACGGCATCTAACGCAGGGGCGAAGAGCACGAAGCTACGGCAGGTCGCCAGCGGAATGGTGTACATCGATGCCGAAGAGGATGAGGATGGTATTCCGATCAAGGGGCCGCGAGAGAGCGCGATCATCCATGATGCCAAGCTCGATGCGGTACAGGATCTCATCGAAGAGATGAGCGGTCAGCCCGTGATGGTAGCCTACGAGTTCCTACACGAACGGGATCGGCTGCTAGACAAGCTGTCGAGCAAGGATAGGCCACCGATTCCGTATCTAGGTGGCGGCGTATCCGCGAAGCGCGGTGCCGAGATCGTGCGTGAGTGGAACGCGGGTGAGCTGCCGATCCTACTGGTACACGCCCAATCGGTCGCTCACGGTCTCAACCTTCAGGAGTCGGGGAATACTATCGTGTTCTTCTCCCTGACGTGGAATCTCGAATACTACGATCAGCTCATCAGGCGGCTCTTCCGGCAGGGGCAGAAGTCAAAGCACGTCTTCGTCTTCCGGCTACTCGCCGCGAAGACCGTTGACGTCACGATCGCAGAAACTCTATCGGACAAGGATAAGACACAACAGAAGCTACTCAAAGCATTGAAGAGAGAGGCAGGGGTGAAATGAATATCCTAGTAACAGGGATGACGAGTCTACAGGTCAACCCGAAGCGGAGGCCGATCCGCAAGATCGACGTGCCCGAGGCGATGGTCAACGGGTTAGAAGCGATGGGGCACAGCGTAAACTGGTGCCGGTGGTCATTGACTTATAACGACGCGGCGATGAACTACTACGACCTGGCCATCATCGGTTTGAGCTACGTTCAGTCGTGGAGCGGTCGCTACGGACTCCAGGCACTTTACGCGGTCGAGCAGCTTCGGCGGTTGAATAAGCCGTTCGTGATCTTCTTCGATGACTGGCAGATTGAGAAGTTCTATGGGGAGATCGCGTGGACTCGGAAGAACTACAAAAAGCAGTTCTACAAGAAGTTGGGTGACGGTACCCTGTTTCATACAGAAACGGGCGGTCACGACTTCCGGTGGGTGAAGAAACGGGAGAAGGACATCTTGTCTGCGATGGACTTCCTGCTCACGGATTTATCGGGTAGTCGAGCGGTCGCGCTCTGCCCGATGTACAACTTCGGCAAGCCAGAGTTATTTCACGGCTACCTGAAGATGAAGCCGAAGAACATCTATACGATCGACCCAACTCCTGCGGTTATTGACATGACCGAGATCAAGCGATCCGCGCCGGCACGAAGTAATGGGTGGCTGCTGGCGTCTCTTTCCCCGCAGGATAAGTGGGCCGAAGGACTTCAGCTCGACTGGCCGGTCACGTACGTGGGCGCAAAGAAGATTGGAGCACCGCGCTTGAAGACAGAGGAGGATGTCCGCGAGCTGTACAAGACGCACGTCGGCGTACTCGCACCACCGTATCCTCACGTGGGATCGGGGTGGTTCAGGTCACGATTCGTATACGCCGCGCTTCACCACTGTGTGCTCTATGGACATCACCTGGACCTTGAGACATTCTACGGGATCGGCTTTGACCCTCACGAATTTGAGAAGTGTGGCCCACGGATACAGCGCGGTATTGCGAAAGCGCAGCGTGAGAGTGTACTCGACCGAATGAATACGATGAAGGGTTTTTACGCAGACCTTGACGCTGTTGTCAGGGGTGCTAAACTGCGGCGCGTCCGCAAGGGGAATACGAATGGGTAAGCTACGAGCAGGGGGGTTTCATATCTATGCAGGCGGATTCACACTGGGGGTGAAGAAGCACTTCAAGATTATGGGGCATCTAGAAGAAGGTGGTGCCTGGGGTCGCGCGATAGGCAAGCACGTTCAGGCTACTAAGGACAACCTTCCACGGGTGCCGATCTACCTGGGATCGGATACCTGGCCGCTCGATGAGTGGAAGGATCTCGATATGCTCTACGGCAACCCACCGTGCGCGGCGTGGTCAGCGATGGGTCCGCGCGCCTTCCGGGGTACGGATGCGTGGAAGACAGACGGTCGTGTTTCATTCGCCAAGATCGGGTTCGCACTTCAGGAGAAGTTAGAGCCGAAGGTCTGGGTGTGGGAATCCGTGATGGGAGCTTACCGCCAAGGACGTGAGCTAGTCGATGAGTTCACGAAGAGTGCGATCAAGCGCGGGTATGACGTGAGCTACTTCCTTCACAATGGAAAGTGGTTCGGCCTTCCTCAACATCGTGAGCGATTCTTCATGGTGGTCAGTAATATAGAGATCGACTGGAAGCCGCCCGCGTTCGATAAGCCGATGACCGTGAGCGAAGTATTCAAGACGCTGGACGGGAAGGGCGATCAGGATGTGCTGAGCCTCGGCAACCTGCCGAAGTCGTTCATCAAGTCGGTGAAGCAGGGCGAACCGTTACGGACTGCCCGTGACCCGTTTGTCGCGGCTAACCCAGACATCTACGTTCCCAAGACCGGGTTCGCGTACCGGCGGATGAAGGCTGACCGTGAGGCATACGGGTTGGTCGGAGCGATCTACATCCATCCCACGAAGAATCGGTATCTCACGATTGAAGAGAACCTCGCACTCTGCGGTTATCCAACA
>Ga0310120_10004095_pt1 | contig 10303 bp, 8 predicted proteins | sample CB27_AW_983_MG_FD_203506 | JGI IMG/M metagenome (GOLD analysis project Ga0310120, IMG submission 203506) | Marine microbial communities from Western Arctic Ocean, Canada - CB27_AW_983 | ecosystem: Environmental > Aquatic > Marine > Oceanic | place: Canada: Western Arctic Ocean | collected... | reverse complement strand
GCGACGAAGCGTGTCTATTCTAGTAACTCTGGCCATCACCGCGGACTTACTCGTCGCCGTTCACGTCCGCGGTGAGGATTGGCTACAGTTCCGTGGACCGACTGGTCAAGGCCTCTCGACCGCGAAGAATCTTCCGATCGAGTGGTCGGACACGCGAAACGTCGCGTGGAAGCGGGCGGTTCCGGGAGCCGGCTGGTCGTCTCCGGTCGTCTACAACGCGCGCATCTACCTGACCAGCGGCGTACCTGTCGAGGGTAGTGCGACCGGGGACCAATCGCTCGTGGCGTTGTGCCTGGACGCGGAGTCGGGCCGCGATGTCTGGTCGAAACAGATCTTCGTCCAGGAAGGTGCGACCGCGCCTGCCATTCACGAAAAGAACAGCCACGCCAGCCCGACGCCATTGATCGACGACGAGCGGCTGTATGTGTATTTCGGCCATCAGGGAACGGCTTGCCTTGAACTGGGCGGCAAGGTCGTCTGGAAAAACCGCGACATCCGCTTCGATCCAGGTTGGGGCAATGGCGGTTCACCGATCGTGGTCGACAACGCGCTCATCTTCAGTTGCGACGGACGCACCGAGCAGTTCGTAATCGCGCTCGACAAGCGGACCGGCAAAGTACTCTGGCGCACTCCGCGACCGGAGATCGAGAATCGTTTGAAGTATTCGTTCTGTACACCGCTGTTGATCGAGGTGGACGGGCGGCAACAGGTCGTCTTTCCGGCCACTGACCTGGTGATTGCGTATGAACCGCAAACTGGTCGCGAAATCTGGCGCGTGAATTACACCGGCGATTCGATCGTGCCGCGACCAGTCTTTGGGCATGGGCTGGTCTTCGTTACGACGCGCTATCATTCGCCGAGCCTGATTGCGATCCGCCCCGATGGCAAGGGCGACGTCACCGACACGCACATCAAGTGGTCGACGCAGCGCGGCGTTCCAGGCACACCGTCGCTGCTTTTGGTCGGCGACGAACTCTACATGATTTCCGACAACGGCCTGGCGAGCTGTCTCGACGCGAAGACTGGCCGCGCGTACTGGCAGAAGCGCATCGGCGGCAACCACTCGGCGTCACCGGTGTACGCCGCCGGCCGGATCTACGCACAAAGCGAAGAGGGCAACGGCGTGGTCCTGGCCGCGGGACGAAAGTACGAATTGCTGGCAGAAAACCCGATTGGAGAACGCACGTTGGCATCGTATGCCATCGATCAGGGTGCGCTTTTCATCCGGAGTGAGAAGCACCTCTATCGGATTGCGTCGCAGACGAAACCGTGAAGGTGGCTCGTGGCACGGTGGACCGACAAAGCATTTATCTGCCCGACCAACACCGCACGCGGTCCACCCACCGCAACAATCCCATGAACATTCAAGCACGCTGGAAATGCGACGCAAAACCTCGCAGGATGCGATTATTGGAGATCGCGACTCGATGTGTGTAGCGCCCAAGGTAATCCAAGACGCGTTGTGAACCTGCGAAGGGGCGTTTTGAATATACGACCCACTTCTTTTTCGCAAGGCGTTTCAAGAATGATTGACGGTGTAACGGGTCCGCCAGCGTCGCATGCGACGGCGGAAGCAGGAGTTTACCCACTATTAAGAGGCGTTCCACGCCGGCCAGAACCTTGGCGCGAAAGACAATACTCAGCGCTTTTACCGGGAAAAGGCAGTCTTTCGGCACACTTCGCCACTCTCCAGATGCGGTCAATACGCCGTTAAGCAGCTTGAGAAAGGCTTGATAGGAGGTCGCCGGCGCACGCCGAATTCCCAGCGATTTGCAGGCAATTTGGCGTGCTTTTCGAAACCGATCGCCAAGCGTGAGTTCATCGGACCAAGCCCAAAACAACGCAGCGGTGGCTAGCGCTCGGGCCGACCAAGTGGAATCATTGCGAAGTCTTAACTCGCTAAAGTCAACATCTTTCCAAAGCCAGCTGATAGCTTCCTTCAAGTCTTGAAAATGAAAGCTGTTTCCGTTAGATCTTCCTTGGTCTTGATGTGACATCCCGATTCCTTTCGGGTAAGGGTACGGTTAGTTGAAGCAATGCGAATCGTCGCCCCAATAACATGTCACATCAAGACTTATTTCAACTACGAAAAAAAGGGTTAACGGCGTAGGGGGCGACCTGTGCGCGCAAGCGACTCGCCGTTTCGTGCTTAGGTGAAATTCACCGAAGCGTCTTAACGCATGCTGCCGCGTACAGGCGGTGTGACTCTCGAACGCGCGCCGGGGCTGTAGCAAAAACGCGTTCGGTGTGTCGGACCAAAGCAGGTTTTGGGACTGGCTGCCCGTGGGAGCGAATTTGCGTTTCGTCGTTGTTTAGCACATCCGGTCGGTTTTGTCGGCTGGTAAATCTCGAGCATTAACGGTCTGGGAACCCGCGCTGGCGTGCTCCGGTGGGGCACACCGTCGAATTTGTGATTGCGCGAAACCTGCGTAGGAGGCGCACTCCTGCGCCGGAAACGGATGTTCCCGCAACTGCAGGAGGTATATCGACCGACTGCAGTTCGTGGATTTCCAAACTGCCCGAGGTTGGACAAACCGCCGCAGCTTGGCGCTTCGCGGAACTGTAGACGGTGAAGGAGACCTCTGCAGCAGCGCCATCACATTGACGACAACACGGTCCTGGCCATCGAAGTCTCGCTCTGACTGTACCGTCGTGACAGATGAAGGCGTTTCATTTGCCAGTTCGGCAGATGCCCCAAGTGCAAAATGTCACATCGTTCTGGGCTTGAACGGCACAGGGCTACGCTGCGTCGGAGTGAAACTCCGACGCAGCGAAATGGCCCTTAGCGTACATTTCTGTTCCATTAGTAGTCACACCCCAAAGTCAAAGCCACGGATGGCACTTCATTGTGGCTTCGCTAGTTCTGGGCCAATCTACAAAAAAAGTCCCCGCTGCGGGTGGCTCACCGTTGGGTAAGGCACCGGCCACGGGGACGAGTACGCATGTGTTGGTTGAGACGTCGCTCGCGTTATTCGCGAGTCGCTACGGTCGTCACGACCTGTTCCGACTTTGCTTGGACGTATGGATTGATGATCCAAGTCGGTCTGACCGAGGCTGATTTGACGCTCGGATCCTCTTTCAACGGCTTGCCTGTCGATGTCGGTGAGCAATACGGATTCTCGATGATCTCTGGTCCAATTATCTCTTCCACGACCTCGGGGGTCATCGTCGTGCCCGGATATACGTAAGGACTATAGCCGTAAGATCGCGCTACGGGACGGCTGTAGTAGACGGGTGGGTGCAGAGCGAAATAGGGTGGCGTGGGGACTTGTCCTAGCGAATAGGGGCTGCTGAAATAACCCGTTGCATAAGGGTAGGGGACGTTTGACCCACCCCAGTTGCCGTACTGGGCTTGGGCTTTGTCAGGGGTCGCGATGACGGCCAACACGGCAATCAACGTGGCGGCGAATAGGAGTGTAGTTCTGTTCATCTTGGCCTCTCTACTGTGGAATTTACGACGACTCGGCTCTGGTCTCGAGTGCACGGTTGGTATATTTTCCACACTAACTAGGGCCTGCCACCGAAACAACAATTCATTGAGGTGGCGGGATATTTTCGCCAATATTCTCGTTGGGTTATGTGGAATCTGCCTCGAATTCCAGCATAACCAGTACGAGCGTAACGTTCCGGCCAGCGTGGAATGATGAAACGCCCACGGGACTGACCAACCGATCATCGTTCATTCCTTCGAATCTCCCCAAAGGACTCACCGTGTCCAGCGCGCCCGACAAAACCGCCTTGACGACTCTGGTCCGCAACTGCGCCAGTGAACTCGGGTTTGACAATGTTGGCATCTGCCCAGCGGTCCCGGCAACGGGTTTTGCACGGTTGCGCGATTGGTTGGAACGCGGGTACTCGGGAAAAATGCAATACATCTCCGACCGGTTGGCCGCCTACGAACATCCCCGCTACGTGCTCGCAGGCGCCCGCAGCCTGGTTGTCCTGGCAATGAACTACCGGACCGAGGATCCAGCGGCCGTGTCCGAAGGGCAGGGGAGAGTGTCCCGCTATGCCTGGGGAGTCGCCGACTATCACGACGTGATCCAGCAACGTTTGAAACAGTTGGTACGGCGGGTCAACGAAGCCGCGCCTGGCTCCGCCGCCCGAGGCGTTGTGGACACAGCCCCATTGTTGGAGCGTGACTTCGCTCGCCTTGCTGGGCTCGGTTGGATTGGCAAACATACACTGCTGTTGAATCGCCACGCCGGGAGCTGGTTCTTTCTCGCCGTGCTACTTACCGACCAGGAGCTGGACTACACCGACAGCCAGCCGACGGACCACTGTGGCACCTGCACGGCGTGCCTAGACGCTTGCCCGACGGACGCATTTCCCGAGCCGTATGTGTTAGATGCCACGCGTTGCATCAGCTATCTAACCATTGAGCTGCGCGAGGCCGTTCCCACGGAACTCCGTGAACCCATGGGAGATTGGTTGTTCGGATGCGATGTTTGCCAGGACGTGTGCCCTTGGAATCGGCACGCGCCGCTGTCAAATGAAACGGAATTCGCATCCACGACGAACATGAATCCAGTTTCGTTGTCCGAGCTCTTCGATCTCGACGACGCATCGTTTCGGAGGAGATTTCGGCAAACACCGCTGTGGCGGACGAAGCGAAGTGGACTATTGCGCAACGCGGCTATCGTGCTGGGGAATCAACAAGCCTCCAAGGCGATTCCGGCGCTTACCAAGGGCCTGCACGATGACGAGCCAACGGTGCGCGGCGCATCCGCATGGGCGTTGGGACAAATGAACGACGAACTGGCAAAAGTAGAGTTGGCGCGGCGAAGGGCGGTCGAAACCGACCCGGAAGTTACCAGAGAAATCGATGCCTATGTCCAATGACATCCCCAACTTTGGAGCGGAAAAAAGCCATGACTAAACCTGGCAAAGACGAACCGCATGCCATATTGAAGGGCGCGGGAGAGTCTCCTCGGTTGGCCACCAACGACGCTGGAGCCACGGTGATGGTGTTGCCAAACGGCGGTCGCGTATTGGGGCTGTTCAGTCCAGAGAGCCAGACGAACTATTTGTGGACCAGCGATCACCTGCATACGGCCGGTGAGGCACGCGAATTTATGGCTGGCGACCGTTGGCAAAATTCGGGCGAGGACCGCACGTGGCTCGGGCCGGAGATTGAATTCTTCTATCCGAAGTATCCACGTACCGATCCCTAATTCCAGCCGCGGGCTCTCGACCCGGGTCAGTACGAGATTGTCTCCGACGGCCAAGGCATCACCCTCCGCAACGAGCTAGAGATATGCTCGAATCGCAGCAAGGTCGATTGGCAGCTGCGTCTAACGAAGGATGTAAGGCTGCTGGCGAGCCCGCTGCGGCGACCGCCCCACTCCGCCTTTGCCGACAGCGTCCAGTTCGCGGGTTACCGGCTGCACACTTCACTCGAGATTGTGACCGCGGAGCCGCGACCAGCGGACATTGGAATTTGGAATTTGGCACAGTTGCCAAACGGCGGGGAAATGATCGTCCCCACCTACTACCGTAGTGAGCCGACGGTTTTCTTTGGCGCCATTCCCAATGGTCACATTCAAACGCACGACCATCGGGTGGTGTATACGATGCAAGCGGACAGAGAGCAGAAGATTTCGGTTCGAGCGATGGCGACAACGGGCCGTGTCGGCTATCTCTACGCGCAGGACGATGGGATGGCACTGGTCATCCGCAACTTCGCGGTGCGGCCATCTGGCAACTATGTGGATGAACGCATGTGGGACGGATTGGCCCAGCAGCCAAACGACGCCCCGATGGCCAAAACGCGTTGCCTGCTGGGTAATCCGTCCAGTCTGCACGTGGCCTCAGGAAGATCTTCGTGCTTGAGCAGTTCACGACTTCACGCGTCCCATTGCAAGAACCCCACTGTGGCCACGCGTAAGCTGGACGGATTACCGATCGGTGGCATGAGTTTTGAATTAATAGGTTGGCTCCCGATCGGCCAATCCATCCCACATGCTCTGCGTGTGGCGTTGAGTTTACTGATGACAGGCTGGATCTACTCGCTCTGCCATCGCTACATTACGGACTTGATCGTGTCCAGCAACTCGGTCGACAATTTCCACTTCACCGCGACGTTTGGAGCATTTGAAGTTAGGTGATTTGTATTTGTTTCGAATTTCGATATTCGTGCTTCGGATTTCAAGGGCGCCTGAAGAATACTAGCCAGCCGAGCCATGTCGCCGCCAGCGTTATGGAACTGGGCTCTGGAACGGAGACGTTGAAGTTCATCGCGTAGGTCACTGCCGATCGCCTTTCCTGAAGCAATAGCGTGTAGTCGCCGCTGGACAAAGGAGGATCGAAGCCGTGAGCCCCGTCGCCCGCACCAATATCGACGAGTAGATCAACAGCTAGATTCTCACCGAAATGGGCCCAACCGAGTAAGTTGGCGGGGTCAATGTTGGTACCAGTTCCCTCGGTCCAGGTGGGGCCATTCTGGACCCCCACGAACGACACAGGCGTTCCAGTGAAAGCATCCAAAATGATCGCATCGAGTCGACTTCCGTTGGGGACCGAGATCGTCAAGAAATCCGGGTCATTTCGCTCGGATGTAGCCGTCACCGTATTAGCTCCCAACCCTAAGAGCAACGCAGTCGGCGCGCCTGCCAAATCTGAAAGATCGCCGTCCACGTTCTCGTCATAGTTGGCCGCCAACGTAGACAGCGGGGTTAGGAGTACGAGAATCAACATCCGCCATCCGGTTGCTCTTGCACACGTCATTTGTCCGCCGTACATGGCTGTCCTAACTCCCCAACGGGTGATCATTTCCGCGGATTGGACGGAGGTCCGAGCAACCGTCCAGCGCATTCCTGGCAAAGCAACCTCAGCGAATCCAGTGCCCGCGGAATTACATAACTCGATTTTAACCTCGGATTCCAGCGGCTGGCAATGAATCCGGCTCTTCTCCTAGCATGGCGTCCCAACACGGCGTCCTAGCTTGGTCACCACAGCGCTGCGTGTGAAGATGTGTCGCGCAACGTGCAAAGAGTCATGCTAGCCATGCCTAAAATGACGATAGACCGATAATAACCAGGTTTAGGACCTTCCATCGCCGATGCACATCCGGCTCAAAAAACAGATCGCGTACCGTTCGGCCCAGCAAATAAGTCTGATACTGGCTACGCTCATCGTGTCATGGCTCTGGGCAACCGGCGTATCGGCCCAGGCGTTCGGTCCGGGAGGTCCGGTAGGCGGGACGGGCTCTTTGACAACACCCAGCCTCGAAATCGAAGGCGTGGGAATTCTCGGGCGCAATGAGCGATTTCGCCGCGCTTCGCGGAGTCCCCTTTCGTTCGTGGGGCCTGATCGCCGCGAACTACGCAGGTTGATCGGCAGAATTCAGTCGAGCGAGACTCAGCAGGCCCAGCCGACACAGACCGCGCTGAGCTTGGAACAGCCCCAAACCGGGACGTCGGTGAACCAACAGCGGCAACCCAGCGGCCCCAATGAGATGTACGATCCGACTCTTACCGTTGGATTTGGGCACCCGCCACTGGAGTCGTGCCAAGTGGAACAATCGCTGCGTTGTCATCTGTCGTCGCTTGTCCACCGGGGCTGCGACTTTCAGATAGACGTCTCCGTTGCAGAGAGAGTGGCGACGCTAAGCGGCGTTGTAGCCACTGGGAGGTGTCACGATCTAGCGATGATGTTGGCGAGGCTGGAACCTGGGGTGTCGCGGGTCCAATCCCAGTTGGTTGTGTTGGCTGAACCTCGGTTGCCTGAATCTCCGAACTCGATGTTGGAACGACCAATCGAAGTGATCCCGGCGCCGCCGAGCTCCCGGTAACGCCCTGTTGGTTCGGACCGACGAATGTCGTTTGGGCGACCTGCCGCTTGGCCAAGCGCCGAACGTCGCTGGGAGGCAACGTGATCGTCAGGGGTGGTGGCTCCCGCGCCGTCTCGGTTGAGGACTCGGCGTCGATGTCACTATGTCCGTTGACCTGCTGCACGAATCCGGCTGGTGCCACACTGGCAAACTGGGACGTAGACACCTTGGTATCGCTGACTTGCGACGCTTTGCCTGGCAGCAACTTGTTGGCGGGGTTGGAGATCACGACACCACCGTTGCGTCCTTCGAATCGCGTGACCAGGGAGAGGTGCCGTGTGGGACCACCCACCTGGTCCCAAGGAATCCAGAAACTATAGGAGTCCCCCAGCGAACAAGAGCTAGCGTGTTTTTCCAGATGATCTGCTGGAAAAACATACTTCTTTTCCGGTGGGGCCGCATCGGCTGCTTGTTCTTCAGCGTCAAACACGTAGACAGTCACCGAGCCATCCACCTTGATTGGCTCGGTTTCATCTCCTTGGTAAAAGAACAAACGACCACCGAACCCGCGCATTGTGGGTTGGCCTGATCGGTGCAGAATGGAGTCCGACCACAGTGCAAGAATGCGATCGGGTACCGAGAAGGCCTCCTCGTCACCATCGACGAGAAAGCCCGACCAGGCTCTAAAAGGCGCGCAACCAACACTACTCACCAGCAGCAGGAGCCATGCCAGTCCCTGAATCACCTTGCCCGCACGGGGGTGCGGAGATTTCTTGATCCGAACTGTCGGGACAGGTGTGGTCATCAAAAGTCAGTCCATCTGAGGTCGGGCGGTACTGGACGCGGATTCAGTCCACGGAATTAATTAGTTGTCTCCAGCGGCACCTGTCGCGGGCTGGTTGGAATCGGTCACCATTGGCGAATCGCGGAGGTCAGTTGGCGTGGGAAGGTTGGCGGCGGGCTCGATCATTGGGTCGGAATTCGTGTTAGATGGCGTCGCGGCTGCTTCCTCGGGGAGGATGGCTCCCGTGGGACCGAGATCGGGGTAGATCACCTCGGTGTTGGCGTCAAACATGGCTGGATCCTCATGGACGGCATAGTTGATATCACCGTGCAGGTTGTAGACGTCGGCGGCACACCAATTCATGCGGGCCAATTCGACCTGCTTGACTCTTTCATTGTCTTCGCTGGAATAAATCACCCGTGGGGTCATAATGATCAACAACTCCGTTCGTTTTCCGATCATACTGTCGAATCGGAAGAGGTCGCCGACGAGGGGAATACTCGACAGGTATGGCACGCGCCGATGGATCTCGACCGTGTCTTTTGTAATCAGCCCTGCCAAGATGATGGTCTCGCCGCTGGCCGCACTTACCGTCGTTTCCGCTCGCGTGGTATTAATAATCGGAGCCCTCAACACCGTACCGTCGGCTAGCGACGAAACGGGAACCCCCTCAGCCTCCGTGGAAATGCTCGACTTCTCTGCGTCAATCTCCATCACCACGGTGCCGTCAGGACTGATGCGCGGAGTTACGCCGAGGATCAGCCCGACGTCGATAAAATCGACGGTGTTGGTTTGACCGAACTGGGTCAGGGTCGATGTCGCGATCCGTGGAACGCGTTGGCCCACCTGGATAAACGCTGGTTGGTTGTCCAACGTACGCACCTGGGGTCGGCTGAGAATCTCGATGCGACGTGACTCTTGCAGGGCGCGAAGCAGCACACTGACGTTCTCGCTACTGGCCGAAAGCACCAGTCCGCCAAACCCCAACTCGGTGTTGAGTCTTCCAACCGCGAAACTCGCGAGTCCCTGGCCACCCACACTACCCGAATTAGCCAATGCCTGTTCGCTGGCGCTGTTGCCCAAGGGATTGTTGTTAAAGGTGAAGCCCGGTGTATTGATGGCCGACTGGATGATCTCTTCCGTGACGGTGATCACGCCGTCCGCCGTCGATTGTTGCGATGTATTGGTAGTCGTGAGGAGATCACTTAGCAGACCACGGTCAAACAGGACCGTGTCCTGGAGGCCCAGCTCGATACCAAACTCTTCAGCATTGGCGAGAGTCACCTCACCGATGAGCACTTGGATCACGACCTGTGGCGGCGGTTCATCGAGCCGCTGGATCAACTCATGTAACTGGTGAAAATAGCGATCCGTAGCGCTGAGTATTAGCTTGTTGCTAACCGGTTCGGGGACAACGACCACCTCCTTTTCGATCTGTCGCAATAGACTGGCCGCGCCCGGTGCCGCCTGGTCGATCTGCCGCTCGGTACGCAAGAATTGGTTGATCGCCGCGGCAACGTCGACCGCCGGTGAATTCTTGAGGTGATAGACGGCGTTCATTCGTTGGGCGGCATCCGGTTGATCCAACCTGGCCAACAACGTTTCCACGATCAGCAAGTCTCCCTCGGCGCCACTGGCCAGAATACTATTGGTCCGCTGGTCCACTGAGAACCCCAATGACACCAATGCGTCTTCACCGTCGGCATTTGGCAGCGCCGCGGGGGCGTCACTATCGGATACCAACAACG
>Ga0310120_10004094_pt1 | contig 10303 bp, 2 predicted proteins | sample CB27_AW_983_MG_FD_203506 | JGI IMG/M metagenome (GOLD analysis project Ga0310120, IMG submission 203506) | Marine microbial communities from Western Arctic Ocean, Canada - CB27_AW_983 | ecosystem: Environmental > Aquatic > Marine > Oceanic | place: Canada: Western Arctic Ocean | collected... | reverse complement strand
TACAAAATTTGTATATTCAATATTGTTATCAGTTATTATCGGCCAATTTTCTAATTTTACAGCTTTTGATCTAATTCCTTGACTCTGCAGTATGTATTCCATAACGTATGACATTAAAATTTCGCCAGAATATGCTAGAGTGTTAGAACGAATTTCATCAGAAAATTCCTTTTTTTCCATAGCCTTTTCTAATTCAATTCTAACCTTATCCAGACAATCATCAATTATCTTTTTACACTCATCTTGAAATTCAGAACTTACTTGTTCCAGTATTTTTTCATATGTTTTTTTTAAGATAATTAAATCTGAAGTTCTTCCCTCTTTTGCTCTGTTTCCAAGCTGTAACACTACATCTGTTAGCGATGTACGTTTTCCTTCTACGACAGTTAATGGTGCAGAAAACACTGCAATGACTTTAGCATTTTTACTAATAGAGCTAATTCTTTGAATTATCACCGGGATAGATATGCCATCAACCCCAATTGTACTTCCTCCAAATTTTGCAATTACTACTGAGCTCATTATCTGATAAGAAAAACTTGCACTATTATTCCTTAGTTTGATTCTGTTATTTTTTTATGAGAATTTACTATCAGTATATCTGAAAAATGACTTCTCAAAGTTTAAATGGTTTTTAACAAGAAATTTGCTGGGTCCATGGTCCAGGTCGGTTATGACGTCGCCCTTACACGGCGAAAATCCAGGGTTCAAATCCCTGTGGACCCATCCTATTCAATGAAATTCATATACTTGTGAGATCGTACAGTGAGTTACGCTAAAAAATAATTTTACAGTATTCTTTGGAATTTTCCTAATTAGCATGCTGTTCATTCCGCCATCGATGCCGTTTATGGATCCGGTTCCGGAGGCGGCAGCAGATCACTCAAGCCAATTACAAGATGCAATTACCGACCTTTCACTTGTATCTGTAGTTGATTATGATCCACCATTTTCTAGTGCCCTTCGGAATAACATAACGCTTAGCTGGTCTGCACCGAACGATAACGGCAGTCCGATAACGTTCTACGTTGTGCAAATGAAGGGGACCAGCGGAAATTGGGTAAAGCTAGACCATATGGAACCAACTGTAACCACATACACGCACACAACGGTGGTTAATATTCAAATGACATACAGGGTCTGGGCAGTTGGTCCAGACGGCTGCCACGGTAATACCACCACTTACTATGACACACTCCCCTGCAACGAAGGCAACATCCTGTCTGTTGTGTCTGCTTATGGTGGAGGTATATTACCACCTAAGGCTGGATGCGACAATGAGTATCTTGACGACTGTGGTTATTTTGCAGATGAAACTGCGCCAGTTGTACTAGTGCCAGCTGAAATCTATGTGAACATGGCAGCCCACAACCAATACCAACTATCTGGATATCTAGATACATCTCATATGGTGCGTGATATGATTTACGCTGGGGTTAATGCAACGGATGATGTTGGAATCAACACTAGTGCTTATCAAGGTGGAAACGTGGAAGGTGCTAGTGGTGTATCCTGCAATCAGGAATTGATGTGGAAACAAGCGAATGCACACTTCCCTATTGGTACTACCACCATAACATGTAGTACAGAAGATACTTCAGAAAACGTGGGAACTGCAAGCTTTGATGTTACTGTCTGTTGTTCTGACACAACTCCGCCGGTTGTAACCTTTCCAGGTGACAATACACAGAACAGGATAGCTACGAACTCTACTGGTTACAATTTTACCTATATTGCTTGGGGAACTGACTATGATGATTCAGGTAACCAAACTGCTAATTGGCCGATGTACCACGATCACATTGGCGGCAGTAATCATATGTCCTGCTCAAATACTTCCGGTTCATTATTTCCAGTTGGTACTACAACCGTAACCTGCACTGCAACTGATTCAGCAGGAAATACAGGAACTGGGACATTTACTGCTACTGTAGTTTTAGAAGGTGGATCTGGATCTGGATCTGGATCTGGATCTGGTGACACAACTCCGCCGGTTGTGAGTTTTAACTATGATGGAAATCCCTTTGATACATCAGACAGGATAGCTACGAACTCTACTGGTTACAATATTACCTATGGTGCTACTGCCACTGACCATGATGATAGTGGTAATTCTGTACCTGGTTGGAGTTATTACTATGACAGAAACAATGCCGGCACCATTGTGTCATCGCACATGGAATGCTCTCCTTCTAACGGCTCATTAATTCCAGTTGGAACGACAACAATAACCTGCATTGCAGTTGACGAAGCAGGAAACGTGGGAATTGGAAGCGTTACTGTTACTGTAGTTTTAGAAGGAGCTGCTGAACCATCTGCACCACCTGTGAGTTATACTGCTGCTGAACAGGAATGTTTGTCATCAGCAAATCTTAGTACAACCGAAAAGCTTTACACAGTTGTAACTTGTGAGAATCCATTTAATGTTACAATGTACATGGGACAGCGACTTCACATCCAAAATCCCAATGGTGGAAGTCATAACATGCTCCCTGCTGCACAGGGAGCATCACCTGATCATATGAATATGTCATCACCTGGAGGTGGAACATACCAATTCGGGAATGAAGTGTCGCCAGGCGAATATTCATATGATGGTATAAGTGGAACAATTACTTTACTAGCAGCCTCGCAGAATCAACCCCACGCAACTACGAATGTAGCTGCAACTATGTGGGGCACAAATAGTCAACCTGGAAATAAAGTTGATTTTGAAATAGGTGTAAAAAACAACAATAGTTTTTCAGTGAAAAATTTGTATGTTTATTGGCATATGATGTATTCGGGCGATTATGTTGGCAGTTGGCAACAATTTGGTAATGCCGGTGCAGCATATAGTGCGACTATCTTACCTGACGATTATCAAACCTATAATGATAATGGTCTGTGCTGTTTAAGTTCAGATTATAATGATGCAATACCATACATCGTTCAAGCATTTCATGTAGATGGAACTCAATTAGTTAAACCAAATGTTTACCCAGCGTCATCTGGCTCGTCTGACACAACTCCACCGGTAATCACAGTACCAGCTGGCTTTACCTTTGCAAATAACGCTCCACTTGGTTATCTAGCAGATGATCTTACTCTTCGTGATATGATGTATTCTACAATATCTGCATCAGATAATGTTGCAATTGATACAGAAAGATATGGCAATATCTGGAGCATCGCCTACCAGATTGGTCCTACTGGAATAGAATGTTTTAGCGAAAGCAAATGGAAAATGGCTAGTGAGGAATTCCCAATTGGAGATACCATAATAGGATGTGAGGTACATGATACTTCAGGTAATAAGGGAACTGCGAGCTTTACTGTTACTGTAGTTTTAGAAAGTACAACATCTTTAGATTGCTCAAACTATTGTACGTTTGGAAGTCAGGGTTCAAATAATAATCAGTTTAATTATCCGTTTGGTCTTGCTTTAGATAATTCTGGTAACATTTACGTTGCAGACGAAAGTAATTATAGAATACAAAAATTTGACTCGTCTGGAAACTACCTTATGACAATTACTGGAAACTTTCCAGAGCCTAAAGGGGTTGCAGTAGATAATTCTGGTAACATCTATGTTGCAGATGAATCTGCTGGTTCTGTACAAAAATTTAGCTCTACAGGAACTCCTCTGATGACAATACCATTTGGCTCTACCAGTGGTGCTCAGCCTCAAGAAGTTGCAGTAGATAACTCTGGAAATATTTACATAGCACATTCTAACACTGTTGAAAAATTTAGCTCATCTGGTAATTCATTAATGACATTTTCCACTCATGGTTCACAAACAAAAGGCGTTGCAGTAGATAGTTCTGGTAATGTATATGTTGCAAATGAAGGTAATGTTATTCAAAAATTCGGTCCTTCAGGTAATCTAATCTGGAGCTTTGGTGATTCTGGAACTGGGGCTGGTGAATTTAATAGACCTATGAGAATTGCAGTAGATAATTCTGGTAACATTTACGTTACAGACTTTAACAACGATCGTGTTCAAAAATTTGACTCGTCTGGAAATCATATTCTAAGTTTCGGTAGTGAAGGGTCTGGTGTAGGTCAGTTTAATGGACCGATAGGAATCGAAGTAGATAGTTCTGGCAAGATTTACGTAGTTGGTATCTATAATCACAGAGTTCAAATATTTTCTCCAAGTTATGTCAATTCACTTCCATCTCTCTCGACATCATCTGCTGACACAACTCCGCCAACTATAGCATTTCAGAATGGACTGCAACCTGCTAGCTATACAGTTAAAGTTTCAAACTCTACTGGAACAACACATCCGCCATTCCCATGTGGCTCTGATCTATGCATGAATCCTGAGGCTGAAGGCTATGCATCTGTCTACGAATTCAAAACTGATGATTATGCAGGATATCAAGATTGGAGTAGTATAGAAGAGCAGGATGGCTCACAGTTTCGTCCTCAAACATTCGGTTCAATTTCAAAATGGTTCTATGCCCATGATGAGCCAATCACAACTGGAACTTTCACAAATGATGACTGGGATTGGAATGATGATGGTTGGGTGAGTTGGTATAATAACGTCGTAAACTGGGAGTGGGATGGAAGTAATCAAGGAATCCAATATGGTTCACCAAAACAACTACCTGCAGTTACATGTACGCCAGATTATGGAGATCAGTTTAACATTGGTGCAAACCTAGTTACATGTTCTGCAACAGATCCTGCAGGAAATACAGGAACCTACAGCTTTGTTATCACGGTCTCTCAATATGATTCCTCTTCTGACACAGGAACTGTACCAACCTTAACAGCGAATGCATATCTTAACTCTACGTCGCCAGGGAGAACTATCCAGATAACTCAAGATGGATTGTGTTCTTCAGATAGTGGAGTTAATTGTAACAACTTGTATCCAGATAAAAATTTTGAGTCAGGCCCTTCCTCAAACCTTAGAGCACACTTTGCAATATTCAAAGATGGGACATTGGTTTTCCCCACTAATGTAGATCAAATAAATATTTCACATATGCCAAGTATACCTCCCAATTCATTTGGAACAGGAATAGACAGTAGTGGTCCAGTACAAGTTCCAATTCCAGTAGAGTGGGAAGCTGGGACATATGATATGATTTGGAACGTTTACGGCTGTCAGACAAATCAATATAACGTGTCAGGATTGTGGCCGATGCCACAATGGCAGGGATCGTATTGGATGCACCTTTGCTTCCCCGAATCTAGCGCCTCGTTTACCGTGCCTGCACTTCCAACATCTGACACATCGAATCTAACAATTTCTGCATCTGCATATCTTAATGCTACATCTCCGACTGGTAGGACATTACAGATGAACAGCAATGACTTACCATCATTAGATTGGGTAACCAACGGTGTTTGTTGTGATGAAGATGAGGTTGGGATCATCGTCCTCAGTATAACAAAAGATGGTCAGGAATATGTCGCTCCATTTTCAGATGCTCCATTTGTTGAAGATCCCAACCAGTTTGGTTGGCAAGGTGCAGAAACAAGTAATTGGTTCAACAGTGATGGCGATAATCAAGCATATTGCTGTATAGATGACCCCAACAGTTCGTATACAAAAATGAAAAAAATAATCAAGTCCATGGATGGGCAGTGGAACAATGACAATCCATCAAACTTTGATAAACCTATACAGACTTCAATTCCTGAAGACTGGTCAGCAGGAGAATACACGATAAAGTGGACAACTCATAGCAGTGGACCATGGAGCCCAAACTATTCTGATTCTACTGCAATTAATGAGTATACAACTACAGTTTCAATTCCTGCACTTGCAGAAACAGAAGATGCAGAAGTTGAGCCGGAGGTTGAACCGGAAGTAGAGCCGGAGGTTGAACCGGAAGTAGAGCCGGAGGTTGAACCGGAAGTAGAAGTTGATACCGCCAATCCTATAATCTACGTGGGCGAAGACCTTATCTATACTACAGCTAATCCAGCAGGAACTATTGTATCATGGCCAATACCTATTGCCACAGACAATGTGGGAATTTCTGGAATAACATGTGAGCCAAACTCTGGAACAACTTTTGGTATTGGTCTTACAACAGTAACATGTACTGCAACTGACGATTCTGGTAATACCGTATCTGATACCTTCACAGTTACTGTTACATATGAGCAAGAAATTGACAGTGAGGAACCAGTCTTTACACCAGTTTCCGATGTGATTATTCCAACTGAGGATCCTGCCGGCGCAATATTTTCCTACGCTCCACCTTCAGTAACTGATAACAGTGGACAAATTTATGGTGATGTTACTTGTAACCCTGCATCAGGTACTTTGTTCGAAGTAGGCGACACAATCATAGTCTGTACTGCAACTGACGCAGCAGGAAACGTGGGGACTGTGAGCTTTACTGTTACGGTAAACAATACTACTGTTTGTGAAGATTGTGATGTCGACGCTCCAGTTTTTGAAGCGGTAGATGACTTACCTCCCATGGGTAGCATCATAGAAGCAGAATTTGATAATGGTACTCCTGTATGGTTTGGCATCCCAACGGCAACTGATAATGGGGAAGAGTTACCATCTGACAAAGTCTTTTGCACCCCATCACCCGGCTATTTCTTTGATATTGCAACTACCCCTGTTGTATGTTATGCCTTTGATGATGCTGGAAACAAAGGATCAACTTCATTCACTGTAACGGTTTCGCCTAGTACACAACCACAGGCAGGGGAAGTTACTGGCGAAATTTACAATATGGAATCAACGGGAGTAGAATTTGTTACCCCGACAGAAAATGGACTTTCACCAGTTTCCTCGATAAGTGCTGGCGGACTTGGCTACTTTAGCACATCACTTCTCTCAGATGCACCTCAAAATGCACTTGTTACAATATATGTTCAGGGTGCTGACGAAACTCCACTCGGGTTGGCGCATTTGAAGTCTGTTGTAGGCATGACAGAATCAGAACTCACAATGGGATTACAGATTCCAGCTGATGCAGTGTCAGGTGATGCTCAAGTTTTTATCACTGTATACACGGACTGGGCTGACATGTCAGGAATAGACTTGATGGATGGAGAATTGATCACCGACACCATCACGATCAATGGAATTGATGAAGCAAATCTTGGCACCTTTAATTATTACTTTGAAGGCTTTCCTGCTTTTGGTGATTATGTATATAACACAACACCAGATGGTGCTAGTCCAAATGATATAGTAAACGCTGCAATTGATTACTGGAAAGCAACTCCTGATTCTTTTCTCCTGAATTGGTTTGAGCAATCTGCACCGCCAATTGATACTTTCAACAGGTGGTCTGAAGACTGTCCTCACTGTGCGGGTTTCTTTGTCAATTCTTATGCTGATTCCAAAGTTCCTTTTGGCAATGACTTTTTTACGGATCTTACATTTAATCCAGTTGGCTGGAATGAAGGGAACCTCCAAATCTTCTGGATAAAAGATTATGGTGGATCAGTAGGTGGTGAAGCTCCAATATCAGCTCACAGTGAGGTGGAACAAGATGTCATCTACATAAGTTTAGGTGAAAGTGAATGGTATGGAAGTTGGCAGCCATGGTCATCTGGTTATTTGGCATATATTTTGGCTCATGAGTTGGGTCATGTTATAGGATTTGCTCATGACGGAAATCTTGACAGCCTCATGTATTCACCAGGTGCTGGTGCTGGTTTTACTGTCCCAAATCTAGAATTTGGAACTGTTGAGTTGACAAAAGAGATAGCAGGAGGCAACTCGTGGTCGATACCAGTATTTACCAGTAGGGATACAACTAATTTCAATTATCACGTCAGCACTGACAATGAGGGAGGATTTAATGTGTATTTTGTTCCAGACTTGGATACTGCAAATGATCAATGGCAATCAAACCAACAAATCTATTCCTACCCTGGATGTTTTGCTGAAGACGTAATGTCTACTGGCGCCAAATCTTGTGATAATGTTGAGATGGGTAGTGGTTTGTTCATCACGGTCCCACTTACAGATGAGACAGAAGGAACGTTATCAGAAATTACAGTCAAACTGCAGGAAAACTTTGGCAGCATGAAATCGCTTTCTAACGTTGCAATAACACAGGAAGCCCCAATAATTCCAACAAACGTTCAGGCTACTATGTTTGAGCTTTTGGAACAAGATATGGAAGTTGATCTTGAAACTGCGTTCCTTGACGGTGTAGAATTTCTAACAATAGAAGACGCTGTGATAACCGAAGACAATGATGAATTTACTATTGTAGGATGGATACGACCAGATTTTAGCGAAGGCTCGCAGGAATCAACCATTATATCAAAGCAAAATTCGTTTAAGATGTTTTTAACAAAGGACACATTTGTGCAACAAGATGGTCATACGGTAACAGTTCCAGACCACACCATGAGTCTTTCATTATATGATGGTGAAAAATGGTTCATAGCATCTGGTGACACCATGCTTACGGAAGACTGGTACTATGTTGCCGCTGTTGTTGATGGTTCGGAGGCAACTTTGTACCTTGACGGAATAGTAGAGGGTAAATTAAAACTTCAAGAAAAGATGGTTTTAGGCATATGCGGTGAGAAAGAATGTTTCATTGATACTAAAATGTCAGTATCTGACAAAGGCATTGTAGTCGGAGCTTATTCTGAACATAGAATGCTCCCAAACCAACAGGGTATACCTGTACCAGATTTTAGGGCTTTTAACAATTTTTCAGGCTTGGTTTCTTCATTTGAAATATTTAGTGACGCGTTTACAGGTAAACAGATTTCTAAACTTTACGCGGAGAATAAAAATATCTACAAAAAAGACGTTGTGTTAAACCCTGTATCTATAACAACAAAATCCCCAGCATTGTCTGACAGCGAGTGTTTAGATCTTGCGGTGGAAAGTGGACTGCAAGGAAAATTAACAGGAACTACCACTTTGATATGCGAATTTCCATTTGATGTAGTTATTTCATTAAACAGCGATATCTTATGGCTAGAAACACTTGATGATGGACCACATCATAGCATAAGCTCAGTTGATGGTCTGTTTAGAACAGGGCTTGCATCGTATGCTTCCATAAGCTTTGACGAGCCTGACTTTACCTATGGTACTTATGAATACTTTGACGAGCTTAACAAATCACTAACTGGAAAGATAGTCATTGCAACACCACTGAAACCTTTCGACAACGTAATTTCCACCCTGCCGGACAATGAATACGAGAAGTTGACACCCATCGAGATTTCTAGGGATTCTCTATCACAAACCTGTAAAACAGAATGCATTCCTGACTGTGAGGTAGACAATTCATGTTATGAACCATTTGCAGTAAGTGTTGATGTTGATAAGGAAGTAATTTGGAAAAACCTTGACAGTTTTTCTCACAGTGTAACAAGCGGTACTCCTGAGGATGGACCGGATGGAGTTTTTGACAGCGGTTTAATTTATCCAATCAGCACCTTTTCTCACACATTTCATAATACAGGAATATACGATTATTATTGTGTTTATCATCCATGGATGAAGGGCATAGTAGTTGTGGGTGAAATCTAGATGAAGACAAAATTATTCATGATCCTAGTTCTTGCCACTAGTCTAGGAATTTCAAGCGCAAGTGCCCAAACTGGAATTACTGTTGGAACAAACTTTGATTCGTTCGGGCTAGGGCAAGTAGTAATGATAACTGGAAACGCAGACGGTAGTTCTGCTGGCATCCAAGTAAAAGATCCAAACGGTCTGACAATTGTTTTCAGAACGGTTACAACTGATTCAAACGGAAACTTTGAACTTAAGTTGAGGATTCCACAAACCGCAGTACTTGGTGACTGGATAGTTGTGGCTACTACGGCTGTAGATAACGTACCTGTAATTGGTACTGCAACATTTGAGGTGGTTGGAGAGAGTGACAAAACAATTCAAACAGAACAGCCCAAAGGTGGTGGTTGCCTAATAGCAACAGCTGCATTTGGTTCTGAAATGGCTCCACAAGTTCAATTCCTAAGGGAGATTCGTGACAACACAGTACTACAAACTGAATCAGGAATGTCATTCATGACAGGCTTTAACCAATTCTACTATTCATTTTCACCAGCAATAGCTGACTATGAAAGGGAGAACCCAGCCTTCAAAGAAGCTGTAAAGATAACACTAACTCCACTTCTTACATCACTAACTTTGTTACAATATGCTGACATTGACTCCGAATCTGAGATGCTTGGATATGGAATCGGTATCATATTGCTAAACATTGGAATGTACTTTGTAGCCCCAGCGGTTCTGTTAATGAAAGTTAGAAAGATCTGAATCCTTCTGGTCTGACATTTTCAGGATGTTCTTTTAGCCAAGAGATTTTTTTAAGCATTGCATCTTTTT
>Ga0310120_10004091_pt1 | contig 10309 bp, 8 predicted proteins | sample CB27_AW_983_MG_FD_203506 | JGI IMG/M metagenome (GOLD analysis project Ga0310120, IMG submission 203506) | Marine microbial communities from Western Arctic Ocean, Canada - CB27_AW_983 | ecosystem: Environmental > Aquatic > Marine > Oceanic | place: Canada: Western Arctic Ocean | collected... | reverse complement strand
AGTTCGAACCCACCGGCCCCATCCGTTTTCCCAATACCAGGCCGCTGACCCGATGTTGGTGAAAAAGTAACCGTTGCACCACTCAACGGCTCTCCGTCATAGGTGACGATTCCGGCGACGTTCGCCACCATCCGATCGCTACCACAGCTGGCAATTAGAAAGCAAACAGCCGCTGCGATCCACAAGCCTAGAACAGGCATCGACGAAATCCTTTCAACTGGCAATTAGGCTAGATTGGAGGAAGTTGACAACTATTAGAAGCCAGCATCTGCGCTCAACACTTCGCTGCCGGCGCGACTACCCAATGCGTTATAGGTCCGCATGTCCATATTCTCTTCGAGAATTTGGACCGCTCCGTCCGTCATCACAAAAATGCAGATTCCCGGCTGATGACATTGAAACCCATGCGTTACCCACCAACTCCTGTCCATGTCTACATATCCTCTTTGTTCCGAACGTTGAACGTTGAAATTCATCGGAGTACTTGTCCCATGGATGTTGCCCGTTGACATAGGCCAAAAATTATCACAGGGGGTGGCTAGACCAGACGAGTGTCCAAAAACAATGGTCTGACTAGTTCCATCCGTAATGTCCCAGAGTCGGACCTCAAATTTGTAGTCGTAGTCTGTTGCGTAATCATTGACTCCCCCCAAATAGTCAAAAATACCACGATGGTTTCTACCACCACTCCATCCAAACGTGGGTTTAGTGCAGGTCCCATCGTTAGGATTACCATCATTACATCCTCCACAACCATAAATCGCTTCGGGGTTAGACTGGCCTGAATAGGGATTAGGCTCCGCCATGTAACCATCACTGTTTTATTTGATTCATACATTGTGCCCGGCGTGCTGCCTCCCGCGCCGCCTGGACCGCCGGTAACAACAGCAAAACCAAGATGGCAATAATGGCGATAACGACTAATAATTCGACAAGTGTAAACCCAACACGAACCGGCCGTCGCCGGTTTACACACCTGCGGATCAGGCATGTCTGTCCGATTGCGACAAGTGCAATCATTTCGAATTTCCCTTCCAAACAGTGCTGCCTGCCCACTGGGCCACAAATCTCTGATTCGCTGACCTTGATAGGTGTTTTAAACGTCGAGCGTCCTGTCATCACTCGCGCTGGCGAGTATAACGTAAATATTGTTCTGCGTTAAATTATTGTCGGGCACGCGTGCAGCCGCAGTCGCTAATTCGGTGCCTGTCGACGACCATTTGATACGCGTGCACACCAATAAACAGATCAAGCCATTCCTGATGATTGAGTTTCAAGCTAGATCTTGCTTAGGTCTTTACGACTGTAATCGAGCTGGCTGACTCGATTGGAAAGTGAAATCCCCTTTGCTTCAACCAGACCGTGAATTGCCTCTGGTCTTTGATGTGGGTAAATCTATGGGGTAGGGGAGAGGCGAGCGGTGGTTTATCATTCCTAGATGACATCCGATCCTCTCTCGCGTGATGACCTCGCCGCCGAGTACCTCGATCAAATCGAGTTCGAGCCGTACCCGGTTCAGGAAAATGCTTTGCTGGCCTGGTTTACGTCGGACCAAGGGGTCTTGGTCTGCGCGCCAACGGGTATGGGTAAGACGTTGATCGCCGAAGCGGCGCTGTTCGAGGCCCTCAAGACCGGCCGACGCGCCTACTATACCACGCCGCTGATTGCCTTGACCGAGCAGAAACTGCAAGAGATGCAAGTGGCTGCACAGCGATGGGGATTCAGTGCCGACGACGTCGGGATGGTGACGGGTAATCGGCAAGTCAACCCGGGCGCCAGGATTCTCGTCGTGGTGGCCGAGATTCTTTTCAACCGCTTGCTTCATCCGGAAGAATTCGAGTTCTCCGACGTGTCGGCGGTCGTGATGGACGAGTTTCACAGTTTTAACGACCCGGAGCGCGGCATGGTCTGGGAATTGACATTCGAACTTTTGCCCAAGCACATTCGACTGTTGCTACTGTCGGCAACGGTGGGAAATGCGTTTGAATTCCGGCAATGGCTGAACCGGTCCCACGAGCGCCGGTTGGAATTGGTTGAAAGCAACGATCGTCGTGTGCCGCTTACTTACGAATGGGTTGGCGACATGTTGTTGAACGAGCAGCTGGAAGTAATGGCAGCGGGCGACGACCTTGCACGTCGTGTCCCGGCATTGGTGTTTTGCTTTAACCGAGACGAATGCTGGAATATAGCTGACCAGCTCAAGGGTAAGAAGATACTGGCCGACGGGCAACAGCAGCGATTGAGCGAAGAATTGAAGAAACACGATTGGAGTGAAGGTGCTGGTCCAAAACTAAAACAGATTTTGCAACGGGGCGTGGGTGTCCACCATGCTGGTCTGCTGCCCAAGTACAAACGGATTGTTGAATCTCTTTTTCAGAAAAAGCTGCTGTCGTTCACTATCTGCACGGAAACCCTGGCAGCGGGAATCAATCTGCCGGCGCGTAGCGTCGTCGTTCCCAAACTACTCACCGGGCCACCCGACAACAAACGCTTGATTGCCCCCAGCGCTGCCAGCCAGATGTTCGGTCGCGCCGGGCGACCGCAGTTCGACGATCATGGCTATGTCTACGCCGTCGCGCACGAAGACGACGTCCGTATGCTGCGTTGGCGAGAGAAGTACGATCAAATCCCGGAAGACACTAAGGACCTAGGACTGCGTAAGGCGAAGAAGGCGCTGAAAAAGAAAATGCCAAAACGTCGTACCAATGAAAAATATTGGACCGAGGCGCAATTCGAGCAGCTGCGGCAGGCGTCACCAAGCAAACTGGAAAGCAGAGCGCAAATCCCTTGGCGGTTGTTCGCATATCTTTTGGAAGCGTCTCCGGAAATAGAGCGTATTCGCACGCTTGTGAGTAAACGGTTGATGCCGGACAAGAAGATTCGAGCAGGACTGCGCAATTTAGATGAAATGGTGTTGACGCTATGGCGGGCGGGTTATGTTTCCATCGAGCCGGAGCCGACCGCGACGGACTTGCTGGGAGAGCAGGATGGTGGAGGCCAGCGGCTCTCGATGGAGGACCATCCGTCCGCAGAAGCGACCAAGCCGGAGGAAAAACCCGCCTGGCGGGCAGAGCTGGCACATCCGACTCCGGCGATGGAAAAACTCCGTTTGTTTCGCAGCGTCAATCCGTTGTTGGGCGTCTTTCTTGTCAACCAACTGGGGATTGCCGATCGCAACGAGCGCCTGCAGGTCCTCGAAGGCGTGTTGGAGATAGCGGGGTCGGTCGGCAGGCATGTGAGAGTTCCTCCGCACGAAGAGCTACCGCCCGGACCGTTGGCCATGACCCGTTTGGACGGCCAGCTCCTGCAGATGGGGTTGGCCACCGTCGAAGAAATTAGTGGCCAAGAGGATGACGAGGAGGACTCTCGTTACGTTCATCCGGAGGAGCGGGTTTGGGTTTTGACGCTGGCCGATAAATTGCTACGTCTCTTTCAGCACGAATATCCCGCGGTGACCGACGTAGGGGTGTTTCCCGTTTGGGTGGCGGGTGAATTGGTTGAATTCGGTGGCGATTTCAACAAATATGTGACGAGTAAAGGATTGCAGAAACAAGAAGGAGTGATTTTTCGCCACCTCTTGCGATTGATCTTGCTGATCGGAGAGTTCACCCAGCTATGTCCACCCGACACGACTGAGGAGGAGTGGCGGGGTGATTTGTCGCAAATACGAGAGGTCATCATCGAAAGTTGTCATCGCGTCGATCCATCCAGTACAGATAAGACGCTGGAGTCAGAAGGGTTGGAACGGTAATCCATCGGATCATTGATGATTAGTGTTCCCCTGCCCGTATTAGTGGGGAAGGATCGTTCGAGAAATAACTGTCCGCTGTACCCTCGCCCCCTGGGGAGAGGGCAGGGTGAGGGGATTAAGAATATGCCAGTTGTTTCTAGAACGATCCTAAGTCGGGTGAAATCGCGCCGAACCTTATTAATCGCGGATTGTCAGATGATTTGTGCTCGCGACCGCACCGATTCACGGATATACTACTCGAAATATGCCCGCCGCAGTTCAAGACCGACCTATTCATCAGCTCCCTGCCTCTTCGCCTCCTGAAGCGCCCGACCTCTACCGGCTTTCTGATGCTGCAACGGAGCATGAAAGTCGGAACTTTATCGTGATGGCTCTCTATCAGGTCATCATGAAAACTGGTTGGATTTTCAAGACGGAGAGCATCATCATTCCGGCGGTCCTGGACACGATCACCGGTGGGGGGCCGCTTGGTGGTTGGTTGCGGGGATGCCTGCCAGTGCTTAATCGATTGGGTCACGGTATTCCACCGGTACTGTTTTCCCGGCGGCTCAAGCTTCTCCCGCAGAAACGTTGGGCCTCGGTGGTCTGTACGTTGTGTATGGCGGCGGTGTATCTGGTCTTGTCAGGAATATGGCGGATTGCCGGCACGGGCGTTCATTGGTGGATGCCGCTTTTGTTTCTCGTCTGTTACTTTTTATTTGCCACCGCCACCGGCATCAATTACCTGTCGTTCGGCACGTTGCAAGGAAAACTAGTCCGCGTGACCCGGCGCGGTCGCCTGTTGCTTGCGGAAAATGTCCTCGGCGCCATCAGCGCCATCATTGCCGTTTTGCTGCTGATGCCCTATTGGCTCACGCCCGAAGGTGGGCGGTTCGACATGATTTTCGGTTTCAGCGGGATTTGTTTTGCCATCGGCGCCTTCGTCCTGCTGCTGACAATCGAGCCGCAGGATAGTTATCGGGTTTCTGACCAGGGTGTACGGCACCTATTTGTTTCGGCCTGGAACATCATTTGCGCCGATGTCGACTTCCGCCGTCTGGCCTTGGTGGCGATGGCGTTTAGCAGTTCGCTGATGCTGTTTCCACACTATCAAGCGCTGGGACGGAGTCCGCGGCTGGGCCTTTCGTTTGACAACCTGATGGTTTGGGTGATTGTGCAAAACGCCGGCACGGCCTTGTTCAGCCTGGTGGCTGGTCCCATTGCCGACCGCCGCGGCAATCGGGTGGTGTTGCAATGGATATTGATCAGTTGCGCCGCGACGCCATTGGTGGCTGTTTTACTTTCGTATTGGCAGGATAGGGGTGCAATGCTGTACCCAACCGTGTTTCTTTTGATTGGCTTGACGCCAGTTGGCTTTAAGACGCTGAACAACTACACGCTGGAAATCAGCAAACCAAAAGACCACGCGCGATACCTGAGCACGCTTGGTGTTTGTTTCGCATTGCCGCTATTGCTTTCACCCGTGTTTGGCTGGTTGGTGGAAGTGACCAGTTTTGAGCTGGTGTTCTTCACGATCAGCGGCACAATCTTCGCTGGTTGGCTGCTGACGTTTCGACTTAAGGAACCACGCGACGCGATCCGGGCTAGCACCGGCTCAAAATGAAAGTCGAATTGTCAATTTGACTGCGCTACGGATCCAAAAGCTAAGTTGGACGGCTTAGGTGATATTTTACGCCAGCACCCTTAAGCTCTGGAAAAGACGGTGTTTACCGAAAATCGCGGCTTTTTTGTGCACACAGCCTGCTGTTGATGAAGGTTTGGCACGGGTCTTGCTTTAAAAACGGGTGTCGGCAACGACAACCGTCGGCAGTCCGCCGTTGGTTCATCCCGCCATCACGAAAGGAAGCAACATGTTCACAAAGTCAACCTTCGCCGTCGCCATTGTCTTCTTGGTATCTGCTGGTTCTGTCTCCGGTCAAACCTATGGTTACGACCAAAACCCTTATGGTTGGCGCCCGGTCTCGCGGATCGACAGTTATCCGACAGCTGGAAGTCCGCGTCATCTTCCGGCTTATCAGACGAATTATGAGCGATCGCTATACGGCGGCAATGCGGCCTACGGCGGCAGCGCGGCTGACTTCCGTCCCACCCTCATATCCCGTCAGGCGTTTCCCGAATCGGCGTACCGAAACCCAGCAGCGTATCCGATTTCAGGCGTGAGTGGTCGTAGCCCTTCGATCTTGCCAGGTGGCTGCGTCGGTGGACGAAACCCTGCTTATCGTTATCCCGTACCGACGACTCCCATCGTACGCGGGGCCTCGCCTCAGGCTCATGATTATTACGTCGGCGAAAATGTCTATGGCAGCCGAACGTCGTACAAATCCAGCCAACCGGTGCGGAACTTCTTCCGTTACATCTTGCCGTAGTGCGTTGGCAAAGGAGAGGCTACTTCTCTCGGAGAGAGCAGGCTACTATGTCATTCCCCGCGTCGCCGTAAGGGGCGGCGGGGCTGTTGTCCGAACAATATCGACGACGCGAGAAATGCGGATTAGAGGTCGATCACCATTTCAGCGCGGGCCAATTGGATATGGCGCCCAGTTTTTTGCCGGTGCTGGTCCAGCTGATCGTCTATTTGCCGGTAGTCCTGCCAGGGCCGGTTCGGCTCGTGATGTCCGACCAAGGTATGCCCGACATCGCACTGGTCGGCCATTTCGATGACGTCCTCGACACAGCTGTGCCCCCAATCGAGTCTGGTCATGGCGGGGCTGCGGCCGATGCCGATTTCTCCGTCGTACTCTCTCCGCTGAAACTGGCCGTCGCGGTATAGTAAATCGGTTTCTGTGGCGATATCGCGCAGTTGGCGTTCTGCCTGTTCGCTTTTTTTCTGCCGCGGATCGTACTGATCGACGCCACGACGCAGCTCGTGGTCCGTGCAAAACACAAACGACTTGCCACCACGCTCGATGCGATAAGCAAGACAGGGGGCTGGGTGACACACTTCGAACGCCCGGATGCTGGTATTGCCAAGTTGTAGCGGTTTGTTGATGATGAAGGTGTGCGCCGCAATATTTGTGGAACGACTCCCTTCAGGTTGCTTTTGGGAAACGATCACCGTTCCTTCGAATCGGGCGGCCATCGTTCCGTAATAAAGCGGAGTCTGCACCCCGATGATCGATTCGGCAACTTGTTTGGTGAAGATTCCGAGGTTGCGGTCCAACGCGGAGAGAAATTGTTGGTTACCGACAACGTGGATTGTGTTGCGGGGGTCGTGGCACACAGCCGCTTGATCGAATCCAATCGTGTGATCGATATGACTATGCGATCCCAAAATGAACAGATGTCTTTCTTTGGTCTCTGACCATTTGTGTTGCAAATCGAGGGCACAATTCCGAAAGCCCGTCCCGCAATCGAAAACGATGTCGTGACCGTCGGCGGTCTCCAAATGGACACACGTCGTCCAACCTCCGTAGCTTACCGGATAGTCGAGATCAAGACTGTTGCGATAGGTGCTCACGGTTTCAGCTGTTACACTGCCGTTGAGCAGGGCGGTCAACTCCGGGGAAGCCGTGTTTCCATCGTCGGCCGCTGCGAGATCGCTAAAGACCCGCTGCAGCAACGTGTCGCGAACTTCGTCGACAATGGCCGATCGTTCGTTGACATCCGGATAACCGGAGTCGCCACCTTGAACTCCATAAAAGCGGATGCGCATGTTGGCGATGTCACGGGTCATGCGGATTCTCGGGAAACTGCTAGTGAGATGGCGCTCGGCCGTTGGAACTCAGTTTCGATTATTCTAGCGAAATCTGACCCGTTGACGTAGTCAATTTGCCTACGGGTAACCGTTTTATTTCATCCAGCAGGCTTATTGCCTCCGCCAGTTTATCGCATCCCGTATCGGAGACGTTCGTTATTCAGCCACACGAACAGCGTCAATTACGTCGGCTGGCAACCCCCTGCGGCAACATCTTGAGAAATTGTGCGTCTCGGAAACAATAGGATATCGGCTGTCGCCGCAGTCCCAAGACTTTGGATGCGCTGCCCAAAAGTCAACATTCATACGAATTCGGCTACCAAAATCCTCCACTGCGTTGTCCAAGAGGGCGAAAGAAGTGATAGCATAGTGCATTGTGGAAACGAGGGCGTCAAGCATAAGGAAATACAACCATGATCAAATACGCTGATCAGGACTCACTCCGGCAACCAACGGACTTTACTCTGAATCGATTCTGTTGTGACTTGAATCAAGGGACGATGTCGTTCGAGGAGTACGCGTGCCAGGATCTCGACGACGTGCTGGGGGGTATCGCGCGTGGCTTTAAGTTACTGGAAGACTGCGCGGTCGAGGATCCGTACGCGAGTGAGGCGTCGTTGATTATGAACTTGGGCGTCTTGAGTGGTACCCAATTCATGACAGGTTTGCGGACTTTTTTCCACGCCTATTCGCCGCTCAAACGGTCGCTGGCGGGGCTCCCTTCGGCGATGTGGAGTGCGGGAAGCGGGAAATTCGGTACGAAGCTGCGTTTTCTTGGTGTGGAAGAAGTCGTATTTACTGGCAAGGCGCCGGGGCCCATGCTGCTGCACATTTCCAATGACGGGGACGGACCAGCCAAGTTTGAATTCAAGGACGCTTCTGATCTGGTGGGGCGCCACGTCAACGACAAGATTCAGACGCTCTACCAAGAGTATCCGGAAGCTCACTTCGCGGTGATCGGACCAGCCGGCGAGAACTATGCCGAGGTTCGTTACGCGAACATCGCTTTGTCGACAGAAAACCAGCTGAAGTCCGGCGATCCCAAGGCGCGTTTCTGTGGCCGCGGCGGGATGGGAGGAATGATGGGGAGCAAGAATCTTCTGGCCATTGTGGCGGACACCAAGGATGGTCGTGCGGCTTCGGCGAAGAACTTCAAGCAGCATAACCTAACGGTCGCCAAGGGTGACGGTAGTCGTCGTTTTCGAGATAAGGGTACTGGCGGTTTAGGAGGCACGTGGCACAACTATGTGATCTTCAATTCGGCCAATGCAATGCCGGAGATGAACTTCACACCCACCGGTACGGATAAATCGAATGTGTTGTATCGCCAGAATGTTCAGGAGAACGAGCCGTTTATCGTCAAAGACGAATCTTGTTATCGCTGTGGAATTCGCTGTCACAAGAATGTCTATGATAAAACGGACGACGGCGAGAAGGGCCAGTTCCGCGCGAAATTGGATTTCGAGCCGTTGAACCTACTTTCTTCCAATCTGGGAATCTTTGACGTCGATGAGGCTTGCACGTTAATCGAATTGGTGGACGAGCTCGGGATGGATTCCATTTCGTTAGGAGTGACGTTGGGTTATGCGATGGAATTCAATCGTCGTCACGAGAACGACGCCGCCGAGGTTGCGGGAGGATTGCCGTATGGTGATTTCGCGGCGACCAAGGCTGCGATTGAGGCGATTGGCGGAGGCCGGCTTGAGGAATTGGGCCAGGGGACCTTGCGACTGGCCGAGCAAACTGGAGAAAAAGAGTACGCCATGCACGGTAAGGGGGTGGAATATCCGGCCTACTTGCCCCAAATCAATCCGGGGTATCCGTGGGCACTAGCCGGCGGGCACATGTCGATGAGAACGTTTTTTATTGCCATCAACGAACGAGAAACAGATGTGGATTACTGGGTCGACAGCATTACGGATGCTACGAAAGGGTTGAGCATTATTCGCGACGACATTTTGGGGATTTGCAAATTTTCCACAATGTCCAATGGCGAAATGGCAGATGTGATATCGGCGATCACTGGTTTGAAGATGGACGAAGCCATCATCGCGGACACGATCATGCGCACGTTTCTGCGCGGATATCGGCTGGAAAAAAGGCAGGGATTTGTGGCGGACGATTACGTGTTACCGGCCCAATCGCATGAAGAGCACCCGCAGATAGACTTGCCCTACTTCAACACCACCGAGTTTTTTGCGGAGTTGAAAGGCAAAGTCACCGCGAGATTTGAGACGCTCTTGAATGAATATGATATGGCCGTGACGTAGATCGCCATCAAGAAAAGGCAACTCGCAGTCCCAGCCCCAATTTAACCGCCTGGTCATAGATCGACCGGACAATCGTGGTGTCTTGAATTCCGATGCCCACGCCATCAAACAGGGTGACTTCGGCGTCATCTCGTCGGCCCGTTACAGAGCCGTCAATCACTTGGCCCAGGCTGCCAACGTAACAATCGTCCTTCAGGATTCCACTTTTTATGGCTTGGCTGACTTCGCCGCGCAACAGCGCATGATCCAATTTGTCGGCAAAGATTCGACAGCGAGGCAACAAGGACGCGGCGCACTCGATTTTTTCATCCATATCGCTGCCCATGCAGGACAGATGGGTACCAGCACGAATCCAATCGGCCATGATGATCGGCTCGCGACTGTTGGTGGCCGTCACAATCACGTCCGCCCGGCGGCAGGCGTCTTCGGCCGAAGTCACCTCAATCGTTGCGGGGAGTAACTTTGTCAAATCCTTTGCAACTGTCTCAGCCGCCTCACTGAATCTGTCATGGAGAAGAATCCTTTTGAAGGGACGGACGGCATTCGCCGCGCGTACGCATTGTCGCCCTAACTGACCAACGCCGATCACCGAGAGAA
>Ga0310120_10004084_pt1 | contig 10314 bp, 4 predicted proteins | sample CB27_AW_983_MG_FD_203506 | JGI IMG/M metagenome (GOLD analysis project Ga0310120, IMG submission 203506) | Marine microbial communities from Western Arctic Ocean, Canada - CB27_AW_983 | ecosystem: Environmental > Aquatic > Marine > Oceanic | place: Canada: Western Arctic Ocean | collected... | reverse complement strand
TAAGAACATGGCCACCGCCGATATGGAATTGAGTAAGCGACTGGCTACCGGTGGTGTAGCAGCGATTCGCAACAATTACGATTACGGGTACAACCGTTCTCGCAGTGACAGCGAGCCGCTACCCAGCGACTACACCGTCGAATGGGAATTCGAATTCCGACAATCCTTGCTGCGTGGTGGTGGAACGCTCGTCAACCGAATTCCAATCGTCATTGCACGTATTCGTAGCGATATTGAACTGGCCGACTTCGAAGAAGCTGTGCGTGCCATGGTACGGGATGTGGAAACGTCGTATTGGGAACTCTATTGCTCCTATCGAAACCTTGAGGCGGATAAACAAGGGCAAGAAAGCGCCCTTGGCACGTGGCGCAAAATCAAAGCCCTCGCGAACGAGGGACTCGAAGGCGGAGAAGCGGATAAAGAAGCCCAGGCCCGCCAACAATACTTTGAATTTCGCGGAGCGGTTGAAGCAGGGATTTCGGCGCTGTTTCATTCCGAAAATCGCTTGCGTTACATTATGGGTATTGCCAGCAGCGATGGCCGGTTAATTCGTCCACTGGATGAACCACCCAAGGCCAAAGTGAATTTTGACTGGAACGATTCACTCGGTGAAGGCCTGGTACGGAGTGTCGAGTTGCGCCGTCAGAAATGGCGAATCAAGCAAACTGAATTGGAAATGATTGCTGCTCGCAACCAGTTATTGCCACGTTTGGATGTTGTTGGACTGTACCGCTTTGTTGGTGTAGGTGACAACTTGATCAACGCTGATCGAAATGGGCTGAATTTCCCAGCTGCGGGATCTACCGCCTATGACGAGCTTACCGAAGGGAAATATACCGAGTACCGCTTCGGTTTCCAAATGGATTTGCCGGTCGGTTTTCGGCGGGAACTGGCACGAGTCCGTAACACCCAATTGCGTATGGCTCGAGAGAAAGCGCTTTTCGAAGATATGGAATTGGAATTGTCACATGAAATGGCAGCTGCATTCCGAAACCTGGATGGTCATTACAAACTGGCTGAAACGAACTTCAATCGTTGGGGAGCTGCAGTTCAAGAGGTTAATGCTGCCCAAGAGGCATATAAGGCAGGTACTGTCGTATTGGACTTGCTCTTAGATGCACAGCGACGACGAAGTGATGCAGCCAGGGCTTACTACCGGGCACTCGGCAACTATGCTCAATCAATAACCAATGTTCATTTTCATAAGGGCTCACTGTTAGAAGTTAACTCCGTCCAACTCGCCGAGGGTTCATGGCCCGCCAAGGCCTACTGGGACGCCCATGGCCATGCCCGACGTCGCGATTCAAGCTACTACATGGATTATGGGTTCACTCGTCCCAAAGTCATCAGTCGGGGTAGCCATCAACAACGTCAAGACACTCCGACAGAAGACGAAGCAAAAGAGGAAAGCGGAGAAATTCCAGAAGAACTTCCCGAGCCAACTCCTGCTCCCACGAAGGAAGTTGCATCTCTGGAACGTGGCGACGCTTTAGAATCACACAGCAAAATATCGTCCGCCAAACCCGATGGGGCTAATGAATCGTCAAACAATCTGTCTGATCCGACGGCAAGTTTTGATTGGGGTAACCTGGGTTTCGAAGATGACGATGATGCTGAGTCAGTCGTCCAAACGGTCACACACGATGAATCGATCGATGCTGAAACGAGTGCTGACAGAGAAGCATCCGTGTTAACAATTCATCCAGCGGATCTAGAAGAAAATGTGGAACCCGATGCAGAAGACGACCGCTAACGAAAGCGGAAAAGGGGGCCAAAGGGAGAGCGTTTGCGGGGCAGCGCTCTCCTCTCTTGTTTCTTGGCCTTGATGGCAACGATACATCACCTATTGCTGATGGGCCCCATTGCCGGTGTCGATGAGCAACATACCCGACCATAAGAAAGGGTGTGATCCCTGTGGAAAATCTTGCCCCTGTTGCCAACGCAAACGTGGTTCACGCCGCGGGTCAATCTCTGTTTGCCAAGCTAGCTGAACGCTTCGCCGCCAAGCCGCTGATGCTGGCGAGTGGGGAATTTCCTGCATGAACTCTCGGACCAAATCATAACTGGTCTGACCACCCATTCGCCATCGGCTCAATAGAACCGTACGGCTTCCAGTAGCCATCAGTGCACACGTCGTCAAAAAAATATCACTCCCATCGGCTAATGTCTCATCCGATACTTTCTCTGCAGCTGTGTGAAACCCCGGGAGAACCACCAGCTCCGGCCCGCTCCACGGCAGATGAAGCCAGTCCTGTAAAGCCTGTCCCCGCTTGGCCTGGCCAAGATTCACGGGTGACCAATCATAGACTTTGCCTGCGCGACGTTCGATATCTTTCAAAACGATCAGTCGATCCCAAAATCCGGCCATCAAATTCGGAGGTACACTCAGCGAATCATCAAGTGTCACACTTCCAGCAATGGCTCCGCTAATATCTTCCAGACCATCCTGACTAACTTCCTCAGGCTCTCGATTATAGATTTTCCCTGGTACGATAGCAGTCACAGCCTGCGGATTTTGCACTCGCGTATCGGGAATCGCCAGTGACAACGTTGGAGCGTAACGAATGCGGAACTTTTCAATCAGTGTGTGACTTTGACCGGCAATTTCTACCTGTAAACAATCAAACGGGAGATACCAAAGAAACCCATCAGGAACGATGATCAGTTCATCGAATTGCGTCCAGTCAGTAGCACCCATACCTTGAAACAACGCTCTCATCAGCGCACCCGACTGTAATTTCCAAGCGTCGGACTTGAATTGCGACAACTTCAGTTGGGAATTTCCACTGTAGTTACCCAGTTCTCGTAACAGTTTTGCTACCTGTGAACGGATTTTCTTGGGCGATTTGATTTCCCATTGAGCGTACCTGTCATTAGATATCGCAGCTCCGCAAATAACACCATGCGCCGCAAAAAAAGATATGATTAGCTGGCGAGGCCCGAGTGATTTCTTGATTTCCAAAATTGTGCGGCGCGGCGGAAAAACAATGTCGGCCGGATCACGACGCGGAGCGATTTTTCGCAATATGGATTCTTGAGCAACCGAAACATCAGCTAGCTGCTTCCACAATTTGTCGTTCCGCTGTTCCAGTCCGTCATCATCCAGCCTTTCCGACAATTGTTCCCTGAGTTCGGATACTTTTTTCTGGTATTCGTCGTAGGCCGGGTATTTGACTAACAATGTCTTGCGCTGTTGTATGGCTTCTGGAGTCAACAAACTTTCCGGTGCCTCGAGAATCCAACGAAGTGTCAATAACCGACCACCAAGAGGTAGGGTACTGAAAAATCGATGTCGCCGAATCTGATCCGCTGTTTCAAATGCCGTTTCATACTCGCGCGTCTTCCAACTATTGATGAACCAACCTTCAAGCAAATCAGCATGAGGTGTCGTAAGTACCTGCAAAGCCTCACGAGGATTCTGTAGCCAGTCTGCTGACGTCGGTTCACGTAAAACTTCACCAAATAATAAATTGGCAGCGCGCGGGGTGATCGGCTGATGCTGGGCCATCTCATTGACCAGGCTCATCTGAAACAATCTCAGCGAACTTGTACTGCCAATTTGCAGCGCTGTGGCTAGGGTCGCATCAGCGGCTTTCAGTGCATCTTGCTGGTATTTAAGCAATGCCAACAAATATTCCAAGCGGATACCCAATTCACCGCTGCCCAGTGACATCCGCTTGGCAACACCTGCCGCCTGATTCGTAAGGGCTAACGCGCCACCCGTTTGACCCTGCGCCGCAAGATTCTCCGCCGACGTGACTAGCAACGAGGCATGAAGTCTGCTGAACCGTTCGGAACGCGCCCATTGAGCAGCTGCGGCCAATGGAGGATAAATTTCTGCCGGCTTGATTCCGCTAAAAGCTTGGGCTCCATATCTTAACGATTCTTCGACAATGTCAGCCTGATTCTGTAAGGCACCAGAAAACGACGCTTCCAGAAAAAATCTCTCGGCTATTTTATAATTTTGTTTTGCGAGCTCGAGTTTGCCAAGTTCCAGTAAAACAGTACCCGTAAGAACATGATCGAAACTACCTGCTATAACGATACCGCTCTTGAGTGTCGCCGCAGCAATTTCTGTTTTGCCCACACTGAGTTGTGCCAGCCCACGCAAAACGGCCTGCCAACTCTGCGACCAATGGTTCACGGGTACTAAATTTCCCGCCGTGGCCGTGAGTAATTCAGACGTGAGTCGACCATGTCGACAAGCAGGCCCCATGAGCTCTGCGCGACGTCGCATTGCCAGTGCTGTACATCGCACAATCTCAGCTACTCTTGCAGGCCGCAATTCAAGTGGTGACAAAACCCCACCCTTACGAACAACCGCTCGTGGATTCAGCTGTCCGCGCAAGAACGACATGCGGTCTGGCAAATTGGCCAGGACAGGATTACGAACGCTCACCCCCCATGAAATGAGCCGGTTTGTAATTCGGTTAGATGGCCCGACCAAAGGAGGAAACTGAACCCGCTTCATCCAGTTCCTGTGCAACAAGAACAGCTCGAGCGCATTTCTGTACTGCGTCAAAGCATTAGGATTGTCACCGGCGTGATAATAGCATTCACCGATCATGGTGTGATAGCAAATCGAATCGACCCATCGCTGATCTCCGATTTGGATGGCCGCGGTGCGCGCCAATCCGCGAAATTCTCGCAGTGCCCGGTCGTATTCACCTCGCTGAAATTCTGGAAACACTCGCAGGTATGCTAGCGGAGGAACAACGTCGCCGCGCGACTGGGTGACGGACTTGTCCACCACAACCAACGCGAAAGCAAACCAAAATCCCAAGGCTATTCGATTAAGAAATCGTGGATTTGAATGAAACATCTTTCCTGTTCCAAATTGGAGACAAAGAGTGCTATCACTTATTGTATCAGGTAGTAGACAGATTTCGAGAAAAGTAAGGAGTTAGGAGGTCCAGCAGGACGATAACGGTCATAGTGATTGTAGTGCCCCGTTGGAAATCATGAAACAATTTGGGACAAGGCACCCTAACTCATGTCATTTAAACAAGCTCGGGGTTGTGGGGCATTCAAATTGCCAAAATCCAGGCCTTTGATTCTCGGCATTGCCACACTCTGCTGTCTTTCTTCACTTGGATGTCAGGTCGAAGTTGGCGGTCAGACACTGCCCAGTCCTTACTATCAGTATGATGATGTGCAATTCTTTGCCCCGGGGCCGGAATTCAAACTTTCACGCGAAGCGGCTGCAATCAAAGAAATGCAAGCTCAGGAACAACTGGATCAACCGTAAGCCCGTTGTGGCAATAGGGTCCAGCGGACAGACAGCGTACCAGTTGCTAAGCTGACAGTTCTGTCTGGAGGCGTCAGATTGTAATGGCCAGGGGATCACAACTGGTCCAAAAACACGGCAGGGTTGTTTCGGAGCTAGCCAAGCTACTGGCTAAACGCACGAAACGGCTGTGCAGCGAACTTGTCAGTGAATTGGGATCTGCTTCACCCGATACTGACTTGGTGTTGATGTACGATCGAATTCGCCAAGTTCATCTCACAGAATTGTCCGAATTGGAATTCGCTGACGGCTGTGCACAGACGATTGCGTGCGGACTGTTTAGTGAGTTTGTTTTTAGCGGACATGCTGGAACTTGCACTAACGGTGATGCCCGCCAGCAGCTGAACAAGACATTTGATGAATGTTGGAATGTACCGATTGCTCGACATTTAGCAACAGCTCACGGCATCATCGAATTGTTCGATGACCTTGATCTGAACACCGTCCTGTCGGATTTCTCACACCAACGAATAACGGATCCTGTCTTGGGGTTCTATGAGACCTTTCTCAGCTACTACGACCCCGTATCGCGTCGTCGACACGGTGTTTTTTACACACCCCAGCCAATCGTCCAATGTATCGTACGGGCCATCGATCGCACGTTGACAGATGATTTTTTACTCGCCGATGGGCTTGCCGATACAACGACTTGGGAGGAAATGGCTCAGCAATTCCCCTTGCTGGAAATCCCGGTAAATGCTGATCCGCAGGCCCCATTTGTGACCATTCTTGATCCGGCACTGGGAACTGGAACGTTTTTAGTCGAAGTGATTCGTACCATTCATGAAACGGTCTGCCGACGTGGTCTAGAGCAGGGGGACTCTCCAGAAAATTTGCGCCGCAGGTGGAATGCCTACGTACCCTCAAATCTTATCCCGCGTCTGCTGGGAATCGAACGGTTGATGGCTCCCCACACCATCGCCGGTGCACGACTTCGATTCGAATTACGACAAACCGGATATGAGGGCGCTGAATCAGTGTGCCTGCCCATCGTGTTGGGCAACTCTTTGGAGCAAAATGAAAAACCGGACGGCTCCAGCAACCAGCCGATTACTGACGACTGGCAGCGGATTTTAACAGTGCCTGTGACCGTCGTGCTGGGTAATCCACCCTTTTCTGGTGTATCGTCGAACAAAAATCCCTGGATCGATGGACTTTTGAGAAAAAATCTTTCCCAAATCTCGAAAGCGGGCCACTACTATGAAGTGGATGGGAAGCCCTTGGGTGAGAAGAAACACTGGTTACAGGACGATTATGTAAAATTCATCCGTTATGCCCAGTGGCGCATCGAAAAAAGCCATGCCGGTATTTTAGGATACGTAACGAATCATGGCTATCTCGACAATCCAACATTCCGTGGGATGCGTCAGAGTCTGATGAACACCTTTTGCCGGTTGGACTTCCTCGATTTGCATGGCAACCGGAAGAAAAATGAGCGTGCCCCAGATGGAGCGCCCGATGCGAACATTTTCGGCATCGAACAGGGTGTAGCAATTGGCCTGTTTTCTCGTTCGCCAAAACCGAAACCCCGTGCAACCATTCGTCATGGTGATGTGTGGGGAAAAATCACCGACAAGTACCAGGTACTTTCAACACAGTCGATACGCGACTTGACAATCCAACATTTGGCACCCACCTCACCCTACTATTTTTTCGTACCACACGACTCTTCTATCCGCAGTGAATTTGAACAAGGATATTCCTTACCAGACATCATGCCACTTTTCTCCACAGCTGTGGTTACAGCGCGAGATGCCTTTGTGATCGATGTGAGCCGTGATGAATTGATCCGTCGCCTGTCGGATTTTCGCGATCTCACAATTGAAGACACAGTCATTCGTACTCAATATTTTACGCGTAGTCGTTCGCAAAAATATCTACCCGGTGATACGCGTGGCTGGAAAATGGACGATGCACGCCGACGAATGTCACAATTAAAAAACTGGAAACAGCCCATCCGTACATGTCTGTACCGCCCATTCGACCGCCGTCATATTTACTGGGCGGACTGGATGATCGATTGGACACGACCGAATATCAGCAATCAACTGCTGGTTGAGGGCAATCTGGCATTGGTTGCACGCCGGCAAATTTTAACGCAGGGACCTTCAAATTATTTCTGGATAACCGACTGTATTGTGATTGACGGCGTCGTGCGATCTGACAATCGTGGTACCGAATCAGTTTTTCCCTTGTATCACTCATCCAATCATTCCTCTTCAATTGGCACCGTAAATTTTACGGACAGTTTTCTAAAGAACTTATGCCAGGCAACAGACCTACGTTGGGTGCACAACGGCAATGGTGATTTGCACGACACGTTAGGGCCGGTAGACGTATTGGCCTACCTCTACGCGCAACTACAAAGCCGGATTTACCAAGCACGTTACAAAGAAATGATGCGCAGTGATTTTCCACACATTTTTTTACCAAACAGCAGAAAGCTGTTTCTTTCCATGGTTCGTTCCGGTCGCAGGCTAATGGAGTTACATTTGTTACGAACAACTTCCACAACCGGCAAGAACACACCAACCTGGCAGGGCAATTTATCAACGACGGTGTCCTCTGGTTATCCGAAATTTCAAGAAGGATGCGTCAGAATCAATGATTCTTGTTGGTGTCAACCCGTGTCATCTGCTGTGTGGCAATACCATGTCGGTGCACACCAGGTTTGTCGCAAGTGGCTCAAGGACCGCCGCGGACGTATTCTTTCATCTCAAGAACGTCACCAATATATCAACATCGTGAATTCAATTGGTGAAACTCTTTTCATTTTGGATCAGATCGATAAGGACATCATCGCTTCCGGTGGTTGGGCCGATGGATTTCAACTAACGAAAAAACAACCAATCTCAAATCGAAATTAACGAATTGATACTATGAACATTGCATGGTCGATATTACTGGTTCTTGTCTGCGGGACCTGTTGGCTAACGAACCTGGTGGGATTGCCTGGAAACTGGCTGATGGTCGGCGCCAGCGCCCTTTATGTCTTCCTGATACCCATTGAATCTCGTCTTGCTTTAACTTGGCCGTTGGTCGGTATGCTGTTGGTTCTAGCAACAACGGGAGAACTTGTCGAAATCGCAGCTTCCGCCTGGAGCGTAGGTCGCCATGGCGCAAGTCGGCGCACCAAACTCCTGTCAGTCGTGGGCAGCATCATCGGGGCCCTATGTGGTTTTCTTATCGGCGCACCGGCTCCTCCAATCGGTCCAATCCTCGGATCGCTACTGTGCGCTTGTACCGGGGCATTCCTGGGCGCCTTCGTAGGCGAAATCTGGAAGGGTCGAAATTTAGACGAGACGTGGGAAGTCGGAAAAGCCGCTTTTTGGGGAAGACTTCTGGGAGCCGTCGGAAAAATAGGCATCGGCTTCGTGATCATTCTATTGATCCTGGTGGGACTGGTCACGAAAACGGTATGACACCGCAGTCTCCAGGATCTAATTTAAAAATGACACAATTCAATAGCAATCTTGGCCAACTTGGAAAAATCACCGACTGAGAGAAATCTGGTCCAGCAGCACCGCCATGGCAATGCTAAATCAGGAAACTCTTGCTTTGATCGTGCACCAAGAAACCCCAGTTTTCGAAAACGAACCTGCTTCGAAATTCGAACGACAACCATCGAGGCTGTTACGAATCGATGGCAACAGCACTGATCAAAAGCTCATTGTTGTTTTGCAGTGACCGGCACCACGGCCCGGGTTGCAGTCCTTGCAGCGCGCTGGCCGTCGTCACCTGGGGGCCCTACCGCCTGTTTTACCTTCGGTTGGGCGGAGCCACGGGGCCGTCTACCCGCCTGGGTAGTTCCGGCAAGAAAATTGTCGATTTGGGCAGCACTATGAATGTTTTCGAAATGGTCAGCCATCGCTACCCGAGTCTTTTTTTCCCGTAGATCTTCCAGCAGAATGTCTTTCACATCGTCAAAGCTGGTGATATCAGGTTTCGTATATCCTAAACAACGAAGAACCACGAACTTGTCGGCAACGGCGATCAATCCTGAAATTTCTCCAGGTTTTAATCGAAATGCCTCATCCTCTAAATGGGGTTGGCCGCCATATTTTCGAATGGGGGGAATCCGACCCAGGTTGCCCCGTGACACCGGCTCGATCGAGTACTGTTTAGCCAATTGCCCAAAAAAGTCATCACCAGAGCGGTTCTTATTGGCCATATTCCAAACCTCTTGTGCTCGGTACTGGTCATTCATCACGATGGCCATGCACTCGACGCGCGGTCCATAATTGGATGCAAACCCTTTTTTCAGATCTTCCTCGGTAATTTGCACCGAACCCTCTGTAAGTTTCTTGAGTGCTGCCGACGGCCAGACCATATCTTCAACATACAGATCGAGGCTAAGTCCTTCCTCCTGCATGACCATTTTCTGCCACGACTTGGTGTCCGGCCTGCCATCTTTCAATATAAATCCATTCGCCAAAGCCGCTCCAGCAATTTCTTTACGGAGGTCTGCCTTGCTGACCTGTTTTTTGCGGCGAGCAAGTTCATCAACTAAAAGGCGATGGTTGATCAGGGCACTGAGAACCGATTCACCGTGGCGGTCGAGACAGTGCTCAGCCAGATATCTCATGTCTATCTGATGTCCGTTAATCATCGCAGCGACTCCAGGTGACCGTTCGCGAAGCTGCTCGTTATTAAAAATGTTTACGATCTCAGCTTGATCCTGTAGAGTTTCGAATTCTACAGAAGCAACGTCACGCAGTTTACTTTGGGTGATTCCCTCGGCAAGCTGATTGCGTGCAGCAGCCTTGTGCTCGGCGCTGACGCTGACCGCTTTGATATGTTGTTCACATTGCAGTATGAGATACTGGTTAGCCACGTGAATTACCGGTGAAATCTGGCCTTCTTTCATGCCAAAAGCTGTCTTTTCCAAAACTGGATCACCACGGTAGAGACGTATAGGAGGCAGACGACCACCATAGGGAGCACTCGGCTTGTCTTCCGAATATTTGCGGGCCAATTCAGCAAACGAATCCGGATTGGCCATCACCAATTTATGAATCCTGGAAGCC
>Ga0310120_10004083_pt1 | contig 10315 bp, 10 predicted proteins | sample CB27_AW_983_MG_FD_203506 | JGI IMG/M metagenome (GOLD analysis project Ga0310120, IMG submission 203506) | Marine microbial communities from Western Arctic Ocean, Canada - CB27_AW_983 | ecosystem: Environmental > Aquatic > Marine > Oceanic | place: Canada: Western Arctic Ocean | collected... | reverse complement strand
GCTTCTACCCGCTCCGATGATGAATGTCCTGAATGGTGGCGCGCACGCGGACAATAACGTCGACGTCCAGGAGTTCATGCTCTACCCGCTCGGCGCGCCGAGTTTTTCGGAAGCCCTGCGCTGGGGCGCCGAGGTCTTTCATACTCTCAAGACCGTGCTGCTCGAGAAGGGTTATTCGACGGCGGTCGGTGATGAGGGAGGATTCGCGCCAAATCTGGCGAGCAATGACGAAGCGCTGGAATTGATTCTGCAGGCGATCGATCGGGCCGGATATGAGCCGGGAAGTGATATATCGATCGCTCTGGATCCCGCGGCGAGTGAGTTCTACGAGGACGGCGAGTATGTCCTGGCGAGCGAGAATCGGCGACTCGACTCCGCCGCCATGGTCGAGTTCTGGGCGGACTGGGCTTCTCGTTATCCGATCGTCTCGATCGAGGATGGACTCGCCGAGGACGACTGGAGCGGTTGGTCGCTGTTGACCGAGAGACTCGGGAACGAAATCCAGCTCGTCGGCGACGATCTCTTCGTGACGAATCCGAAAATACTCGAACGCGGCATCCGGGAGAAGTCGGCGAACGCAATTCTCATCAAGGTCAATCAGATTGGGACCTTGACGGAAACCCTCGAGGCTATTCGCATGGCGGATCAGGCCGGGTTTGCCTCCGTCACCTCACATCGATCCGGTGAAACCGAAGATACGACGATCGCGGATCTTGCGGTCGGTGCGGGAACCGGCCAGATCAAGACCGGGTCTCTCTGCCGTACGGACCGGATCTGTAAATACAATCAACTGCTGCGCATCGAGTCGGAGCTGGGCGCTCGGGCGCGTTATGCCGGCGCTTCACGACTTTCGGGACAGAGAACTTGAATCGGCACGTCGAAAGCTCGTGGCGGTCAACGCGGCTGGCGGGCTGGGCGAGATCGTCGTCGGCTGGCGTCGTGATCGTCCTTGCCCTGAGTTCGCTCATGGCGACGACCGTGCTCGCCTTCATCCCCCAGGTCGATCGTACGATGAAAGAGATCGCGCGGGTCAATCGCGCGTCGGGGCGCGCGAAGGCGATCCAACTCGATCTGACCATGCGTGTCGCAGACCGTACGCCGATCGCATCAGCCGAGTTGATCAGCCATCCGAGCGGGCTCGCGCGTCTGGAAATCCGCGGCTATCGGGGACGCGTGGACCGCTATCTGCTTTCCGGGGCAGAGCTGATCGCCGCCAAGGATGGTCGGCCTTTCGAACGACCCCAACCGATGCTTCAGCCCTTCTTTCTCTTACAACCCTCATCGGAGACGACGCTGCGCGCGGCGCTCGAAACCTTCGGTGTGCAGACTCAATGGATCGGATTGGCGCCATGCGGGGAGCAGGACTGTTTCGTCATCGGAGATCCCCGGTTGGCAGCTCCGCTGCCCGAGCCCGTCGTCCCGATGACGAGCGAAGAGGCGGATGTGTTGGACGATCCGCTCGAGAATCCCTCCGATGAAGCGGATGCGAACTCGGACGGCTCGTCCGCGATCCTCCTCGAAGACGGAGTCTACAATCCGGTGGGGCGCGGAGATGAACTCTCGGGTCCGATCCTCGCGCTACCCGAAGACGGCCTGATTGCCAGACTCTGGGTCGACACACAGGAATTACAGGTTCGCCGAATCGACCGCGCCAGCGGCGTTTTTGTGGTCTTCGGTCCGATCGTCAGCTTCGAAAAACTGAAGCTGCCCGCCTGGTTCGAAATCCACGACCCGGGTGCACCCACCGTTCGCTTCGAAGTCGATCGCGCCGTCGCGGTCAACGCCCCCCCGAAAGCCTTCAGTCGAAAATGGCTCCTAGGCCCCATCGATCCATCGGATCCGGGACCCGCGTCGCTTTCCGAGCCCGGGTTCGCGCGCGACGGACCTTTTCGCTCGCAGCCTTGAATCAAATCCGGCTTCTGCGATCCCCCCGCGACCTCCACTTCCATGGATCGTCCGCTTTCAAGAAAAATTGGAATCGCGGCGTCGATGTCGACGATGCACAAGTTGGCGGCAGCCCTCGGTGTCAAGATGACCTTCTTCTTCGAGACGCTCTAAGAGCGGACGCGCCTCGGTCCGCTAGGTACGGGACCCGGCGACCGCTATGATCTGCTCCGCGCAAGAGGCGCGCGGAGGGTAGAACGATTCGCAGCGTCGAGGAGTCCAGGCCGAAACCGGGCTTGTCTGTCCCGGTCCTGACGATTCTCGACGAGGAGGGTGACCTCCTCGAAGAGGATCAGCGGGCGCTCGTGCGTCATGTCGTTCAAGATGGCGCCGGGGCCGACATCATCTTTTCGGCGGGCACGACCGGCGAATGGGACAAGATCGACAACGAGACGCGCCAGGCGGTGATTCGCGTCTGCGCCGAAGAGGTCGCGAAGCTGAACCTTCAGCTCGGGGCGGGAGATGCCCGGGGCGTCGAAAGTTGGGCCGGCGTCACCGCACCGACGGCGCATGAGACGCTCGCCAATCTCGAGTTCGCAATTGAATGCGGGGTGGACGCGGCGGTTCTGGCGCCGCTCTCGATCGAGGGCGTCGAGGATCCCGTTCGCTTCATGCTGCGCGATGTCGCAGACCTGCTCGATGCGCGCTCCCGGCGAATTCCCATCTTCCTCTACGACAACGCCGACATCGCGATCGATCCGAAGGTTTTGCATATCCGAACCAAACAAGTCAAAGCGATGAGCCGACTCGACTTCGTGCGTGGGATCAAGGTTTCGGCTTCACGCAAGGTCCTGGGGAATTACACCCGTGCGGCGAAGAGCTTCAAGGATCGAGGCGAGTTCGGAATCTACGTCGGGAACGCCAAATTGATCTTCGATCTCTATCGGCCGTATCACGGACTGTTTGGCGCGGGTCGCGAGCATTGGAATCGCTACCGATTGTCCGGGGGACTTCCGGTGGGTGTCGTGTCTGGACCCGCGAATGCGCTGCCCCGTGAATGGGCCTTCGCGTGGCAGGTCTGTCGAGCCGGCGACGAAGACCGCATGAACAAGGCGCAGCGCGTGGTCGATGCGTTTCGCGATCGAACGGTGGCGGCGGGCGGCCGACGAACACTCGCTTGTCTCAAGCGCGCACTGTATCGCGAAGGTGTGATTTCGAGCGCATGCGTCGCGCCCGGTACGCCCGCACTCACAGGTGTCGATGCAGAGCGCTTCGATCAGGCCTTCGCCGAAGTGAAGGCGATTGCGGCCAGAGAAATCGGCGAGCCCTGGCTGACGCGCTTCGACGGGAGCCGATCATGAGGAATCATCATGAGTAGAGAAGCCGAGGACGCACTCGATCTCGTCGGGATCGGCAGCATGGTCGTCGACCGGATGCATCGTACGCGGCGTCTGCTCTCCGCGAATGAGAAGGGGCTACTCGACTCCGTCGATGAGTCCGGCGACGGCGGCCCGGTCCAATCCTGCATCGGCGGATTGATGCTGAACCAACTGGGATGGGCGGGACTTTTCGGCCTGAGGGTCGGGATCTTCGGGCGCCAGGCGGATGACGAGGCAGGTCGAATTCTGCGTACGGCGATGGCGCAGCATCAGATTGCGACGCATCTCGATCTCACCGGCGGAGCGAGTTCGATCGCTGAGATTTTCGTCGATGAGTCCGGCGAGCGTGCGATCTACATGGCCGCCGGTGCAACCGCAGAGACGCGTCCCGACCATCTTCCGGATCATCTCGATTTCATCGTGCGGGCCGGTCGTCTTTCGAGCGAAGTTTCGCAGCTGCCCCTCGATACGACTCTCGCGGTCTTGAGACTCGCACATGAAAAAGGCCTTTCGACCGTCGTCGATCTCGACGTGCTTCCGAGCGATGCCATCGTCGGTCTGGGCGATCGCGCAACACTCGACGCCGTATTAGGCGAGGCCGATCTGCTCAAACCCACCGCGGCAGCCGCGCGGGAGCTCTTTCCGGAGGTCGACGATCTGGCGGAATTGACGGGTCGATTGCGCGACGCTTATGGTGTCGGCAGCGTCGTGATGACCGACGGTGAGAACGGATCGATTCTCGCCAACGAAAACGGCACCCATACCATTCCCGCCTACCCGGTGCGAAGCGTTGTGGATTCGACGGGCGCCGGGGATGCCTTTCTGGGCGGCTACCTGGCGGGTGAAGCACTTGGGCTCGAAGCGGTCGATGCGGTCAGGTTGGGAAACGCCTGCGGTGCGGCCTGCGTGGAGAGAGTCGGAGCGTTTCCCGATGAACCAGAGAGTCTGCGCGCCCGGGCCATTGAGCTCTACGACGGCCGCACGCCGAGCGACGAACGCTGGCAGCGTACGCTCATCTCGACTTCGAGCGTGCCTGGTGCGTCCGGGCGAAGAGTGCTCGAAGTAGCGGCTCGCGAGCTGGCTTCATTGGCAGAGCGACACGACGGTGTGTCGCTGCAGCGCGCTGCAGAGTTGATCGAAGCGGCGCAAGCCCGCGGCGGTCGTGTTCACGTCACCGGCGTCGGCAAGCCAGAGCACGTGGCTCATTACGGCGCGTCGCTGCTTTCCTCGACCGGTACGCCCGCAACCTTTCTCCATGCGACCGAGGTCTTGCATGGCAGTCTGGGTCAGATCGTTCGAGGTGATGTCGTGATTGCAATCAGCAATAGCGGGACGACGTCGGAATGCCTGCTCGCGATCGAGGCGATTCGCGCTTATGGCGGTCGGCTGATCGCAGTCACGGGTGGACTCGGTTCACCGCTCGCAACCGCCGCCGACGTCACTCTCGACGCCGGCGTAAAGGAAGAAGGTGGGCCGCTCGGTCTGGCACCGCGAGCGAGCGTCGCAGCGGAGATTCTGGTTCTGGCCGCGCTGGGCGCTGTTCTTCAGGAGCGCCTCGGCCTGGACGCCCAGGCCTATGCCTCCAGACACCCAGCGGGAGCTCTCGGAAAGCAGGCGCGAGGAGAGTAGGCGCCCACGAAGCGCCTCAGGCTAGCCCCGTATCCGCCGATAAAGTGAAGCATCGAAGCCAAATCCCCACGCTTGGTCTGGGATGCGGACTCGGATTCGTCTGCCCAGAAGATCCGGGAGACATGCTCCATGTCGATGTCCGCATCCCTGTTGAATACAGAGAGCCAGGGTGATGACTCGGTCGAGGAAGATCTCGATCACATCCTGAGATCCTTCGATTCATGTTATGTCTGGCGTTACGGTCCGCGCAAAGACGGTCTCCGATCGCTCTACGCAAAGGCCAAGCGCGAACAGTGGGAGGGCCGTATCGGGATCCTGCATTTTCAGGACGCCGCCCTCGGTCTTCTTTGAGCCTGATCGAGTTTTGCGCTCGCGCCGTCGAAATTTTGTTACCCGAGGGAATGGAAGGGCAAGCGAACGATGACCTTCAGATCCAAACCCCTCGCCATTGACGCTAGGGAGGGCGGATTCTAAGGTCCGGCGTTCGAAATCACGCTCACCGGAAAATCCAGTCTCGGGAGCGAAAATTTCTCTGGGGCCGTAGCTCAGCTGGGAGAGCGTCGCGTTCGCAACGCGAAGGTCGGCGGTTCGAACCCGCTCGGCTCCACCATCTCGACGGCGTGTGCGTTTGGCACACGCCGTTTTCTGTTTATTACGCTCGCTGGGCTCGCTTGGGCTGAGGGCTCGGGTGCTTGCTCGGCTGGGTGTGTTTGGGTGTGTTTGTTAGGTAGGCCAGCTGAGTTGAATCGAGGTGGCGAGGGCGCCGAGGAGGAGTGCGCCGTCGACGGCGAGGTGACCGTAGCGTTCGGTGCGGCGGAATTGGCTGAGTGCGAGACCTTCGAAGACGGGGATCCACACGAGCGCACGGAACTCGCTGGGCCCGAACGCGGCAATGAGAATGGCGACGACGACGAAGGCGCGCGCAATCCAGAGAATGATGCGATGGCCACCGGGAAAGCTCATGGCTTCGTCGTCACGAAGGTTCGAGGCGATCAGGTTGGCCGCGAGACTGGTGACGAACAGGGCCGAGACCCAGGCCCCAGCGGAAAGCTCTGCACGGCTGCCTAGCCATGGGAGCCCGACGCAGGCGGCCGACCACGAGACCGAGACGTAGGTTGCCTTCCAGGCAGGGAACCGTTTCATGCGACGATGGAAGAGCCCCACGCATCCGATTGCGAAACAGAGGACGACGAGCGCCGGCGGTCCCGTCCGCAGAACGCCCGCGAAGCCGATGGCCGCGCTGCCGACGAGCAGGTAGAGGAGTCGGCGATGTCCTCGAACGAAGTCTGTTCGTCGGGGTGATGTAATTCGATCGCGGTCGAGGTCTAAGAGACGATCCAGGTTGTAGATGATGAAGGTGCCGCTGGCAGCGAGAAAGGCTGTGCGAAGCGTTTCGGGACCATCGAAGGCGAGACTGGCTGCCACAGTCAGCGCGGCTCCGACGGATGCAGCCAAGCCGCTCGAAAACGCGAACGCCTCCGCCATGCGAATCACGAGCCCGGGCGGCGCGGCGAGCGCCCCGATACCGGGCATCGCCAAGTGGCCGGCTCTAGGAGTGTGTTGATCGGACTGGGGCATGGGTCAGCTTGGTTCGCGGGATTATGCCAGAGCGTCCCATCGCCAGCGACAATCAAGGGCTTGCGAGGCGGTGACACGGAGGCCACGCTAGATTCGCGAGTCCAGCGGATGGGAGTCTCGAGTGTGGGTCAGCAAGGTCAGTGAAATCATCGGATCGAGCCCGACCAGTTTCGAGGGGGCCGCTCAGTCGGTGCTCATGCGTGCGAATCAGACGCTGCGCGGGATCACTGGAATCCAGATCACCGAGAAGAGACTCAAGATCGTGGACGGCGCCGTGACCGAGTACCGCGTCCGCCTTCGCTTGACCTTCGACATAGCGCCCAGAACGGAGTCGCATTGGTGACCGCACACATTGTCAGCCGCAAAGGTCGAGATCACGGCCGACCAAAGAGCGAGGGTTGATTTCGAAATGGCCATTGCATCGATCTCCACTATCACCTCGGCGTCGGAGAACAGCTGGCAGGAAGCGGCCGAGCTCGGCTTTGCCCGAGCCAACGAAACGCTTCGCGGAATTACCGGCATCAAGGTCATGGATGAAAAGGCGCGCGTCGAAGACGGTGTCATCGTCGAGTATCTGGTCACTCTCGAAGTGATCTTTCTACTCGATGAGTCGGAAGGGGACTAACGTTTGGGTGTCCCGGCGATCGTAACGGCCGGTGATAGTCGTGCGGCAAAAGCTGTACACGGCAAGAGCAAGATCTATCTCGAGATCGATGGCCTTGCCCTCGTCGCGCACGTCGTCCGAACGCTTCAGGACTGCCCGGAGGTCGACGCTGTCTGGGTCGTTGGGGACACGGAAAAGCTCGAGGCCGCTCTCAGTTCCGAACGGCTCAAGAATTCGCTCTGCAAGCCGCTGCATATCGTTGCGCAGCAGCGAGATCTGATCTCCAATGCCTGGGAGACCTTTCGTCGCGTACTCTCGGGCGACGTGACAGAGGGTCGAGATCCCGCGCCCGATGAACTCGACACGGAAGTCTTCCTTCTATCCGGTGATATTCCGCTCGCGACGGCGCAGGAGTTCTCCTCTTTCATCCGACAATCCCAGGCCATTGGCGCCGACTATGCGCTGGGACTCTGTCCGGCAGATTCGCTCGAAGTCTATCGTCCACCTGCTGAAGGCGAAGCGGGTATTACCGTTGCCTATTTCAACGTACGCGACGGGCGCTACCGACAAAACAATCTTCACTACGCTCGACCGGCCCGCATCGGTCGTCTCGATCGAATCGAAGAGATGTACGAGCTTCGACATCAGAGGCGTTTCTGGAATATGTTCACACTGGCCCTGCGGATTCTTGCTTCGAGCGGAGGCGGCTTCAAGATTGCGGTCCTCTTCAGCATGATGCATTTCGCCGGAATCGCAGATCGAAACGGTAGGACCCGACTTGCGCGAATATTGGCGAGAGTCGTTTCGCTCGAAGTCAATCGCTCGTCGATTTCCAGGATTCTCGACACCCGATTCGCCTTCGTCGTAACGGAGAGTGGTGGCTGCGGGCTCGATGTCGATACAGAGGAGGAGTACGACGTGATCTGTGAGCATTTCGAGGAGTGGTCCAAAGATCAGCGCGAACGATCGATCGCTCTTCATGGCCCGGCGGCGGAGCGACTCGAGGAGCCGTCGTCGTGAACGTCGCTGACATGGTCTCGACGACGCGGCGAAGTGCTGGTCTCTTCGACATGACCCATCGGGGGCTGCTCGAAGTTCGCGGCGGGGATCGCGTACGCTGGCTCGATGGAATGATCTCGCGAGACGTAGAAGCACTCGAGAAGGCGGAGTCTGGAGCTGGATGTTATGCCGTTCTCCTCACGAATCGTGGAGCCATCGTTGCGGATCTTCATGTCGCGCGCCTGGGCGATGTCTTTCTCCTCGAGACGCTCCGAAGCGAGGTCGCGAATGTTCGACGGACACTCGAGCGCTTCATCATTGCCGATGACGTTGAACTCCTCGATCGTAGCGATGACTTTGTAGCGATCGGCCTGGAGGGCCCCGGCGCGAGGGAACTCATGGGGAAATTGGCGGGACCTGAAGTGACAGAGCTCGATGAAGAGGCCTGGGTCGAGACCGAGATCGCAGGGATCGAAGTGCTAGTGGCCGCTTTCGGATACACGGGCGAAGTGGGCTTTCAGATTCGCATGAAACCAGAAGGCCGGAGGGTCGTCGAAGAAGCGCTGGTCGCGGCGGCAAATCCGGGCGAGGCGGTCGCCGGAATCGGGGACAGTATCGTGCGCGCCGACTTCGAGGCTCTCGAGATCTTGCGCGTAGAGGCCGGTATTCCCATGCTCGGCCGCGAACTCGATGAGCAAGTGCTTCCGCCTGAGGCACAGCTAGACCGGGCGATTTCCACGGACAAAGGATGTTATGTAGGTCAGGAGATCGTGGCTCGGCTACGTGCGCGCGGTCAGGTCAACCATCTGCTGGTCGGATTCCGACTCGACTCGAGTGAGCTTCCCGCGATCGATAGTCGTTTGTCTTCGGGCGGGCGGGCGACGGGCGAGTTCACGAGCATTGCCCTGTCTCCCACGGAAGGTCCGATTGCTCTTGGATACGTTCGCCGCGAGCACAGCGAAATCGGCACGCGGGTCGAGTTCGAGGGTGGGCACGCCACAGTGGTCTCGCTGCCCTTCGTTTCCGGTGGCGCGCGCCAGGGCCTCGACGACGTCGGCGAGGACCGAGCGCGCGATCCGTCATGAGTCGGGGCTGGCTCATCGTATTCGGGAAGGCGCCGCGCCCCGGCCTGGTCAAGACCCGAATGTCACCTCCGCTCACTCTCGGTCAGGCGTCCGATCTCTACAAAGCAATGCTCGAGGATGTTCTCGATGCCAGTCTTCGATTCGCCAAAGAGCTCGATCTTCTGCCGGTGCTCGCCTTCTATCCTCCCGATGCCGCCGCGGAGTTCAGCGAGCTGGCGCCACCCGGATATCGGTTGCAGATACAACACGGCGCCGATTTGGCCGAGAGAATGGCGAACGCGTTCGCAGAAGCGGCCGCGGCGGGTGCCGAACGCATCCTGCTTCGCGGTAGTGATAGCCCCGCGCTCGGCCAGGACGTGCACGAGGAGGCCTTGCGGGGGTTGGATTCCGGAGACGACCTGGTCTTGACGCCCGACCAGAACGGAGGATACGCATTGATCGCTATGCGAACTTCCTGCCCGCCGGTTTTCAAACTGCCCATGTCGACCGACGGGGTGATGGAACAAACCCTCGCCGCCGCTCGCGACATCGATCGACGGACGTCTCTGACGAGCTCCAACTTCGATGTCGATACGGTGGGGGATTTTCGCTGCTTTGATGAGCTCAGTTCAGCAGAAGAATTAGACCTCTGCCCACGTACGGTCGAGTCAATTTCGTCGGCGCAAATGCGTGGTGTGCTATAGATCACAACCTGCGCAGCGAGCAGAACCCCCCCAAACATCATTGCTGAGCTGACATACGCGACGCGTAGTATGTAGTATAAAGCGCAAGGCGTGTGTCGGCCTGAACCAACGACCCCCCGTCGGAGTATTCGGCGATCTTGCACGTACGGTCAGACAATCGATGGAATGGTTTGCATTCGCTCCACCGCGCTCGCGGTTCGGCTCGTGGCTTGCGCGAATGCGCGCCAGTCGTTCACGCGATGATCAATTCCGAGGCGACCCCGCTCGCTGCGAGCTTGAATTTACGGCCTCGTGGGCTCTTGGGGCGGAACGGCGTGCGGGCATTTCGGCACGACACTTGGCCTTCCCCTCCACATCAATCGCGTACGTCCCAGTCATTGTCTTCGAATTCGCACTCCTTGCCAAACCATGGAGAGCGCGGCGAAGAGAGCCGGAGCGAGCCGCTCCGTTCAGTTCCCTCGGCGCCTGGCCGGA
>Ga0310120_10004081_pt1 | contig 10317 bp, 7 predicted proteins | sample CB27_AW_983_MG_FD_203506 | JGI IMG/M metagenome (GOLD analysis project Ga0310120, IMG submission 203506) | Marine microbial communities from Western Arctic Ocean, Canada - CB27_AW_983 | ecosystem: Environmental > Aquatic > Marine > Oceanic | place: Canada: Western Arctic Ocean | collected... | reverse complement strand
TGGATAGCAACCAGGGGTACAGTTCGTCGATCGAACTCAAGCCCGGCCGTATCTTCACGGCGTGCTATGCCCGCAACAAGGACGGAGTGACCGGGATCACCGGGACGTTCTGGAAGCCGCCACCGGCGTGATGCCGGAGGCGAGATCCCGATTTCGCGAGTGAGATGTCGGGGGCGGTCCAGCCAAACGGCGCTGGCCAATCCCGGTAGAGGGACGAAGCTTCCGGAGACGTTGTGGTGAGACACGGCGCGATGGCATATTGCTGGCATCGGACCTGTCGTCGGTTGTCACGGTTCGAACTCCATACGAGATCTGGCGGTTACCGCCCCTGAGCGGCCTCGACGATGGCCAGGATTGCTGTTCGCGTGTCCGGCGGAAGCGAGCGCCAAGCCTCGATCACCTGGGCCAGATCGGGGTCGTCAGAAACGGGCATTTCCGGGAGTAGGCGGCAACCATCAGTGCAACCAGGAATCGGGCCGTTCCCTAACTCGCTGTTGCCATTGACGTTCTGAGATTCGAGCGCCCGATTTAGGATCTGGTTCCCGATTGGGATTGGGGGTTCGAGTCCCCCCTCTCGCACTTTCTTCCTGTTGCAGCTCAGGCGATCACAATCCCGCTCACCGAATCGTTGCAGCACCACCGCAACGACGTGTCAGATGGCATTGGATTGCTTGCGGCTCGAAGAGATTGAAACACCAATCACGACCGGAAGGCAGAAGGCAAGATACTGGACTGTACGCTCCTGGAATCCCAGGAAGCGATCCTCGGTATACATCCGCTTCCGGTGGGTGGGACTCATGGATGTTACCGGGAGAATCCAGGTTGCAGCGAAGAGCCCAATGATCACGGATGCCACGAGTCGGCCAGGGAGCAGTCTGGAACGCACTACCAGAAGCGAGCTGACAATCAAGACGATCAAGATACCCGTGGCGAGAAGTTGGCCGCCGACTTCCTGGTAGGTCATCCAGGCATTGAGACGCGAGCTGTGATCATAGGCCAGGAACGCCAGGAACCAGACGGCACTGACGAGTAGGACCAGGTAGGCAGTGGTTCGTGCCCGGTGTGTCATCGTGCGGAGTGTTCCAGCCATCTAGTTATCGGGTTCACCGGGCCGCCGCGAAGACCGGTCCGAGTCCCCTGCGCCGTTGCAGAGCCTTGTCATGCTGTCGGCGCCCGCGTCACCCTCCCCGGCTCTGCGGCCGCGACGGGTTGCTCCCTCGCAGCTTTCCTGAACAGCAGCGCCGATCCGACCCACATCACGGTGAAGAACCCAGTCAAGATCAAGACATCCCACGGCCAGATCGGGGCCGTGGAGCCCAGCCCGGCGATCACAGCGATCATGGCGACCAGCACCTGAGCGACCGCCGTCGCCAACAACGCACCCGCCATCCCTGTCGGCTGGAAGCGGGCAATGAGAGCACCGATGACTCCGACGGCAAGCACCCCGGCATACATCAAGTTGGCGTCGTTGTCCTCAGACCCGATTACGCCAACGCTACCGTTCACCCAGACCAGGATGAAGGCTGCCGCGAGCGCAACGCCGACGGCGGATCGGTACACGATATTGCCTGTCTTCCTCGCTGCTAGCTCAAAGGTGACGCCAAGGCCCAGGAGCAGGGCACCAAAAACAGCGAAATCGGCCACACCCCAAACGACTTCATCGGTGAACTGCATCGCGACCAAGGGCAGCAGCAGTATGAGTGCTGCGGCGGCCCAGGCCGCTAGCCTCCAACGGCTCACACGCCGTCCGCCGCCGTCCTTCGCGATGCCTGCCATTGCCTTGCCTCAGTTGTTGGCGAAGGGTGAATGGGATGGTGCGGTCCAGTATGGCACCGCCACGCAGCCGACGGAACAGGTTTCGAGGTTCGAGTCCCCTCCCTCACACTGAAGCGCCAAGAACGGTACCTCGACAAATTCTCTGGCCGACCGGCAACCCGTCTGCCGATGCGCATAAGAGCCTCGGACCCTCGACGCATCGATGGGGTCCGATGTTGCAAATCCTTCGAAAACGTGGGATCCTAGCGGTCGAGGCCGTTCGGATGTCCGGACAAGACAACCCGAGGAATCAACCATGCTGAGGTTCTGGGATCGCTCGATCCGACACTGCGACGGGGTCTCTCGCCGCCAGTTCCTTTCAGCCGGAGCCGCCGGATTCGGTGGCCTGACGCTGGCCAGCCTGCTGCGCGCCGAGAGCGCTGCCGGGATCGGGTCCTCGCACAAGGCGATCATCAATATCCATCTCGACGGCGGACCGCCGCAGATGGATACGATCGACATGAAACCCCACGCGCCCTCCGAAATTCGTGGCGAGTTCCTGCCGATCCAGACCAAGCTGAACGGGTTCCAGATCTGTGAGCTGTTCCCGAAGATGGCCGCGATGGCCGACCGGTTCTCCTACATCCGATCTCTGGTCGGATCGGCAGGCCGGCACGACGCGTTCCAGTGCCAAAGCGGATTCGGGACCAACGACCTGAAGTCGCTGGGCGGTCGCCCGGCGATGGGTTGCGTGATCAGCCGGCTGCTCGGAACGACCGAGGACGTCGCGCCGGCGTTTGTCGACCTGATGCAGGGCCGGCCCCTGGTCCGCAACAGCGGCCGACCCGGATTCCTGGGACCGTCATACGGTCCCTTCCGCCCCGATCTCTCGAAACTCTTCGCCCGCGAACTCGAAACCGCCATGAAGGGCGAACTGGCCCGGCTGGGCAGCAACCACACCACCAGCCTGGTACTCAACCCCGACATCCCCCTGGGCCGTATCCGCTCGCGACGAACTCTGCTCGCCGGACTCGACCGGATCAAGCGTGAGGCCGATGCCAGTGGCACGATGGACGCCATGGACCGCTTCACCCAGCAGGCCGTCGGTATCCTCACCTCCGGTCGCTTCGCCGAAGCCCTCGACTTCAACAACGAACCGCCCGAAGTCCTCGCCCGCTACAAGACTGCACCCGACTCGATCGAACGCTTCGTGACCAGCGAGAGTCCCGAGGGGTCGATGAAACTGCTGCTGGCCCGCCGACTGATCGAAGCGGGTGTCCGAGTGGTCAGCCTGACCATCAGTGACTTCGATACGCACTCGAAGAACTTCCCACGGATGAGACAGATGGCGCCGATCATCGACCAGGGCCTGACCGCACTCGTCGAAGACCTCGAGCTCCGAGGTATGCTCGATGATGTCACGATCGTGGCTTGGGGCGAGTTCGGACGGACGCCTCGAATCAACAAGAACGGCGGACGCGACCACTGGCCGCGAGTCAGCCCGGCGCTGATCGTCGGAGGCGGATGCGAGAGTGGGCAGGTGATCGGCAACACCGACCGACAGGCCGGTGCACCCACCGAACGACCCGTCCATTACAAGGACGTCATTGCCACGCTCTACCACAACCTCGGTATCGACCCCTCCCAGACCACCATCGACGACACCCACGGTCGACCGCAGTTCCTGCTGGATGCCGGCGAGCCGATCCGAGAACTGGTCTAGCCCGGGACTGGCTCCGCAGCCCCGCCCGTGGCGGAGCGGAGGTGCCTGTCCCGGTCTGGAAAAGCGGCTCTCAGGTGCCGGGACAGGCACCGGCGCCCCGCCACGGGCGGTGCTCTGGAGCCAGTCCCCTTCCCTGCAACCAGCGCTACCGGAACAATAGGGTTCAGGCCCCCCGCTACGGGTCCGCCGCAGGCGGACCAGACCCCAGCCGAGGTGGACCTGCAACACCACCGCAGTGCACGACTCAAGCTCAACATCGCCATCCACCGACCAATCAAGTAGAATCGATACGTTCTGACCAACAGGCGACAATCCGCCTGTTTCGCCGGGAGACCCGAGTCATGCTGAGCATCGTGGAACGCCACGTTGGATCACGGCGCGAGATGACGCGCCGTGAGTTGCTCTCCGTCGGCAGTCTCGGACTCGGCGGTCTCACCCTGCCCACTCTGCTCGCCAACCAGGCCCAGGCCGGCATCGGCCGCAGTGTCCTCAGCGGCAAGAGCGTGATCTTCCTGTTCCAGCAGGGAGGCCCCAGTCAGTTCGAGACGTTCGACCCCAAGCCCGACGCACCCGGCGGGATCCGCACGGTCAACGGCACGATCCAGACCAGCCTGCCGGGCGTCTTCTTTGGCGGCACGATGAGCCGATTGGCTCGACACGCCGACAAGCTGACCGTCGTCCGCAGCTACCAGACCAATAACGGCGGCCACAACATCAAGCCGTTTGTCGGCCCCGATTCCCTGAACGCCAACATCGGTGTCCACTACGCCCGCGTCGCCGGAACCACTCGATCCGATACCGGCCTGCCGACCAACATGGTGCTGTTCCCCCAATCGGTCAGCGACAAGGTGACCCGCGGCCGTGCCCGCGGCAACCTGAGCGCAACCGGCGACTACGGCGACACCTTTGCCCCGTTCGTGCCCGGAGCCGGCGGCAAGTTGCAGGAGAACATGACGGTTCGGCTCGACCGCGACCGCCTGTTCACCGACCGCCGCGAACTGCTCCAGCAACTCGATCGGATCAACAACCGCCTCGACGCCAGCGGCCGGTTCGACACCATCGACTCGCTGACCTCGCAAGCCTTCCAACTGCTGCTCGGTGGTGGAGTCCGCGACGCCCTGGACCTCTCGCAGGTCGACCGCAAGACACTGGCCCATTACGACACCGCTCACCTGGCCCGGTCTCACAACTGGGACAGGGTCAACCGCGGCAAGCGAGGCTACTACACCGGTCACGCCAAGACCCTGGGCCGACTGCTGCTGACCGCTCGACGGTTGTGCGAGGCGGGTTGTGGGTTCGTCACGCTGCACGCCAGCTACGACGGCGTCTGGGACATGCACGCCGACTCGAACAACCTCGACATGGTCGATGGCATGGAAGCGGTCGGGACCACGTTTGACCACGCTGTGGCGGCGTTCATCGAGGACATCGAAGACCGCGGATTGCAGGACGAGATCCTGCTGATCTGCAGTGGTGAGATGGGACGGACGCCGAGGCTCAACAAGCGAGGCGGCCGTGATCACTGGGGACGACTCGCACCGTTGCTGATTTACGGCGGAGGATTCGAGGGTGGCCGAGTGATCGGGCAGTCGACCCGCGACGGCGGACAACCGACCGCCGATCCGCTGGGACCCCGCCACCTGATCTCCTCGATCCTGCACACCGTCTTCGACGTCGGTGAACTCCGACTGAGGCCGAGTGTCCCCGCCCCGATCAATCGCCTGGCCGAACACGCCACGATCCCGGGCATGGAGTAAGCGCCGGGACTGGCTCCGCAGCCCCGCCAGAGGCGGGGCGAAGGTGCCTGTCCCTAGCGGGCTGCGGAAGCCGGGACAGGCACCTGCGCCCCGCCAAAGGCGTGGCTGCGGAGCCAGTCCCTAGCGGGCTTCGGAGATGATCACCGCGGCCGGTTCGCTGCCGGGGTTCCGCAGTTGCTTGGCCTGGCCCGAGCGGACGCACACCGTGTCGCAGAAGTTGGCCATCTCGAACTGCTGCTCGTCGATCTCACACACCACCCCGCCTCCCGCCAGGAACAACGACTGGTCATGGTCCTCGGCCGGCAGATCCAATGCGGCTCCCGGCGCCAGCCGGAGGACCCGAGCCACCACGTCCCGGCCCGTATCGACCGGATCGGTCAGGCTGACCACGTCGGCAGTCTCTCCGAGCGAAATGGCCTGAGCTTCTGCGTGAACCACCAGGCTCTCGGGCACACTCGCATCAGTCGACGAGCAATCCACCACCTCCCAACCCTCGTCAAAGAACTCCCGCTCAGGAGTCCCGGTCGGGAACACCGTGTGCATGATCGCCGGCTGATCGGTGTCGTTTTTCAAACCGTGAGGCGCATCTGCGGGAACGTGGATCGCGTCAAACGCGTTCATCCGATAGCGGCGACCGGCAACGTAGACATCGGCCTGGCCCGCTACGCAGATGATCAATTCTCCGGTCGGGTGGGTGTGATAGGGGAGTCCGCCGCCGGGTGAGACCGTGGCCGAGCCGCTGTTGAGCCCAGGCGAGCCGAGTTCGGTCGAGAGATAGCCCCGGACCACGAACCCCTCGGCCAACTCCCGGCCCTCGATCCCGCCGGGGGTCATGAAGGCCGCATCTTTGCCAGTATCCCTGTCAGCCATTCCGCCCGGTCCTCTATTACACGCCCGCTCGCGATCCATTCACTCCCGACGCCGCAGAAGCGTCCGAAGAGTATAGGCCACGCGGGGCACTACGTCATGATCTCGGTAATCGGCCGCCCGTAGTCCACGTCCAGCCGCTTGCGGCCGGGGATGTCCAGGCGACGGGAATCAAGTCCCAGCAGGTGCAGCACCGTCGCGTGCAGGTCGGTCACGTAGTGAGGATGCTCGATGGCATGGAAGCCCAGCTCATCGGTCCGACCGTGGATCACTCCCCGCTTCACACCCGCTCCGGCCAACCAGACGGTGAACCCGTGAGGGTGATGGTCGCGGCCGGTGAACTTCTGCTTCTTGTCTCGCACCTCCAACCCCGGTGTCCGACCGAATTCGGTGCAGCAGACCACCAGCGTGTCGTCCCACAGCCCCCGCTGCTTCAGGTCCTTCAGCAGACCGGCGATCGGGCGGTCGACCCGGGCACACGAGCGGGCGTGCAGTTCCTGGAGCTTGTTATGAGAGTCCCATTCGCCGTAATCACTCAGGTAGACCAGCGAATACCTCACCCCACGTTCGGCCAGGCGACGCGCCGCCAGCAAACGCCGGCCATAAACCGCCGTCGTCTTGTTGTCGATGCCGTACAGCTTCTGAATCGCCGGGGTCTCCTCGGCCAGGTTGACCGCCTCGGGCACCGACCTCTGCATCCGGTAGGCCAGCTCGTACGACTTGATCCGAGCCCGCACGTCGGCGTCCTCGGGATACTCGACCGCCGTCAACCGGTTCAGGCGATTGATGAAATCGAACTGGTTCCGCTGCTCGGCCGCCAGCACGCCCGGCCGCCTGCGACCAAACGGCAACGGGTCACCCGGATCCAGCGACAACTCGACTCCCGAATGAGCCGGACCCAGGTAGTTGGCGTCGAAGTTCCAACGCACCCGCGTGTCCTTGTACTTGCCCAGGAACACGAACGACGGCAGGTTCTCGTTGCCGGTGCCCAGGCCGTAGTGGATCCATGATCCCAGGACCGGCTCGGGAGGATCCAGCTTGTGACGGCCGTGGTGCATCTGGAACTCGGCGTTGTGGTCGTTGTCGGTCGTGTACATCGACCGCACGAACGCCATGTCATCCACGCACGTGGCCAACTCGGGCCACCAGTCGGTCATGCCGATTCCCAGCTGCCCGTGGCGCTTGAACCCGACCTGCATCGGAAAGATCTGAGCGTGCGGCCGAGGGCCACCGATCACGTCCCGCGATCGCAACTCGAACAGGGGGTTCTTCAGAGGGTTGGGCAGAGGAGTCTGCTCGTAGGTCTTGCCGGCGTACTTGTTGAGAGCCGGTTTGGGATCCCATGTCTCCATATGGCTGTAGCCGCCGGAGAGGAAGATCCAGATGACGTTCTTGGCCCGGGGCAGATGATGAGGTCGACCGTCGGGGACGACGTGCTGGCTGTCGTGAGGATCCCCGCCGGCGGCGACACCATCGCGATGCAGCATCGCGCCCAGTGCCAAGCCGGTGAAGCCCAGGCCCACGTCCGCGAGGAATTCGCGACGAGGTCCACAGCACACAGCACTCTCAGCAGCGGCGGTCAGGAATTCGCTCATGGGTTCATTCTATGCGACGGTTCAGCGGATCGTCAGGAAATCGGTATGACTGAACAGCGCCTGCACCAGGCTCTCACGCGACCGCTGTCCAGGGTCGGTCGAGGGTGCCACCGGCACCTGCTTGGGATCGACGGCCAACTCGGCCGGCTTCGCTCGGGCAAAGACATCGGCCTGCTGGGCAAGGAACTCGAGGCTCGCAGACCGCTCGGCCGACGTCGGCGCTCGCGCCAACACCTGGCGGAATGCCGCGACCACGAATGCCGTGTCGTCGATCGCAGTCGCCGCCAGCCGCCCGGCCAGCAGGCGTCCCTGCCTGAGTGCCAGTTCGCTGTTGACCATCGCCAGGGCCTGCTGCGGCCGCACGCTGTGGGTCCGGCGATAGCAATCGCAGGGATCGGCCGCGTCGAAGAGGTCCAGGAACGTCATGCGGCCCTCGCCGTGATGATCGAAGTAGACGCTCCGCCGCGGACTGGTCAGGCCCATCGACTGAGCAATCTCGCGGCCACCGATCCGGGCGTCCAGGCTGCCGGCGACCCACAGCACGCTGTCGCGGACCACCTCGGCCTCCATCCGCGACGGCGAAAAACGCCACAACGCCACGTTGTCCGGATCAATCGCGAAGTTCGGGTGGTCGGTCGCCCCGGTCCCAGACGCCGTGCGGTAGGTGCGACTGGTCACGATCAGCCGATGGATCGGCTTCATCCGCCAGTCCCGGTCCATCAACTCGACGGCCAGCCAGTCGAGCAGCGCGGGATGAGTCGGCCGGTCGCCGTTGATACCGAGGTTTTCGGTCGAGGCCACGATCGCCCGGCCGAAATGACGACCCCAGATGTGATTGACCGCAACGCGGGCGGTCAGAGGATTCTCACGCCTGGCGATCCAGCGGGCCAACACCGTGCGGCGGCCGGTGCTCGTCCTGGCGTACTGGTGCGAGAACAGGGTGTAGTTGGTCGCACCGCTGCCGACGGCCTTCTGCAACGCCGCCACGGCCTTCGCCACCGCGGCACTCGTGGAGGTCACGGCCTTTTGAGCCGTCGCCAACGCCGTGGCCAGCTTCTTGTCCGACGGCTTGGCAGCCTGGGCATGGCCGGCGGCAACCACGCCCCTGCGGGCCCGAGCCGCCTCGACCCGCGCCGCTGCAACAGCTGCCTCGCGTTCGGTCCGCACCGCCTGCCGTGCTGCGGAGTCGGCGTCACCGGCCAGGCCCAGGTACCGCACGTCATCGGCATGGATCCTCGCCTCGACCGCCGCCACCTTCAGCACCGCCGCCTGGACGTTTGCCTCGTCGACCACCAGCGTCAGGCGGATCTGTTCGAGCTTTCGGCGAGCCGGCTCCGACGCGTTCTTCTCGATCAACTCGGCCTGGGCCTCGGCGACCAGCCCCCGGGCCGACGACAGAATGCTCTGCTTACCCGCCAGGTCCTTCCCCGCCGCCCGACGTGCCTCGTCTCGCACAAAGTCCTTCAGGCCGGGGTACCAGGCCCGAGCGGGCAGCTGGATCGGTTCGACCTTCCAGTCCGCAGCACCCAGGAACCCGGGGCCGCCCGGAGCCACCGGCGGTCGATCAGGGATGATGTTTCGTGACTCGCCCTTGCTGTAGACGAATGTCTTGGCGTCGAGCTTCTCGTCGCAAATCCTCACCATGCCAACCGTCAGCGGCTTGTAGGGCTTGCCGTAGCTGTACTTGGGATAGACGCCCGGGTCGGGATCGCCGGGCACCCGGTCGTGCCGTACCTCGATCGGTTCGAACGCCGCTCGCATGCGGAAGTAATCCACCTGCGTCAGCGGGTCGTACTTGTGATCGTGGCAATGGCAGCAGTTGAACGTCAGACCCAAGAACGCCTTGCCGGTGTGCTCGATGTTGTCCTTCAGCCAGGTGTTGTAGTTCCAGCGATAGAAGTTGCGGATGATGAACCCGGTGGCCACCAGGTTCTCGTCGTCGTCACCCGCCACCTCGTCGGCCGCCAGCATCTCGACGATCATCCGGTCGTAGCCCCGGTCGCCGTTGATCGAATTGATGATCCAGTCGCGCCAGCGCCAGATCTGGCCGTAGCTGTTGAGTGAATCGGGCACCTTACGTCGGCCGTACCAGTCGCTGTACCTCCAGACGTCCATCCAGTGCCGACCCCAGCGTTCGCCGTAGCGCGGGCTGTCGAGCAACCGATCCACGACCCGCTCGTAGGCTCCCGGCCGCAAGTCCGCGGCGAATGCATCCTGCTGGGACGTCGTCGGCGGAACTCCGACCAGGTCCAGGTAGACCCGCCGCAGCAACACCGGCCCCGTCGCTTCGGGCAATCGAGTCAACCGGCGCTGCTTCAACAGTGCGGCGACGTAGTCATCAATCGGGTTCCTGCTCGCGGGAGAACCGGCGACCGGCTGTCGCCTGGGAGCCTGGAAGGCCCAGTGGGCGCGAGGGTCGGCCTGGGGGGCCTCGGTCTTCGGAGACGCCGCTCCCTGGCGAATCCACTCGATGAGCACCCGCAATTCCGCCGGCTTCAATGGATCGCCCTGGCCGTCGGGCGGCATCCGAACCGACTTGTCCGTGGCCTGCAACCGCTCCAGCATCAGGCTCTTGTCCGGCTGACCCGGCACCACCGCCGGGCCACTCTCGCCTCCCTTC
>Ga0310120_10004078_pt1 | contig 10324 bp, 10 predicted proteins | sample CB27_AW_983_MG_FD_203506 | JGI IMG/M metagenome (GOLD analysis project Ga0310120, IMG submission 203506) | Marine microbial communities from Western Arctic Ocean, Canada - CB27_AW_983 | ecosystem: Environmental > Aquatic > Marine > Oceanic | place: Canada: Western Arctic Ocean | collected... | reverse complement strand
TTCCTGCAATCTTCCGATCGGGTTACCCGTCTCGTCCGCGATCGTGAAGGGAATCAAGAACTCGTCAGTGACGCCGTTCTCATAGGACTGGGCGATACCGTCCAAAGGGTTCCGGTAGAGTCGGTCAGAACGTCCCTCGACAATGGCTCGATACGCCAGCTCGGTACGATCCCACCTGTTGTCCCGATCCATAGCGTAATAGCGACCTCCGACCGAGGCAACCTGACCGATTCCAATCTTCTGAACCTCTGCCTGCAATTGTTCCAGATAGCCGATACCACCGTTGCGCGACGTGTCTCTCCCATCGGTGATGGCGTGGATGTAGGCCTGCCGCACACCCGTCTCTCGGGCCAGACGGAGCAGAGCCAAGAGATGCCGGATATGACTATGGACCCCTCCATCGGAAACAAGACCAATCAGGTGTAACACCCGATCTTGCGCGGCCTCGAAAGTGGAGAGAATCTTCTTGTTCCGAAACAGGTCTCCGTTTTCGATAGCACGATCGATACGGCTAAGATCCTGATAGACGACCCTGCCTGCCCCGATATTGAGATGACCGACCTCGCTGTTGCCCATCTGCCCCTCGGGCAGACCAACCCGAGTCCCACTCGCGGTGAGAGACACCCAGGGATACCGGGAGTACAGTTCCTCGAAGGTGGGCAGTCTAGCTTGGGCAATCGCATTGCCCTCTCTGGACTCGCGTAGCCCCCAGCCGTCTAAGACTGCCAGCACAATTACAGGTGGCTTGATCATCGCAGCAGCTTCTCCCGACTGCTACTGCGAACGTTCGAGGCAGGAACACTCAGGCAAGCACAAAGGCAAGGGTGGGGCGCGAACCGCGTACCAGACCGCATCAGAGAAGCCTCTGGGGTGGTGAGTAGAGTGCTCTGCCGCCAAGCTCCTCCTCTATCCGCAACAGCTGATTGTACTTACTAATTCGATCGGATCGGCTGGCCGATCCGGTCTTGATCTGCCCCGCGTTGGTCCCCACAGCCAGATCGGAAATAAGTGGATCCTCCGACTCACCTGACCGATGAGAGATGACATTGCTATATCCGTGTTTTCGAGCCAGATCAATCGTCTCAAGCGTTTCCGTGAGCGTTCCAATCTGGTTGAGTTTGATCAGGATAGAGTTGGCCACTGCGTTATCGATTCCCCGTCTGAGGCGCTGTGCGTTGGTGACAAAAAGATCGTCGCCCACCAACTGAACGCGAGGTCCAAGCTCCTTCGTTAATGTGCTCCAGCCCTCCCAGTCGTCTTCCGCCAAACCATCCTCGATTGAGAAGATGGGGTATCGGTCCAGCCAGTCGCGGTAGAGCTCGACCATCTCATGGGCAGACCTCTCCGGTCCGCCCACCTTCTGAAACCGGTAAAGGCGCTTTTCGGGATGATAGAACTCACTGGCTGCGACATCAAGGGCAAGCCAGATGTCCTCCCCAGGTCGATAGCCAGCACTCTCTATTGCGACCAGGATGATTTCGATCGCCTCCTGATTCGACCCCAAACTGGGGGCAAATCCCCCTTCATCACCAACCGCTGTCTGGAGTCCCCTCTCCTCCAAGACCTTCTTCAAGTGATGGAAGGTCTCGACTCCCATCCTGAAAGCCTCTCGAAACGTCCCCCCCCCTACGGGGACAATCATAAACTCCTGAAAATCGAGGTTGTTGTCTGCGTGGGCTCCTCCGTTGAGAATGTTCATCATCGGAACGGGGAGATGGCAGGCTTCTTCCCCCCCCAGGTATCGGAATAGAGATAGTCCCTGGAAGGCGGCAGCGGCTCGGGCGCAGGCCAGGGAGACTGCCAGGATGGCATTGGCTCCCAACTTTTCCTTCGAAGTGCTCCCATCCAACTCGATCATGACTCGATCGATGCCAGCCTGCTCCAAGACTGACATCCCAACGAGTTGGGGGGCGATGATCGCCTGGATGTTGCCAACCGCCTTTTGGACACCCTTGCCCTGGAAGCGGTCCGCATCATCGTCACGCAGCTCCAGCGCCTCATACCGTCCGGTAGAGGCTCCAGAGGGGACGATCGCACTGCCCCGACAGCCCTGCTCAAGAAAAACCTCGGCTTCGACTGTAGGGTTCCCGCGCGAGTCAAAGACCTCTCTGGCTCGTATTTCAAGGATTAGAGACACGTTGGCTCTGTTAAGTATTCTAGCTAAGGCTAAGCTAAGTACACTAGAACGTAAATACTGCAACGTTTGTGGCGAGCGCGAAGGCGTCGAGTTCGCGAAGCGACGACGCTCTCGATGCTTCGTATCATGAAGAAGGAGCGACAAAGAAATCGGCCAGTCCCGTCGCCACCCGTAGGGCAGATGGGGGTTGCGGACGATCTCAGCATTCGTCGTCGTGGAAGATGGCCAAACATCGTCTTCCTCCTCCTGCCTTGATCTCGCCTCGCAAGCCCCATCTGCAAACGTTGCAATATTTACGTTCCAGTGTACTAAGCTAGCCGCCCCGCTTCCCTCGGCGAATGCGCTCTTCAATTCGCTCAACGCTGGCCTGAAGCTCGCCGCCAGGATGAAGTTGGTGCGCTTTTTTGTAGTTTTGCAGGGCTTTATCAAAGAGTTTCATCTTTTCGTAGATGTAGCCGAGACGGTCGTAAACCTCCCACTGGTCCGACAAGAGTTTCTCGCTTCGCAGGAAAGCCTCCTCTGAAGCCTTCAACTCTTCCAAGAAGAGATGAGCCAAGCCGAGATTGAACCAGGCCTGCCCATCCTCTGATTTGTCTCGAACGTAGCTGTTGAGAAGATCGGAGGCCTTTCGGTACTGCCCCTCCTCCAGAGATTGAACTGCCCGCTCAAACTCGATCCTGGCAAGGTACCTCTGGGCGTCCTTGGACTCGGGATCCAGGGCAAGGGCCTGCTTGAGGTAGGACTCTGCACCTGAATGGTTCTTGACCTGGTAGAGCGCCATCCCCAGCTCCAGCACGTCGACGAGCTCCCCTCGTTTGATGGAAACCGCCTTTTCCAGATCTGAGACCGCTCTCTCGAAATCGCCAGAATTGAAGTAGGCTGAACCGCGGGCGTGGTAGACCTCGTAACGATCCCGAGGTGAACGGAAGAAGCGCTCAGCCTTCAACAACGCTGCGATCGCTTCTCGATAGTTCCCCTTGTGGTAATAGGCAATGCCCAGACCATGATGGGAAAAGAACGTATCCTTCTTCAGCTCTAGAGCCTTCTCAAAGGCGGTGACTGCCTCTCCATAGTTTTTCGTTTCCAGGTAACACTTTCCCAGGATCCGATACCCGTTTTCGTAGTCTGGATTGGCCTCAACCAGCTGTTTGAACTCTGCAATCGCCTTCTCGTACTGTTGCTGCTTGTAGTAGGAGATCCCCTTCTGGAAATCTCCTTCGGCGAGCACTTGGCCCGACAAAAACAGCGTCAAGGCAACGAAACCGACCCTCTTCATGGCTCTCGGTTCAAGAAAAAACACTTCGTGGCAAGCTGCTATTCAAAGACTCCGAAGGCCTTCCACCTCTCGACATCGGCCTCGGTGGGAATCGATATGTTCGTGACCTGAAGTCCCTTCAAGACATCCAGGACATCAATCATGGCGTAGTAGGGCACATCAGGCAGGGTTTGGATGATCACGGGCTTGTTAGGGTTCTGCCCCATCTTCATCACGACGTAACCCTCCATAGACTCAAGGGTCATCGGGGATTTATCAACCAGGATCTGCTCTTCACCCACTACTTTGATGTGGATCGCCTCCTCGGGCTGAATGTCGAGCTGGGTGGGATCATCCTTGGGAAACGCGAACTGTAGTCCCTGAGTGGAAGTGAACACCGCCGTCAGCATAAAGAAGATAATGAGGAGGAAGGCAATGTCTGCCATCGACGAAGTCGGTATCTCAGATGTTTCCCTCTGTCTTCGCTTCACGGCTATCAGATCTCTCTCACCACTCTGCGATCAGTGAGAAGTCCGATCCGCCTGGCTCCGCTGTTGCGTAGCTGCTCCAGGACGCTGTCAACCATCTCATATCTGACCCCCCGGTCCGCTTTGATCAGGAATTCCTTTTGGGGGACTATCGCCACCATTCCTTCGACCAAAGGTCCAATATCGGAATAGGTTGCCAAAGGAAACGCGGGCTGCTCCCCGTCGGTAAAACTGAGTGTTCCGTCGAGTGAGATCGCAATGATCGCCGCGTCCTTGCTGAGCTCCGTGCGGATTTCGGATTGGGGCAGAGTGACAGATGTCTTCTCCGGAGAAAAGGAGGTCGTCAGCATGAAGAAGATGATCAGCAAGAAGGCGATGTCTGCCATGGACGCAGTCGGGATTTTGGGGGCGAGGGTGGCAATCTTCGGACGCTTCATCCAACTGTCCCCTGCGGCTCCTCCTCCACCTTGGCCTGTCCCTCTTCTCGATCTCTTTCCTCAATCTCGTTGAAGGTTTCCAACAACATTGAGGAACTCGTCTCCATGTCCAACCCCAGAACCGAGACCTTGTTCGTAAAATAATTATAAAAAGTCTGAACCGGAAACGCGATTGCGAGTCCGGTAGCCGTCGTGATCAATGCCTCAGAAATACCTCCAGCAACAGCCTGAGGGTTCCCGAGCCCGACCTCAGCCAGAGCCTCGAAGGAGGCAATCATTCCCGAAACCGTTCCCAAGAATCCCAACAGTGGCGCGACATTCGCTACGGTGGCCAGTATCCACAGACCCTTTTCCAGCTTGGACACCTCATGCAGGGCCACACTCTCCATCGCCTTTTCAATCTCGTCGTGCGACTTCCCATAGCGAAGCAGCCCAGATTTCAGAGTACTCGCTACAGGATGAGTATAGGACTCACACACCTCCAGTGATTGGCGGAAATCACCCTTCAGGAGCGCTTCCCGTACTGAGGAAAAGATGTCTGCTGTTGTTCCCTTGATCCGGTAGTACGTGATCATTCTTTCGCTGATGTAAACCAAGGCAAGAATCGAACATAAAAGCAGGGGCACCATCATGAAGCCCCCCCTTTGGAAGTAACTCCAGGCGGTTCCCCCGATTGCTAAAACCACTACGGTCTCCTTCCATTCTTCAAAGCCACTGTTTACCTGATAAAAGCCATACCGGCCTAGACCTTTTTGTTAGAGTGCGGAAATCGAACAAAGTATCATCTACTTAGGGTCTGCGCAAGAATAGCTTGGTAAAATTGGCGCTCAGATTTGCACCAGATTTGGCCGCGAACGATTGAGCGAAACCGCAGGCGTAGCCGAGTCTACGTTGAGGATTTCGCGATTGAGGAACGGCCGAAGATGGTGTGAAGATGAGATGCCAAAATGCCAAGTTATTTTTGCTCAGACCCTTAAGGAAAATCATCATTGCTTCGGCGAAGAGGGCAAGTCAAACCTCTTGGGCGCCCCGGTCGCACCATCCAAACACTCTGCTTTCACTCGACTTTGGGGCTCTGGATGACTGCATGTCAGGAGTTTGATTTCGGTCATCTTGCGCACGTGACAACTGCATTGCTGCCTCCTTGAACCCCGATCTGCCTCGATTTCCGAAAATCACCATTTTTCCGCAGGCGAAGGGGACTCAGCTGGGTCAAGACCTCTTGATTTCCAGCCGCTTCAACTTTTCGTTGAGGGTGGTGGGGTTGATGCGCAACAGACTTGCTGCCTTCTTCTGATTCCAGTCAGTCTTCTTCAGCGCAACCGTGATCAGGTTGCGCTCAAACTCGGTCACCAATTCTTTAAGGGAGACATTGCTTTCGCTCAGGCTGATACGCCCGAGGTTGACCGCAGTGGAGTCGAGGATTTCCCTTGGTAGCAGGGACCACGTAATTGGCCCTTCCTCTGGACAAAGCACGACTGCATGCTCAATCGCGTTCTCCAACTCACGGACATTGCCAGGCCAATCATAGTCCACCAATGCCTTCAATGTGTCTGGGTCCCAGGAGAGAGGAGAACGTTGGTTTTCTTCGCAAAACGCGGTAACAAAATGATCTACCAGAAGCGGTATGTCGTCCTTCCTATCTCGCAGAGGGGAAAGATTGATGCGTATGACATTCAACCGATAATAGAGATCCTCTCGGAATTCTCCTGCGCCCACAGCCTGCTTCAGATCGACGTTGCTGGCAGCCACAATCCGGACATCAACCTTGATATTCTCGAGACCTCCGACTCGGCGAAACTCGCGCTCTTGAATCACACGCAGCAGCTTGGATTGGATCTGCAGGGGGACGGTTGCGATCTCATCCAGAAAGATAGTGCCTGTGTCGGCGATCTCGAACAGGCCCTTCTTGGCCGAAGAGGCGCCGGTGAAGGCTCCCTTGACGTGGCCGAAGAGTTCGCTCTCCAGGAGTTCCGAGGGTATCGTTCCGCTGTTGACAGTAACGAAAGGTTCGTCCACTCGAGGGCTCAGATTGTGGATCGCCTTAGCAACCAGCTCCTTTCCAGTCCCGCTTTCTCCACCTATGAGAACGGTACTTCGACCCGGCCCAACCTGAGAAATCAGGTTGTAGATCTGTTGCATTGGCTCACTCTTGCCAATGAGATTCTGGAAGGTAGAACGCCCCCGGAACGTGGTCCGGAGCTGTCGATTCTCGATCTCGAGATTACGCTTATCAAGGCCGTTCTTTATGACCAGTAGTAACGCTTCGTTTCTGAAAGGCTTGGTGACGAAGTCGAAGGCACCCAATCTAGTGGCTTTGACGGCATTCTCGATGGAAGCGTAGGCGGTAATCATAACCACCACGAGATCCGGGTCCAGATCCAGCATCCCCTCCAGGGTACCCAGTCCATCCAAGCCAGGCAGCATTAGATCGAGTAGGACCAAGCCTACGGGTTCCTGTTGAATCCGCTCTAACCCATCTTCTCCGCTCGAACTGGTGATGACCCTATACCCAGCCTCTTGGAGGAGACGCGAGATCACGTCCCGCATGATCTCCTCATCGTCAACCAAAAGAATGCAGGGCTTTGGGGGCATCGACTTCAATGAACTCTTTTTATGGGAAAGTGTACCGTAAAGGTAGTGCCTTCTCCCACGTGGCTCTTGACGTTGATGTGTCCTGAATGTTCCTGGATGATGCCGTAGGATACTGAGAGACCAAGTCCCGTTCCCTTACCAACTTCCTTGGTTGTAAAAAACGGGTCATAGATCTGTTTGATGTTCTCTCTTGGAATGCCTCCGCCACTGTCTTTCACTTCGACAACCAACTGAGAATCCTCTTCGAAGGTCTTGACATCGATCTGACCGCCTTTGGGCATCGCATCTCTTGCATTCAGCAGCAGGTTGACGAACACCTGCTGAAGCCTGCCTCCATTTCCACGTGTGGAGGGCAAGCCTGGATCTAGATCCAGCTGCACTTCCACTCGATTCTGATGCATTTGATGCTGCAGCAGTTCCAACGTCTCCAACATCACCGAATTCAGGCTGACATCCGCCAAATCTCCGTCGCTGACCCGAGCAAAATTAACAAGGTTGTTGACAATGGTTGAGGCACGAAATACCTGCCTTTCGATCTGCTTCAGGTCATCATATCGCGGGTCTTCCGACGAGGTATTTCCCAGCAGCAACTGCGTATAACCTGAAATTCCAGCTAAAGGCGTGTTGACTTCATGGGCCACTCCGGCAGCGAGCAATCCAATCGAGGTCAGTTTTTCAGCTTGTAGAAGTTGATTCTCGAGCCGGACCTTCTCGGTGACATCATTGAAGACTAGAAGCGTCCCGGTCACAACATCATCGTGTACTACAAAGGGGGAAAGAGTGATATCGACCAGTTTTCCCTGCCCCCCACTCGCCTCGAGGTAGGTCTTGCGCAGGCGCCCCGTTTCCTTGGCAAGCCAGAAGGGCCCCTCCAATACTTCGCGAAGGGTTTCGAGTAGATCGGGCGGAAAGACATCTTCCAGATTTTCCCCAATTGCATCGGCCGAAGCGAGGCCATAGAGGGATTCCATCGAACTATTCCAAACCGTAATTTTTCCCTCAGAATCGACCACAATCACGCCGACCATGATGCTTTCGATCACGTTCTCGCTGTACAGTCTCATTCGCTGCAGTTCGCTTGCCTTCGCTTCCAGGGATCGGTAAAGGCCGGCATTGTCGAGAGCGATAGCAGCGTATCCGGATAGGGTTGCCACAAGATCTAGATCCTCACTGCTTAGAAGTCCGCTCTTGCCGCGTCTCCCCAATCCGAGAAATCCGATGACACGGCCGCGGAGTAGCAGTGGTTGCACATAGTAGAGTCCCCACTCGGCCAGCTTTCGCCGCAACAGGCCCACCTTCGCGTTCGGAGGTGAAAGAAAAATTGGACTTAACTGCCGATCAAAGTCGGAGAAAACGCTCTGGGGTACCTCTACATATCTAGATAGACCACCGCCCTCTGGGAGGTCGTGCGAGTGGTAGAGCCGATAAAGATCAGCCTCAGATCCCGACCTCAGAAACAGTGCAACGGCTGAGACATTCAGCGTCCGGAAGATTCGATCGGTTATCCTCTCGGCCAGACGCGGCAAGCTAATGTCTGAGCTCAAGGTCTTTCCGAACTCGGCGAAAGATCCGCGATAGTCGTACTCCTCTTTGTAGAAATGGCGATCCAGTCTTTCCTGGATACGATTCTTGATCGGAGCGAAGAGGAATGCCACAACCAGAGCGGAAACCGAAAAGAGCTCGAACCCGGAGCCTGAAAACAGACCCTGCAGGGCACGTCCGATCAGCAGTACCATCCCCACATAGAGCACCAGCAAGATCCAGCTCGCAAGAACGTAGGCCGCGCTCTCCCTGAAGATCAGCTCTACATCCATCAAGCGATATCGGATGATGGCGTATCCGAAACAAAGCGGTATCAGCGCTAGGCCGAGGATCGAAGCCTCCATCAACTTGAGGATCGGAAAACCCAGAAAATAGGGAACGACGTACAAGCAGGTAAAGGGAACCAAAGCGACTACTGTTCCATGCAAAACCCACTTCATCTGCTGCCGCCGTAACAGAGAAGTCGCACTCCTTCGGTTATAGGCCAAAGCCCAGACACCCAGCCCGAAAAATGCTCCGAAGTGGGCCAGGTGAAGAGCATCAAGAAACTGAGCTATCTCAGGATTTCGCGGCAACCCAAAGGGCTGAAGCAGACCCGAAAACCAGGCACTGTGCAGCGAAAGCAGAAGGAGAAAAGGTGCGTAGAGAATGCCCTTGAGTCGCGCGGCACCGCGAACGAAGGGAACAGGCTCTGGGAAAAAGCAGCAGAAGTGGAGGAACAAGGGCGGCAGCAAAAGCAGAGCGACCGCAGACGCCCAATAGATCAACAGGTCAAAGCTGTCAGCCCGCCCCGAGTACCTATACAGGTAAAGCACGAAGGAGACTAAGCAGATCAAGTAGAAGTGCAGTGCCCCTTCAGCCTTCCACGCCCGAAGGAAAATCAGAAGTCCGATTACTAGATGAACCAGGGCCACAAGCGTCAGAAAAATGTCTGTGCTCCCCAGTAGCCATCTCTCATCGAGAGAAAAAGCGTACCGAACCTCTACATCAGTCGATGCCTTTCGGACAAGATAGGCGACAGGAGTTCCCCGGGGCAGCGTCTCCAGCAGCATTTCGAGGGCTTCGGTATGGTCATCAAGGTCTCGAATCTCCACACCTGAGATCTCGACTAGCCGATCCCCTGCAGCCAAACCCGCTACCGCCCCCCCGGCCGATGGATCCTCTACTCTACCTACCACTAGGCCCGTGTCGGTCTCGCCCCACACCATTCCGTCCGAGGGCTGTCTCCACTCGGCCCGGTCCAGTAGATTTACGATCCCAAGATACAAGGCAGCAGCCGCCGAGATCAGCACCAGAAATATCTTGAGGCGGGAGCCTGGAATCATTTCAAAACCAACCCTTGCCCCCTTGTCGCCATCAGACCCGACGTCGCGGAAGGCACACGACAATCTACCAAAATCCTACTCCAGCGTAGTATAGCAATTTGGATGCCACTCCTGAGCCGAGGCTCCAAACTTCGACTCAAACCGCGGTTTCAAATAGAGATTCGGGTTCTCATTCAAGCCCATATCAGGTATCCAGGGAACTCCTCATCCAATTCTTTGGAGTGCATCCAAAGAGTTGGATTTCCCTAAGGGCTCTGTCATGAGGACAATAGACTGGAAACGATTTCAACTGGGATTTCCGCCGTTACCCAACTCGTGTGGGTTCTTCGACCCGGGCATCGGAAGGATGGGGAATGGATCCCGTCAGACCAAGCGAGGTCAATCCCAACGGGATTGTGTATTTCAGCCCAGGGTTTCCGAACCCTGGGTTGTCGGTCCTCTCTCCCAGGAATCAACCCCAACGGGGTGCGATGAGCCGCAGTGGCTCGAACTAAATCAAACCATGTTAGACAAACGGTAAGGCGTTTGGAAAGGAGGGAAACAAA
>Ga0310120_10004077_pt1 | contig 10325 bp, 8 predicted proteins | sample CB27_AW_983_MG_FD_203506 | JGI IMG/M metagenome (GOLD analysis project Ga0310120, IMG submission 203506) | Marine microbial communities from Western Arctic Ocean, Canada - CB27_AW_983 | ecosystem: Environmental > Aquatic > Marine > Oceanic | place: Canada: Western Arctic Ocean | collected... | reverse complement strand
CTTTTTTGTACGCAAGCTTGCCGAGGGCATCTCTACGATTACAGCCGCCTTTTCCCCACATCCCGTAATCGTTCGGTTGTCCGACTTCAAATCCAATGAATACGCAAATCTCATCGGTGGTAGTACCTTTGAACCCCGTGAGGAGAACCCAATGCTCGGTCTGAGAGGTGCATCTCGATATCTAGACGCGGGGTTTCGCGAGTGCTTTGAACTAGAATGCCGTGCCCTCAAATATGTTCGTGAGGAGATGGGGCTAACAAACCTGTGGATCATGGTGCCATTCGTGCGCACGGTGGTGGAGGCAGAACAGGTGATTGCCTTGCTGGCAGAAAATGGTCTTAACCGAGGTCAGAATGATCTTCAGATCATCATGATGTGCGAACTGCCATCAAATGCACTCCTCGCAGAATCGTTTCTACAGCATTTTGACGGTTTTTCGATTGGTTCGAATGACATGACCCAACTCACTTTGGGGCTGGACCGCGACTCGGCTGACATTGCTCATCTGTTCGATGAGCGCGATGCAGCTGTCAAAATGCTACTGCAACTCGCAATTTCGGCTTGTCAAAAACAGGGTAAGTACGTTGGGATCTGTGGCCAGGGCCCATCTGACCACCCTGATCTGGCACGCTGGCTGATGGAACAGGGTATCGACACCGTGTCTTTAAACCCTGATAGCGTCATTGAAACCTGGTTATTTCTCAGCGATGAACGGTCCTGACTCAGTTTTGTCAGCTACAGCCAACATCGATCCAGCCCTCACTGACCATCACACAAGTACCGCCAACCCAGCTGGCAACAACACAACCGTTTTCTTTCCGTGCTCGAATCCGTAGAACACTCAGCCGACCCAGTTCTACGCCTTGAAATACGCTCCAGCTGAAGTCACCGTCACGCTCCGATCGACAATGCGACAAAAGAGCTGCCAGTGCACAGTTTGCACTACCAGTTGCCGGATCCTCGGCAACACCGTCAAGAGGAGCAAATACGCGGGCCTGAATATCAGTGCCACCTGACTTGGGTGTATAAACATGTACATAAGGCACTGCACCTTCAACAAGAAGACGGTCGAACCCTGCCATATCAATGCGTACCTGGGCTAGGACGGACAAGTCCGCCACTTCCACAAAAAGAAAAGGAAGCCCCACCGATGCGACCGTTGGAGAATGTGTGGTCAAAACGATTTCGTTTTCGCGCAAGGACAAAGCTTTAGCCACTGACCCGATCGCCGGAAATTCTTGCAGTGTCAGGACCTGTGGTGCCTTGAGCTCAAACGAGGTTGGAGCGCCTAGATTGGCCTGAATCTCGATCGACACAAGACCTGCCTCCTCTTCAAATAAGACGGCACCGGGAATCTCTTTACCCAGCGCTCCAGTTTCGGCCAGAACAAATGCAGTTCCAATATTGGGGTGGCCGGCGAAGGGGATTTCTGTTGTGGGGGTAAAAATTCGCACCTTTCGTGTGTGGCCAGTTTCAGCGGGCAACACAAATGCTGTCTCTGAAAAATTGAACTCCCGTGCAATCTGCTGCATCTGCCAATCTGATAGTTTCTGAGCATCTGGCAACACAGCCAGCTGGTTGCCACCGAACCGCTGTTCGGTAAACACGTCACAGATAAAGTAGTGGTATTTCACAGGTGATTTACAGAATTGTCTCGGTCAATTCAATTGCGCTTAAGGCACGACGAATTCTCGGACGCTCCATCGGGTAGGTTTTGCAGTCAGCACAAGACATGATGCGCCTCCTTTAGTTCTGACCCGTCCTGCGGCACCAGGGTTCATAACCCACGGATGAATCGTTGTATCTATTCGCCGGATGTGGGTATGACCGTACGCGATCGCTTGGGTGTCAGGATACTTGCGCCGCAGCCGGCTATGGTAATTGGTGGTGTCCCAGATCTGGTGGCCGTGTTCGATGGCAAGTACACCACCCGGCAGATCGATCTGCAGGCTTTCCGGCAGTTCGGATAAGGCACGATGTTCGTCAGCAGGCCACTTCTTAGGGACATCGTTGTTGCCTGCCACCGCCAGCACATTTCCACACCTGGATCTGAGCACTGCCAGCACCGAGGCACTGCCGATGTCACCCGTGTGAACGACCAGTTCCATACCAGCTGCCAGTTCTACGATTGAGTCATCGACCCAGCCATGGGTATCACCGAGCAGCAAAACCTTCATTTCACCACTGCGACATCAGGATCATCTGTATCGGCGTGTTTTCTGGGGTCGCGCCTGCGCGAAACTCTCGGCGTTCGTGCGCCCGGCTGGGCTACAACAGTCACGTCATCGTAGAGAACTGATTTGAAAGATAGACCCCATTCAATCAACAATGTGGTACACGGGGGCTTTCTCCATAGTCCACTCACCAGACTCTTGGTCGTATTGGGATAAGGTAAAGCAGTGCCAATCGGTATCATCCAGTTTTGGATGATCGGCCCGATAGTAATACCCAGGCCAACGGGTCTCAGTGCGGAACATTGTGTGGTGGGTCACTGATTCAGATGCCAGAACCCGGTGCTGTAGCTCCCAGGCCCGTTGCAGTTGGTGAAGATCTTCAGCCCCGAGATGGTCAAGGTCTTCTTTCAGCATATCCAGCAACTCCAGTCCACGGGTCAGCATTGGCTCGTTGGTTATATAGTTGGCACTGATACCGCCGCAATACTCATCCATGATCTTCTCGAGTCGCTGTAACCCATGCAGCGGCAGGAGATAACTCGGCGACACGGTTCCTGCGACAATCTCATTTCGACCAACCTGGTAATTCTCCAGAGGCTGGAAGATCGTTTCCTTTAGGTCTTGGTACTGTTTCTCACTGACCTGAAACTTGTCGTTCTTCATGTCATTCACATAGTTTACCGCCGCCTTTGCAGCAATCCGGCCTTCAGTATACGACCCCGATGAGAATTTGTGCGCGGTACCACCGATAGTATCGCCGGCACCGAATAGCCCGTCGACGGTCATCATTCGGTTATAGCCCCACTGGTAATCTGACGGTGCATAATCTGAAGGTCCACTCGCCCAGGCACCCGAACAGGTCGCGTGAGATCCCATAACATAAGGTTCCGAGGTGGTCAGTTCGGGATTAACATGCTTAGGATCAATATTCTGTGACGCCCAGACGACTGCCTGTCCGATTGTCATTCCCAAGAAGTTCTCCCAACCAACCTGCTCCTTGTGTGGATCCTGGAAAGCCTCTTTGGTCACCATACGAATAGGCCCCCTTCCGGCTTTCGTTTCTTCTAGGAAAGCATGGTTGCGAAGGCAGGTAGGTACGGGGTGCCGATCGATGTAATCTCCGACCAGTTCCTTCGTATGGTCATACCACTTAGATTCGTATTCTTCTCCGTAGGCATTCTCGGTGTACGTCTTGAGGTGAAGAAAATAGGCGCCAACCGGTCCGTAACCATCCTTAAATCGGGTCAACGTTATCCGATTCTCCATCTGCGTCATTTTGGCACCAACAAGTATTGGCAAAGCATAAGCCGATGCACTGCTCCAAGGGGCGTACCACGTCCGACCCATGCCCTCGCCGACTGCCCGCGGCTTAAAGATGTGTGAAGCACCGCCAGCGCAAACGATGACAGCCTTGGCACGGAAGACATAGAAATTTCCCGTTCGGACATTGAAACCGACGGCCCCGGCAACTCGGTTAGGCTTTGCCTCATCCATCAGGAGGTGAGTCACCATAATGCGGTTGTATATCTCGGAAGCAGCTTTCCTGGCCGCCTCGGCCACGATCGGCTTATAACTTTCACCGTGTATCATGATCTGCCACTTACCTTCACGCAGATATCGTCCGGTTTCCGGGTCCTTCATGATCGGGAGACCCCACTCCTCAAACTTGTGCACACTGGAGTCAACGTGGCGAGCGATGTCATAACCCAGATCTTCACGAACGAGACCCATAAGGTCGTTGCGGGCGTAGCGGACATGATCTTCCGGTTGGTTCTCGTCCCACTGCATACCCATGTAACAGTTAATTGCATATAGGCCCTGTGCAACAGCACCACTGCGCTCGATATTTGCTTTTTCGACGCAGACGACCTTTAGATCTCGACCCCAATACCTGGATTCGTAAGTGGCGCCACAACCGGCCATACCACCCCCGACCACAAGAATATCCGAATCGACGAATACAGTTTTTCTATTCGAAAACAGGCCCACTAGACCACCCCCTGTTTGAGTTGATCAGCTCGAAGAGCTGGTAATCCACCCGGAACATTCAGCACCTCCGGTTCGTGGGCCAGTTCTTGTGAATGAATGTCTTCAGCACTAGGTACTGGGAGTTCAGCTGGTGACTGGATAGAACCCCATTTGGTGGTCCGGATCGGCGAGACGAAATTCTTTTCGCGGCCGTCACGGAACTTGATCTTCCAAGAAATCGTGCCCTTTTCTTCTTCCCGGAGTACTCGCACACTGTGTCCGAGTGGTGCGAAATCCGCATAACCGCGTACATCTATCGCATTTTGTGGACAGGCCTTTACGCAGGAATAACACTCCCAACACATATTCGGCTCGATGTTGTAAGCACGACGAGTAATTTTATCGATATGCATAATGTCGGAAGGACATATATCGACACAATGTCCACAGCCATCGCAACGAGTCATATAAACAAAAGTTGGCATGATGTTCCGTTATCTCCTGTATCGATTAATACTGCCGAGGCAGTCTGCTGTTACTTCCAAAGATTGCAGGTTTATCTGCGGGGGCGGGCAAGTTGCTCCGTGAGCCGTCCGCCTCTGCGATACGTTTCTGTAGAGCAGCCGCTGGTTTGAAAAACATGTGCGAGAACTTTGACCACGGCACCAATCCAAAAAGGACTGCGGTAGCGATTAGATATAACACGAACATAAAGTTTGCCCCTGATGTTCCTGTTGCCTGCATCCAGCCCCAAACCAGACCCAACGTCACGCTGATGAGGAGCGAAAGGATAAACAAGTCGGCACGCACAATGCGAAATGGCGAGTGACCTTCTGCGACAACATCCACTCGAATGAAGAACCAAAACCAGTAGCCACCAACACAAACCAGTAGACCGCCGATATACCAGATTAAGGGCCAAACGGCGGGCGCGGGTGTGGCGGACGTTGGGTAGCAGAACACCAGAATGGCTGTGGCAATAACGTGGGCGAGGAAGCCGTACATGGTCAAAAGATGGGCAATTCTGCGCCGGGCATTACAGAATTCACCGGACATTAGGCCGTCGACCACAGCCGTTCGTACCGCCAGGGCCACCACTTCCCCACCACCAACCTGTCGCGCCCCACTGTTTTTTTGTTGTTGCCAGTTTTTAAAGAAGTACTTGGCACTTTTCTTATGAATGATGTCATAGAGCGTGCCACCCACGACCAGCACTACCATGATAACGACATACGCCTGCATGCAGGCCGGTGACAGAAAGCCCGAAATTTCGGCGAAGGGGTTGCTGGTGAACATCACATCACTCCACGATTACCTGGTATACCGCCCGGATTGGATTAGGCAGTGGCCCATCAGGGGTTCGTGTGGCCTGCTGAAACCCTGTGGAAAGACGGAACTCTACGTCTTTGTTTGTGGCTAGACCAATCAGAATTTTCCGCGACCGGGATAAACAACGTTTATTTCTACTGAGGACTCTGGCGTGTTATGCCCCACAACTATCCAGACCCCAGCCGCAATCGACCGGTTCCCCACGAATCCGACATCGATCAAGTCTGACGGGGCCGGCCGGCCAACAAGAGCCAAAGTCCTGCGACCAGCATTGGCGAACACAACAGTTGTCCCATCGACAGCCCATCGAGAAAGACCAGTCCAAGATGAGCATCGGGCTCTCTGAAAAATTCAACTGTGAACCGGAATACTGCGTAACAAATAAGGAAAAGTCCCGACACGCTTCCCGCAACCCTTGGCTTCGATGAATAGGTCCAGATGATCAGAAACAGCAGCAACCCTTCAAGTCCCGCTTCATAAATCTGTGACGGGTGTCTTGCTAAAGGACCTGCAGATGGAAAGATCATCGCCCAGGGCACATCAGACACCCGCCCCCAAAGCTCCTCGTTGATAAAGTTCCCCAACCGTCCTGCACCCAGTCCCAGGGGACACAATGGTGCCAGAAAGTCTGAAACAGACAGGAAACTACGGCCGGATCGCCTGGCGTACAGAGCAAGCGCAACACAGGCCCCGATCAACCCACCGTGAAACGACATACCGCCCGACCAGATATACAGCAAGGCAACCGGATGCTCCAGATAATAACCGACGTTATAGAAAAGAACGTAACCGAGCCGGCCGCCAACAATCACGCCCACTGCCACATAGAACAGGAGATCCCAGACCTGCTGTGAGGACCAGGTAGAGCCAGGTACTCGGGCACGCAGTACACCCAATGCACCACCACCCAGGAATCCGATCAGATACATGACGCCGTACCAGTAGACCGTTAGCGGCCCAACAGAAAATACGACTGGATCAATTGAGGGGTAGGTCAGCATCTATAAGAATCAGGTGGTTTCAATTCAGTGTTATGCGTCCACATCAACTGACTTTAAGTAGCACAATTGAACACCACCAGCTGACCTCTGCGGGAAATCGCTCAGGGTCAATGTGTTAGCTCCGGCAAATCTACAAAAAGGTCGAGTGCCTCAGGGTTTGCGAGTGCCTCTCGGTTTTTTACTAGTTGGCCATGAATAACTTTGCGAACCGCAAGTTCAACAATCTTGCCACTCTTGGTGCGTGGGATGTCAGATACTTGTACGATTCGTGCCGGCACATGACGAGGTGTTGTGTTTTGCCGAATCTTGGCGCGAATGGCATCAGCAAGATCACTATCCAGGACAGTCCCATCTCTTAAACGCACAAACAGGACAACTCGGACATCGCCGTCGAATTGCTGGCCGACCACCAGGCTTTCAATGACTTGATCAATCTGTTCGGCCTGCCGATAAATCTCGGCGGTACCGATCCGCACTCCTCCGGGGTTAAGGACTGCATCAGAACGTCCATAGATAATCATACCTCCATGTTCGGTTTCAGCGACATAATCGCCATGACACCAGATGTTCGGAAATTTGTCGAAGTAGGCTGCATGATACTTCTGACCGTCCGGGTCACTCCAGAAACCGATAGGCATACAAGGAAACGAATTTCTACAGGTCAATTCACCTTTCTGACCCGGCTCCAGAATCTCGCCCGAGTCACCCCGGACCTCCACCTGCATCCCCAACCCCTTACACTGGATTTCACCACGCCGCACGGGCAGTGTCGGATTCCCGAGAACAAAGCAGGACACGATATCGGTGCCCCCTGAAATCGATGACAGACACACATCTTTTTTGATCGACTGGTAAACATAATCGAAACCTTCCGGCATCAGTGGTGACCCTGTGGAAAGTACACTGCGCAAGTCAGTCAGATCGTGTGTTCCTTTCGGATGAATACCAGCCTTGTTTGCCGCGTCAATGAACTTAGCCGAAGTGCCGAAGATGTTCATCTTTTCCTCGGATACAAAATCGAAAAGGACGTTCCCGTCAGGGTAGAACGGTGATCCATCATACAATCCGAGAACCGCGTCACTGGCAAGACCCGACACGAGCCAATTCCACATCATCCAACCACAGGTCGTAAAGTAAAACAGTCGATCACCCGGGTGGACGTCAGCATGCAACCTGTGTTCCTTGAGATGCTGGAGCAGCGTACCACCAGCACCATGGATGATCGCTTTCGGAACCCCGGTCGTACCCGAGGAGTACATGATGTAAAGGGGATGGTTAAATGGCAGTTTTTTGAATTCGATAGAATCAGCCGAAACCAGAAACTCCTCCAGTAATACCGCGTCCGTGATCCGCCTGACGTCGGGCTGATCAGTCACCAGGGGGACGACCACGATCTTTTCCAGCGATGGTAATCCTGCCCGGATAGCGTTCAGTTTGTCGAGCGAGTCATGTGAATTGCCGTTGTAGAAATAGCCATCCGCACTAAACAACACCTTTGGTTCAATTTGGCCAAACCTATCGAGCACACCCTGGACACCAAAATCCGGGGAACAGGATGACCAGATAGCGCCCAGCGATGCAGATGCCAGCATGGCGGAGACGGTTTCAGGCATGTTCGGCATGAACGCACAGACTCGATCTCCCGCCTCAACGCCTGTTGACCGCAGCGCGGCGGCAATATCAGCCACCTGCCCATAGAGTTCCGCGTGGCTGACCACCCGTCTGACTGAATTCTCGGAACGAAACACCATCGCTGGTGAATCGTCCCACCTGGTCAACAAGTGGCTGGCAAAATTTATCCGGCTGTCCGGAAACCACCTGGCACCAGGCATGTGATCACGGTTTTCTACCGTGCGTTCATCGGGTGATCTAGGAGGCAGGCCACAGAAATCCCACAGGCACTCCCAGAAGACATCCGGTTGTGCCACTGACCAGGCGTGTACTGCATTGAAATCTGGCAACGACTGGCCAGTTTTTGACTCAACTTGACGGACAAATGCCGTGATGTTCGCGGTGGCGATTCTAGAAGAAGAAGGCTGCCACAGAATTTCTGATACCGAGTCCATGTTTTCCAAGACCAACCGTTAACTGACCCAATAAGGTCAGCGCGTTAAGATAAACCAGTAAAGCCTGGCGACCCCCAAACTGGATATTCTAACAATCTTAATTGGCGAGACTTCAGCCAACTATCCTAGAGGGATCTGCGCAAACCACTTACACTAACGATTCACGTCACCCCGGGCAAAGCAGCAACCATGCGAACTTCCCAGTTTCTTATTGCGACCCTTAAAGAAACCCCAGCCGACGCGGAGATTATCAGTCACCAACTGATGCTCCGAGCCGGACTGATCAGGCAGGTCGCAGCCGGTGTCTACAACTGGCTGCCACTGGGTCATCGCGTGCTTCGCAAAGTCGAAACTATAGTGCGTGAAGAAATGAATAGCAGCGGTGCCCAGGAGGTCCTACTACCTGCCATCCAACCAGCCGAACTGTGGCGTGCATCGGGGCGTTGGGAGGACTATGGGCCGGAATTGCTGAGACTGACTGATCGGCATCAACGCGATTTCTGTTTTGGCCCCACCCATGAAGAAGTGATCACTACCCTAGCCAAGTCCGAAATACGCAGCTATCGCCAGCTGCCTCTCAATCTGTACCAGATTCAGACCAAGTTTCGAGATGAAATTCGGCCGCGATTCGGTGTCATGCGTGCACGCGAGTTCATTATGAAAGACGCCTATACCTTTGATGCTGATACAAAGGGTATGGCCAATAGTTACCAAACCATGTACGACGCTTATCAGCGAATTTTTGATCGCCTGGGATTGGAAGCCCGTGCTGTCGAGGCAGACAGTGGCAGCATTGGCGGAAGCTTTTCCCATGAGTTCCACGTATTAGCTGATTCGGGTGAAGACGCGATCGCCCTTTGTCCTGAAGCCGGCTATTCAGCAAATATCGAAAAAGTAACCCTGGAGCCGCCACTGGCTGAAAGACCCTCTCCTGGAACAGCGATGGGCGAGATTGACACGCCTGACCAACACACTATTGCCGATCTATGCCAATTCCTCGCGATCCCGCCCCAAAAAACGATTAAGACGCTGATTGTCGCAGGTGCCGACAGCGGTGTTGTTGCGCTCGTTCTTCGCGGCGATCATGAACTCAATAGCGTAAAAGCAGAGACACTGAACGAGATTGCCAAACCACTGCGGATGGCCAGTGCAGATGATATCCGCAGGGCAACCGGTTCGCAGCCTGGTTCGGTCGGTCCGGTAGGACTTTCGTTTCCTGTTGTTGCTGACCACAGTGCTGCTGTACTCGCAAACTTTGTTTGCGGCGCAAACCAGAACGATAAACACCTGAAAAACGTCAACTGGGTGCGCGACCTTCCAGATCCCGCAGTAGCGGATATAAGACAGGCTGTAGACGGCGATCCCTGCCCGACCGATCCGTCAAAGACAATCCATGTACGGCGAGGAATTGAAGTAGGGCATGTCTTTCAGTTGGGCACCAAGTACAGCAAAGCACTGGGGGCCACCTATCTCGATAAAGAGGGCAAAGCGCAACCGATGTATATGGGCTGTTATGGGATCGGCATCACTCGTATCGTGGCAGCGGCGATCGAACAGAACCACGATGAACACGGCATCATATGGCCTGACCCCATCACGCCGTTCGACGTGGGCATCGTGCCCATTGGCCTGCACAAGTCCGCCACCGTCGCTTCTGCAGTTGAGCGGCTTTATACCGAACTGACAAGCTGCGGATTTGAAGTTCTAATCGACGATCGGAATGAGCGTCCCGGCGTCATGTTTTCAGAGATGGACCTGATGGGCTTTCCGCATCGGCTGGTAATCGG
>Ga0310120_10004074_pt1 | contig 10328 bp, 5 predicted proteins | sample CB27_AW_983_MG_FD_203506 | JGI IMG/M metagenome (GOLD analysis project Ga0310120, IMG submission 203506) | Marine microbial communities from Western Arctic Ocean, Canada - CB27_AW_983 | ecosystem: Environmental > Aquatic > Marine > Oceanic | place: Canada: Western Arctic Ocean | collected... | reverse complement strand
ACATGTTACATGGCGATACCTGCTCCGGTGCTTCCCGGGTCCGCTGGATGCGGACGGCATCTGGAAATGGGCCGAAGAGCGGGATGGAGGGGTGATCGGGATTCGGCGATGTTCGGCAAACCCGTAAGGCGAAGGTCGTTCAGAGAAATTCCAAGTCCCCAATTACAATTCACAAACAAATCACAAGCCCCAAATCACAAACAAATCACAAATCACAAATTTCAAAACCCAAAGAAATTCGGAATGTGTCGCGTGGAATCCCGAGTCCAAACCCACACGGGGCACTTCGCCCGGCTTGGCGCTGACAAGCACGGATAACAATGACTTGTTTGTAGTTTCGAATTTGTTTGGGATTTGGGACTTGGGATTTGGGATTCGTTTGGGATTTGGGGCTTGGCATTTGAATTCAGACTCAAGACATTGATGCTTCATCCGAAATGAAATAGAGAACCAGGAGCTGGAGTGCACGTATTTAAAACACAGAGAGTTGGGTCTGTATGTGTCCTATTCCTACTGAATTCGATCTTTCATTCCTCATGCTACTTGGCCAATGCAGCTGAAAGATCGGCCGACCAATCATCCTCACCAATTCGAGCGGCCCTGTTCCCGGGCCACTGGGCGTACGGCGCCGATGAGGCGTACCTGATAAAGGATTCTGTGGTTCCTCTGGCGTTTCTTCTCTCCGGCGACAGGAGTGCCCTTAAATACCCGATAACCTTCGAGCTGCAGGTTCCGGAAAGCGTCAAGTTTTATGCCGATTGGCCGATGATCGAGACCGCGGCAGGTAACCAGGTCCAATACACGATCACACTATCGGAAGATGACATTGCTACGAAACTCCAGCTCAAGGAGGAGTTGAGCCTGCCGGCTGTACTTGAAGTATGGGCCGAAGCAAAAGAAATCGTCGAAGACGCCACCTTGCGTTGGAAGCTGAGCTTTGCCGGGTTCCGCGGCCAGGAGCAGACCGCCGCTCTGATCGTGAAGCCCCCGCTCCTCGAAGGCCCCCTGCCCGAGCGCTTCGGCATCCTGTTCGTGTGGAGTCTGCACCACGATGTGCCGCAGCCGATCTGGGACAGGGTTTACTCCCTGTATCGCCGGGCCGGGATCAATACCTACCTTGCCAATGGAGACCCGCCGAAGCCCGACACCTGGACAGACTATTGTCTCAAGCGATTCGGAGAGAACGGGGGCCGGGTACTTCTCAACGCCATGGAGGAAAGGCGCCCGCGGGAAAAGCTGGGTACGGAACATTGGGAACCCCTGGTCGCCGAAGGCGGCGTGGAGACCTTCGCCAGGCTGGACGATGGCCATACTGCCCGCTGGGCGGATCGGGTGGACGGCTTTTACTGGGACTTCGAAGCATCGGGAGGGCAGATCTCCCCGCACCAGGAAGCAAGGGACCTGTTCGCCCGCCGCAAGGGCATGAAGGAATCTGAACTCACTGCCGAAGTGCTGGAGAGCGAGTACAAAGAGGAATACGAGACGTTCTGCGAAAACCTGGTCGGTGAGGTGGCGAACATCTGGGGCGAGTTCGTCCGGCAGCACAAACCGGGCGCACCACTCTATCTATGCCATGGGGACCACATGGATCCCGCCCTGTATGGCGGCCTCGCCGGCATGACGCAACAGCCGATGATTTATACCGGCACCTCGAAAGCCTTCATCCAGGCATTTGAGCAGATATCCGATGCCGTACCCAAAGACCTGTGGCCGTTTTCCTGGAACGGACTGGTCAAGGCCGACAAGCGGCAGTACGTGGCCATGTCGCCCAACGATATGCGGATGAACATCCTGGCGGTCGCCGCCCTGGGCGGCGCCGGGCTGGGACATTGGCCCGATTTCCACCGTGCCATGGACGGGCTATACCTATGGGAAATGGCCCGCGCCGCCCATACGATCGGCCAGGTTGAGCCGTTTCTGATCCGCGGAAACCAAATTGACCGGACGGTAAAGGTCGCCGGCCTCCCCGAATCGGAGACGAAGGTGGAGATCAATGGAAGAACCGTTACCATACCATACCCGGACTGGACCGAGAGCCTGGTAACCCGTTCGTACCAGATGTACAACGAACGGCTGATTACGATTCTGAACGTCGATTCCGACAAAGCCGCCTATGTGAACGTCTCCGCTTCGGTCCATGCGCTTTCGGACGAATACAAGATTCATGACGCGGTCAGCGGAAAGATGCTCGTAACATCGGACAGCGACAAAACCTGGAGCAGCAAAGAACTGAGAAATGGATTTACAGTCAAAGTAGATCCCATGGATGCGGTTTTTCTGCGGATCGGCCTGGAGGAATCGAACGGCGGGGACGGCGAAATGAACGTTTCCGATATGCACGACGAATACCTGGCCCTCAAGGCTGAAAGCGAATCGACCGGGGGCGGAGGCATTCTTCAAGAGGACAATCTGGAAATCACCTGGGACGACATTGACGGGGACGGCAGGTTGGAACTGTTGCTTGCCTCGCCCGTTCAGAAGGTCTGGATTACCCCCGCGGGCGGCCGGGTGTGGGGCTGGAAAGTGAAGGGTCGCAGCCAAGACCTGATCCGGCGCGGGGAAACCCTCGGCGCCGGCATGGACCTTTTCTGGATGCCGAACGTCGTACGTTGGAACACCGGCGAGTCGAATCCTTACCAGGTTTCGAACCGGGACATCGCCGCCGGCAGGGCATCGGTTACGGTGGAAAAGCCGATCAACACCAAGGTGATTCCCGGCCTGTTGATCTCCAAGACCTACTCGATCGATGCAGAGAGCCAATCCATCCGGGTCGACATGAAGTTCACCAGCGAGTCATCGAATCCGTTGATCCGGTTCGGCTACTGGTCGCACAGCAGTTTCGACATGGGCAACACGGAAAAGCTGGTCTGGCCCGGGCCCGGCGGCACAACATTCAGGGAACCGGACGAGACCGTAAAGAGCCTGAAGGTTCGCAGTTCAGCCCTTTCACCTCGGCAAGTAAGAAGCGCCGACGAATTTGATCCGGCGGCCATCATAGTCCAAAGCCCGGTGACGGAGGGATGGTTCGCTACCTTTTCCAAGAAAACCAAAGAGGCCATTGTCGTGACCCTGGATCACGAGGCTCTGTTGCAGATCTACAAATGGCAGCCATGGAGCTCCGATGAAATGGACACGTTAGAGTGGATGTATCGGACCGTCGATCTGACGCCGCAGGAGAGCTGGGAGACAAGGATTATTTGGGAATACAAAGAGCGATTCGCTACGAATTCCGTGCCTGGATTGTAACACTGTGGGCCGTTCTACTCCATTCGAACCGGCTGCCGGTTCCGGTATCGATCGAGTTCCTGGAGGAACCCCTGCGTGAGTTCGGTGTCCCCGGACTCGCGTGCCAGCCGGAGTGCTTCTTCGGCGGTGACCACCGCTTCTTCGAACCGGCCGGCTTCGGCGTAGGCGGCGGCCAGGGTTCCCAGCACATCGGGCTTGCGATGGCCTGCGACCCGCACCGCCCGCCGGGCGTAGTGGATGGCCTTGTCGCCGTCGCGCAAGTCCGCGTCGCGGTGCGTGGCCAGGATGTAGGCCAGGTTGTTCAGGGAATGGATGTAATCCGGGTTTACGTCGATCGCCTCCCGGAAAAACGGGACCGCGGCCCGAGCTTTTCCATGCCGCAATTGCTCGATGCCCGCCTTGCTCAACAACTTTTCGTAGTTCGGCTCTTCTCGAAGGCGCGCATTGTTGTCCGTCATATACTCGATAGCCTCGGACACGTATCCGGTCTTGAACAGCTCTCGTACCAACGGCGACAGGGACTGTTCCGGTGACTTCGAAAACCAACGGCCCTCAAGCGGCAAAACTTCCCGTTTTTGTGACAATCCGCCGGCGTCGGCCACCAGGCGCTCCACTTCGACCCGGCCACGGTAAACGGCCGCCAGGCGCCCCTCCGGGTCGATCAACAAACTCGTGGGCACGGGCAAGTCCTGCGGAAGACGAAACAGATTCAGATGGGCAAAATGTATCTTTTCAACCAGTCCGGCAGTGGCCTGGCCCGCGTGAAAGGGAAACTTCGACTTTGCCAGTGCTCGCGGCGCCGCACGTGCGTCGGTCGTGTCGTCGCCCAATTCATCCACGGACAGCGCCACGACTTCAAGACCCGCCGCGCGAAGCTCTTTCTCGCGTCGCGCGAACTCTGCAAGCTCGACCAGGCAAGGGGGGCACCAGCTTGCCCACAGACATACCACAACAGGCCTTCCGAGCAGGTTTCGCAAAGACGCCTTGTCCCCGTCGAATGTTTCGTAGGTTAAAGTGGGCAAAGGCATCGGTGAACTCAACGACAAGTTGGCCTGCGAACCGGCGCAAGGCCCCGGCACGTCCGCAGGTGGTAATGCGACCGTCGGCCGCTGCACTGACCATACGTGCGCCGTCACGACGTCCTGGACGATCCGATAGAAGCGGTCGCACTCAATGTTTGCGAATTCCTGACTCCCGCCGTCCGGCCAGCGTACAATGAGCTTTTCAACATCGGTTGCCGTTCCCAGCCCGAAGTGCAACCATTTACCGGACTGCGATAAGTACCCTTCGCCGGCACGCAACGTCTTGATCAATTTTTGATTTGAAGAACCTACGGCCGAGGCATCATCCGACTGTTCACTGTTCACTGTTAACTGTTCACTACTTACTGCTAACTGTTCACTGCTTACTACTTCCACCCGCGCGCCGATGGCGTCGCGATTCACCGTGTGTCCGTTGCCCTCCAGCCGAACCGCCAGGAAATGGTGGCCCGTACTCGAGTCGTTGCGCAGCATTTGCACGCGGGGTCCGGTGCGGTTGGTAAGCCAGAGGTCGAGATCGCCGTCCTGGTCCCAATCGGTGGTGGCCAACGCCCGCCCGTCACCGGCGAAGTCAAATCCGGCGACCGCCGAGATGTTGGCAAATTGCGGCGCGGCGTTGCCGCCGAGGTTCAGAAAAGAGCAATTCCGCTCATTGCCGCTCCACGATCGACCGCTGAGGAACAATGCGTTGAGCCACGACCAGTTTTTCCGATACGGATTCTCCTCGTTCGCGAACCACGCCTCGTCCGGCGCCTCCAAAGGGGATTGCGACACGACCTGCCGCCAGAAGAAACTTCACAAGTCGCGCGGATCGCGGCCGGTCAAGTACCCGTTGGCCACCAGCAGGTCGTCCCAGCCGTCGTTGTTGATGTCCGCGAACACCGAACTCCAGGCCCACCGCCCCATGGTGACCCCTGCGCCTACACTCTCGTCCCGAAACGTCCCGTCGCCCCGGTTGGCGAACAACGTATTGCCTCGTGCCAGGCGTTGGAATTGTGCCTTGGTCTTCGCGGAAGCCTCCGGTTGGAATTCCCGCTGGTAGGCGACCCGGTTGCCGGCGGCGGAGAACATGTTGCCCACGTAAATGTCCATCCGGCCGTCGCGGTTGTAATCCGCGAACGAGACCGACATTCCCGAAGCAATGTCTTCCACGCCCGCGCCGGCGGCCACGTCGAGAAAGCGTCCCTCGTCGTTGCGATACAGATTGTTCCGGCCGTAGTCATTGGCCACGTACAAGTCCACGTCGCCGTCGTTATCGTAGTCCTCCCACCCGGCGGCGAAGCTGAAGCGATGGTTGTTCTCGTCCAACCCCACCTCGGCGGTCACGTTTTGAAATTGCCAGACCCCGTCGTTGCGCAGCAGGACGTTTGCTCCGCCGTTGGCGGCGTCGTGGTAGGGCACGGGGATCGGAAAACGACCCGCGTCGTCCGCCGAGCCGTGGTAGATGCAGGCAAAGATGTCCAGGTCGGCGTCGTTGTCGTAGTCGGCGGCGGCCAGCGAGTACGCATCGCCGGCGCCTCTCCGTCGGGCTCGCAGGGCAAATCCACCTTTGCCGTCGCCCGCGAAGAACAGCATCCCGGCGGCGGTGGAGACCACGAGGTCCTGGCTTCCGTCGTTGTCCAGATCGACGATCAGGGCGCTGCGGGAAAAATCAAGGACATCCACACCCGCTGCGGCGGATCGATCTTCCAGCGACCCGTTGCGGCGGTGCACGAACAGTCGATTCGGAAGCCCCCCCGGCTGGCACAGGTACACATCGTCCAGCCCATCGCCGTTGACGTCGCCCAATGCCAAACCGTGATGCCCGAAAGGAAAGATGTTGTTGCGCCACTCGATGCGCTCCAGCCAATAATCGATCGGCTGACACAATTGATCGTGGTAGCTGGGGCACGCGGCAAACACGGCCTCGGTGCAATCGGCAAACAGGGTCGGGCGTTCGGCGCCTTGGACCACGATCTCCTCGTAATCCCGCACCTCGATCGAGGCCATGGCAGGTCCGATGGCCGATCCGTCCGGATCGCCGGGTGTCCATCGACAACGCCACGTGGCATTCTGCTGAACGGAGGCGTCCTCCTGGAATGCTACCGCCTGGTAATACGCCATGGTCTCGATCGACGACTCGTCCTGCTCGACGCTGAAAACCTTGAATTTTACGCGAACATCGGCTCCACCGGCCAGTGGCTCTGCGAGCCTTTGCAGCGCCTCGGCCAGGCCGTCCGCACCATGAAACGTCGCCGCCGGTCCGGTGTCCGTCGGGAGTTCCCTGGCGGGTCGAAAAACCACCAACGATCCATCCCGGTATACCTCTTGCAGGTTCCGGCCACGTAGCGATTCGCAGGAGAAATCCGCGGATGCAATGTTTGCCACGCCGCTTCCGGTGATGGGGTCCCGCGTTTCCAACAGCCCGGCGATGTGCTTCAGTCGCGCCGCCGCCTTGTCGGCCAACCCCTCGCTTTCCCAGCCGCCGGTTTGCGGATCCGGTTCCGCGAGCGGATAGCCGGGTCGCATCGGCGGAAGTGGATCGGTTCCCCAGATGACCACCGGAACGGCAATCAGCGCCGCAGCGCCTGCGAACAATGAGCTGCGCCGTGGATTTTGACCCATCAATAATCAATCACGCAATGCTTTACGTTCTTCTTCGTCCCCTTCGTAAAAGCAGTGCGCCGAGCCCCAACAGAGCGAAGGTGGACGGCTCGGGAATCACGTCGTTAATCTTCAGATTGTCGAGATAGATTTGGAAACCCATTCGGCCGAGGGAACCAAATTTCGTCCCTATGACGTCGGGATAATTGTTAATCCAGCCAAGGCCTGTCGAGTCAAGAACGACCGAGCCGTCAGATTCCCTGGTAATCCTGACGTCAAAGGTTCGGGCAGGGCCATCAGCGGAACCAGGACCATAGGCGATCTCCCTGATGTGATACCACTCGTTAGGATTAAACAGGGCCAGTTGTGCATAACCGGTACCATCATTGAAAGCGTATTCTGTTCCATCGCCGTCGATCAGTGCGTCCGTTGCGGTTAAAAGCGAGCCGGCCCCGTTGCGGTGTTCGGTCGTATGATGGATCACGTCACCGGTGTTGCCATGTGGCACCGCATATAGATCAAAGTCGACCACCAAGGTCTGGGATGCCGCGGCGCCGACGGCGTGTAACACAGCAATATGGTTGATGCCGCTGATGGGAGCGGGATTGATCCAATCAATAATGTTACCGTGGCCTGCACCGGTCGGGTCGGCGATTACCGTAGCCGTCGGCAAATTAGGAGCGGTGCCGCCGAATGCCTCAAAAACCCAGGAGCTTCCGGGAACGGTTGTTGGGGTCGCGTTATCAATCACCGTGCCCACGGCGTATTGCTCCAAATTTTCATCAAAAGTGAGAGCGCCGAAAGAAGGTGAAGTGGTTACAAAGATCATTCCTGCGATCAGTAGTGCTTTCGTCAGTTTCATATTCTTCTCCATTGTTTGGTTGCTCCAATTGCCCGCGAGAGGATCTGTACAATATACATACTATTCTTCTCCTATAGCCGGACTGGCTGGAAAAAGCAACAAGATTCTCCTTTGTTTTGTTGTAAATCTCATGAACATTGCTAAAAACGGTCTAAATCTAATGAATTCGGGCAAAAAAGTGGAGTCGAAGGCAGGCAATCTAAAATCGGTGGTTGACCGGTTGCCGGATCTGGAAGCCGTTTTGTCGCCCGAGGCGATCAATCCGGCCGGGCGCTGGGAGGAAGTGGAGATGCCCGACACGCTTGATCTGGCTGACCGCGCGGCTTTGTCCGTGAACGGCATGATCGGGAACATGAAGCCCGATCAGCACTATGCGGGGACGCAATGTTTCCGGTTCGGCATCCTGGAGCCGTACGACGACCACCCCAACTGGGCGATGCCGATGAAGTTCCTGCGTGCGCTGCCGCTGAACCGTGCGATGTGTGGCAGCGACGAGTACGCGGATGTCGAGGTGGCCGCGGCTCGGGCGGTTCTGCAACAGGTCGCTGAAGACGGCCAATTGTACTACCCGATTTCCAAAGATGGTCCGCCGGCCGGCACGTGCTATCCATCTCACGCCGGTTTTTTTGTCATGGCGCTCCTTCAGCGACATGCGAGTGACGATAACCCGGTCTGGCTGGAATGGGCGAAGGTGCTGTGCGACGGGCTGAAACAGTCCGCCATTCAGGTGGGCGATTGCGCCTACTATCCCCCGGAATGGTCCCTGGATGCGCAAGGCAAGTGGCACTATACGCTGCGTGGCACGCCCACGCTGGCCGGCGAGCCGCAGGAACCCCTGTTCGAGCAAGACGGGGGATTGGAGGGCACCAACAAATGGGAGGCAGCGTGCGTGATCCAAACCATGGTCCGGTGGCATGTGCGGTCCGGCGATAAGGCGGCCCTCGATCATGCGCGAAAGCTGGTGAAATTTTCCCTCCAGCCGAAACTGTGGGAAGACGAACACGATCTATCCGAACAAGCCGCGGAGTACTCCCGGAAACTGCTGAAGCGATGCCTCCAGCCGGGCTACCCCTGGGAGAAGGATGACGTCCTCGCTCCTGGACACGAGCACGGGATCAGTGCGGGACATGGCCGTGCCCATACAGACATTCTGCAGGCATACCTCCTGTTCGGCGGCGTTATCGGTGACGAGCATCTCAAGCAGATCGCTCGGGAAGGGTATGAGCACGGCCGGCGCCACGGCGTCATTCGATTGGGGTTCGTCGCTTCCTGGCTCAAGCCCACGCGGTACGGCAGATCGGTCGACCTGTCGGAACGGAATGAAGGCTGCGGCGTTGCCAACATGCTCATCCTGGCGGTCATGCTGAGCGATGCGGGGCTGGGGGACTACTGGGACGACGTGGACTCGATCATCCGGAATCACCTGATTGAACTTCAGATTGTTGACTTCGATCTGATTAAGAAAGTAACCGGCGCCGGAAGCGAATATGACGAGACCTTGCGACGAGTCGTAGGCGGTTTCGGAAGCGACCGATTGACCGCGTGCCGCCAATCCGAAACAAACGCGTGCTGCGTGGCCCACGGCGCTCGCTCACTCTACTACGCCTGGGAGGGGATTACGCGCTTCGACCAGGGTGTGGCCACGGTCAACCTCTTCCTGAACCGGGTATCACCCTGGTTGAACGTGCTCAGCTACCTGCCTTATGAAGGGAAGGTGGTGCTCCAGAACAAGCAGGCGCACACGCTCCAGGTACGGCTCCCGTACTGGGTTGACCGGGCCGGGCTCTCCTGCTTTGTGAATGACAAGCCTGTGACCCCCCCGCACGCAGGCTCCTGGCTGGTCCTTCAGAACCTGAAGGGCAGGGAAACGGTCACGCTGGAATTCCCGGTCGCCGAGACGACGGAAATCTACACGATTTGTGGTACGCCATACACCGCGCAGTTCCGCGGGAGCACGGTGGTCGACATCAGCCCGAGAGAAACCGACGTCGAGGAATTCAAGAACATCTATCCGTTCTTCATGCGGGATCATCTGAAAGCCACCATCGCCCCCATGCGGAAGGCCGGACGCTTTGTCGCGGACAAGCTGCCGCAGACTCTCTGACACACTCCCATCCCATCCGCTCAATCTAACGATTCCGTGCCCGAATTATAAGTTCTGTTCGAATTCGGCTACTTTTCGGCGGGCCGAAAAGGGCAAGCATTTAGTCGACAAATAGCTTGACAAGCACTGGGAAACACATATGAATATTCATTATTCCGTCTGTTCAACGCAACAGCTCCGTGATATGTTTGAAGAGTCGGTACGACACCGTAATCTCTTCGGAAATTTAATGTGCCGGTTCAGCGTGAACTGAAATCGGGCACCGGCATGACTCGATACTGATAAGATGGGAAAAGAGATGGAAATGATGAAAACAATATTGATCACGGAAACACTACTGATCGCAGGAATGCTTGTTGTAACCACTTCACCTGCTTTTGGCGTGCTCACTTTTGATGAAGATTTGGAGCAATACGCCGTGGGCACGGTGATTGATAACGCGACCCCAACAACCGTTCCCGGAAGCTCCTGGGTTTTTGAGGCATTCGGCGGC